>Ga0136559_1000887_pt1 | contig 10003 bp, 11 predicted proteins | sample AntRauMeHopE1496_FD_104633 | JGI IMG/M metagenome (GOLD analysis project Ga0136559, IMG submission 104633) | Saline lake microbial communities from Rauer Islands, Antarctica - Metagenome Hop E1 #496 | ecosystem: Environmental > Aquatic > Non-marine Saline and Alkaline > Saline | place... | reverse complement strand
CTATATATTGGGCGTTCTCTATCTGTGTTTTGTTGAGTTCCGGTAATCCGTAGATAAACTGCTTTCCTTCAAAATTAGCATCGGCATGTAATCTGAAATCATTACTTAAATCGATGATTTTTGTGTTGCCGGAAAATGGATGTTCCTTCAAGAATTTTGTTGAATTGCCATGTCCCAAACAGAGAAAAACGATATCGATATTCAAGTTTACTTCTCCTGTAAAAGTCATGTTCGTTTGCCCTAATAAATCCGCATGAGCGGATGCCAAGGATTTCCCTGCCCGCGTGGTGCTGTACACGAAATTTATTTCCGTTGCCGGATGGTGCAATAGGATACGGATCAGTTCCCCACCCGTATATCCTGAACCTCCTATTATTCCTGCTTTAATCATATCTTCAAAATTCAAATTCAAACACAAAAATCAAACACAAATAGAATAGGCTAAGAATTATATTTAATTTTGACATTGGTGTGTTTTTGTTTCATATTTCCTCAAGAGCTAAAAAGTTACTGCCAACCGCTACTGCCAGCTGCATACTTAAATCAACCCTACTCAGTTCCCCCTTCGGGGGCTAGGGGGCTGTTCACATGCCCATAAATCTTTCCTGCATTGGACTGTATTTTAATGAATCCCTTGGCTTCGTCGGCTGTCCATCCTTTGTTCATTTCGCCATAGCTGCCAAAGGAAGCGTTCATTAGATCGTGCGGGGATGAAATACCGTTTAGTCTGAACTGAAAAGGGTACAGGCTTACGAATACATCGCCCGAAACTGTTTTTTGTGTATCGGTTAAAAAGGCTTCTATATTGCGCATTACGGCATCCAAGTAATTGCCTTCGTGCAATAACATTCCGTAAAAATTTCCCTGTTGCTCTTTTTGGAACTGCTGCCATTTGGTTAGGGTATGTTTTTCCAATAAGTGGTGCGCTTTAATAATGATCAAGGCAGCCGCGGCCTCAAAACCTACTCGGCCTTTTATCCCTATAATGGTGTCGCCCACATGGATGTCTCTGCCAATGGCGTATTTGCTGGCCATAGTTTCCAGTTTTTCAATGTTGTTTACCGGAGTATCATTTTCCCCGTCTATAGCTACCAATTCTCCCTTGTTGAAGGTCAGTTTAACATCGGACGGCTCTTTTTCTTGTAATTGGCTTGGATAGGCGCTATCCGGCAAGGGTTTTTCCGAGGTTAGTGTTTCTTCCCCACCAACGGAGGTGCCCCAAAGTCCTTTATTGATGGAGTATTTCGCTTTTTCCCAAGGATATTCTACGCCGTTTTCCTTTAGATAGGCAATCTCCGTTTCTCGGGACAGTTTGTTATCCCGAATCGGAGTGATGATTTCTATTTCTGGAGCGATAATTTGGAATATCATATCAAAACGGACTTGATCGTTTCCTGCGCCGGTACTGCCGTGGGCAATGTATTTTGCACCCACTTTCTTGGCATAGTTCACGATTTCGATGGCTTGGACAATACGTTCCGCACTAACGGATAAGGGGTAAGTATTGTTCTTTAGCACGTTCCCAAAAATGAGGTATTTCACCACCTTTTCATAAAAGGTCTGTACCGCATCAATAGAGGTGTAAGAGGTTGCGCCAAGTTCTAGTGCTTTTTCCTCTATGTTCTTTATTTCCTCGGGCGAAAACCCGCCTGTGTTCACGCTTACCGCATGTACCTCGTATCCTTTTTCCTTACTTAAATATTTGGCGCAGTAACTGGTGTCCAATCCGCCGCTGTAGGCTAAAACAAGCTTTTTCATACTATCGTTATTTTCGTTTTAGTTATGAGTTTTGAGTTCATAGTTATGAATAGTTGCAACTCATAACGTATACCTCTGCACGCTTAACTATTTTTTAATTTTTTTCAAAAACAAACTCTCCTTTATACTTCTTAATCTCTGAAAAGCCTTCCCGTTTACCTTCTTTTTTACCTCCGGTTTTGCCTTGGGATCGTGTAACATACCTGTGCAGAGACATAATTTACGTTCCGTCCGGGTAAGGATGTCAAAGTTTTTGCAGGTTTGGCAGCCTTTCCAGAATTCTGGGTCGTCCGTTAGTTCGGAAAAGGTAACAGGCTTGTAGCCCAGCTCGTAGTTAATTTTCATTACGGCCAGTCCTGTAGTAATCCCAAATATCTTGGCATCGGGAAACTTTTCTTTACTGAGATCAAAAATGCGCTGTTTAATTCTTTTCGCTAATCCTTTGCCCCTATAATCGGGATGTACGATGAGTCCAGAATTGGCGACGTATTTTCCGTGTCCCCAAACTTCAATATAGCAAAACCCGGCAAAGGTATCACCCTCCAAGGCAATAACCGCATTGCCGTTTTGGAGCTTTTTCTGGATGTAATCGGGTGTGCGTTTTGCGATTCCGGTTCCTCTGACCTTCGCAGATTCCTCAATGGTATCGCAAATAATCTGGGCGTATTTAAAATGTGATTCGTTAGCAACAACAAGTTTCATTGCTATAGGGTTTTAGAAAGTAAAAAATAAATTGATTTTGCCTGTGCGGAAATGGACTCACCTATTTCCATAAAATAGTTCGTACCCTTACGGGCGACGACGTGTGGGAACAAAAGTACCGACCGAAACAAAGTTCTGGTTAGAAGTATACGAATGTGCTTTTGTTATCATTATGAATCAAAAGTACAATTATTATCGAATTATCCTAAAGGAGATGAAAAAAAATACAAATAGTTCAGGATTTGTTGCGATGTGTAACAATTTCATACGTCAAATAGCCGAATACTGCACTATACTCAATAGCAAGCAGTCCTAAATGTTCCTGGAAGGCGGGTTGGGAGTAGGCAAAATAGCTCAATACGATGGCTGCGGACCATAATAAGGCATATCTATAGGAAGTGAAAATGCAGAGCGTCACCAAGAAAATAACATACCAAGGGTGTACGGTGGCGGAAAGAAAATAGTACAACGTAAGCACCCACATCATAGAGGACAACAAAACCCGCAGGTCTTGGTTTTTTCTAAGAAACGTAAATAGCAGGACAATCACTACCGTTACTATTGGCGTAATTTTACCATAAGTTTTAATGAGTTCCCACGGTTTGGCATCAAACGGAATCGCTATTTGCTTCACAGCGTTATACAACCCTGCATTAAACTCGAAGTTGGAAAACCAGAGCCCTAGGGTTTTAGAATAATTATGTATGAATTCCGATGTGTAAAAAGGGGCGAATAATAATAGAGAGGTCAGTCCTATTATAGTATAGAAAAGGATACTTTTTTTAAGACTGAAATGCTTTAGGAACAACGGCAAAAATAATAAAGGCACCAATTTAACCGATATGGAACAGGCCAACACAACGCCTGCCCATTGCCATTTGTTGACAGCGAGCAAATACATGGCCCACACGAAAAAGAACAGCATTACCCCCTCAAAGTGAAGATTCCCCGTAAGTTCTATAATGACCAACGGATTTAGGAAATACCAAAAAATTAGGTGAGGGGATTGGTTGAGCCGCTTTAGTAATTTACGCCCAAAATAGAAGATGCCTATATCTGCCAGAATGATAATGCCACGTATGACAATGACCGAACCGAGAATACTCTTTCCTCCCAAGAATGTGGCTAGCGCAAAGAACAGTTGGTTTAAGGGTGGGTAATTGCTAAAATGTTTCGCACTTAAACTACCCATGCCTTGGTAGAGTTGTTCGGCATTTTGGATGATGAGGTCGGGTTGGGAAATAAGGGTGTTGGGGACTTCCAAGTAGGGATTTATAAAATTACGGACCAGTTCCCCGTCCCATATAAACCGATAAAAATCCTGTGAGAGGTTCGGTTCCGTAAGTAGAAACACAAGTCGCGATAGAATACCGACTGCCAAGAGCAGCTTAAAATTCCATTTTTCAAACTGTATCAGTTTATAACACAAAAGGAACAGGGCGGCAAAGAGGGCTAAGAGTTTTGGGAAATCCGTGCGCTCCAAATGGTAGGCAAAAGTGTAATAGAAAACGATGCTCAATATGGCCAATAGAAGCGATACCTTATGAAGTTTTAGGTATTTTATAAAAGGATTGGCCATTAAATAGGGTTGTTTGTATCGACGAATTTAATGGTTTTAGAGCATACGGGATTTATTTTAGGTCTTTGTTTAATTTGTAAGGATGTTGTCTGGTCTCAAAAATGGTTAAAACATAAATTTTATGATCATCGAAACGGTAAAAAATAGTATTGTGTTTGGTAACCACATATTTTCTTAGCCCTTTTTGCTTTTCTGATTCAGGAAAACTTTCGGGATTGTTTTTTAGGGTTTCAATACTTTTATCCAATTTTTTCACGAAGTTGGACTTTACTTTTATAGACCAATGCAGAGCCAAATAGTCAAACAAAGAATTTAACTTTTCTTCAGCCTTTTTGGAAAGGACTACTTTTCGCATATTTATTTGTGAGATGCAATAAAAGTGTCGTAATCTACTGTCATCCCTTGTTGTATTTGTTCGGTGGCTTCTTTTATTTCCTCTTGTTGTTTTGGGGATAGTTCATCCCAAAAATCGGAAACTTTCTCTTTCTTGAAGATATTTTTAATAGCGACAATAACCTTGGGATTATCCGTGCTTAGCAATAGTTTTGCGAGTTCTATTTTTTCGGCCTGTAGATTCATTGTTGCTACTTTACCTCCAAAAATACTAAAATTGAGCCTACGATGTAAACTCGAGTTAAAAAGTAAAAGAAGTAAAAGGTAAGAATATTAGTTTATTGCATTCGTTAAAAACTATAAACGAGCAATTGAGCCTTTGTAAAACTACCCTTGCGGTGGATTCCTGACCACGGCTACTTTTTACAATAGCCTTTCTTCTAAAAAGCATGTGTTGAACTTGATTCAATAAAGGCATCAACTCGCCCACTGCTCTCGCAGCGTCGCCTATTAGGAGGGAAGTGAAAATTGTTTTTTATCAATCTTTAGGAACCCGACTACAAACCAAAGTTTTCCTTTCTAGCCTAGACATCAACTCGCCCACCGATTTCGCAGCGTCGCCTACTAGAGGGAAGTTTAATATTAGGGCGTTTCCATAACAGGTTCCCCTCTAGAAAGAGGGGATGATGGGGTGTGCAGAACGCAGGCCATTAGGCAGCCTTTTTCTAATCGATGCCACACCTCCCTCATTTCCAATTTATTAGGAGGGAAGTAAAGACCTTCCTTCATTTCAAATGCCGCAAATAGATTTCCGGATTATTTAAAAAAGATTTGGTAACGGAATAGTGCTCCGTTTCTTCCAAGGGCACGTCTTTCATGCCGTATTCATTGACTTCATAGATCGTTGCGCCGGGATAGGCCATTAGCATGGGCGAATGGGTGGCAATGATAAACTGCGAGGTGAAATTTTGTAGATGTTCTTGAATGAAATAGAGCAGGGACAATTGTTTTAAGGGCGATAAGGCCGCTTCCGGTTCATCCAATAGGAAAATACCGCGATTCGTGATTTTTCCCTGCATGATTTTTAGGTAGGCTTCCCCATGGGAAAAGGATTGTAGGTCTTGTCCGTAACTTTTTCGCATGTGATAGATCTGATGGTTGGTGCTATCCTTCATTTCCTGAATGATATGATCTGGAACTTCGCCTTCTAGTTCGGTCATAAAACTATGGAGCTTGCCATCTTGCCTATCTATACTGTTGATGAGGTTTCCAAAATCCTCTGCCCTGAAAAAGAACCCCACGCTTCGTTCTATGTTCCAAGTCAGGTCTAAATCCGGTAACAAGGTCTTGGCCGCTTCAAAACCTTTTTTACTGTAGCCCGAGCCATCCATGTGAGGCAGTTGTAAACGGTAGGCAAGTAGTTCAAGCAAGGTAGACTTCCCCGTGCCATTGTCGCCGATGATAAAGGTTACCGGTGTTTTCAGCGGAATATTCTTGGCGAATTTAACCGCTGCAATGGAATACGGGAAGGGATTGGTTTTTTCGGTGTTGATACTGAAAGAGGAGATATAGGGCATGGCACTTCATTTAACTTCTGATTCTAACATCAATATAGGGATATATACCGAATTACCCACCCCTAACCTACTTCGACATGCTCAGTACAACGCCTCCCAAGAGGGAAACAGCGTGTAGTTAAAATCAAATCATTTGGAAAAGAGAGAACTTTGAGTGATTGAAAAAATAGGTATAACCTTCCGCGCCGCTTGCCACGTCAGCAAAAGTTATACGCGCTAGTATCATTGGGAAATCTAAATCATCAGTATGGTCAATCAAATGAAACGGCTGAACCCAACAAAAAAGTACTCCCCTCTCGGGAGGGGATTAAGGGGCGGGTACTATGTTGAACAAATCTAAAAACCTCAAATAGTGTTAAATATCCGTTGGTTATCGGTTGAAAAATCAATTAGAAATCCTAGAGAATTTATAGGTAAATGGGAGTGCGTAAACCCACACCTAGCCTTCTTCGGCATGCTCAGCACAACGCCTCCCGAGAGGGGAACAGCTTAATGTTATAATGCAATCGTTTGAAACGAGAGAAGCCTTGGAGTAAAAAAATACTTTTAAAGTCTTTCTCCTCTGCCAATTAGGCGAAACGTAATTTACATGGCGCTATTGATGAGCCTAAACGCTATTTAATCACTTTGTGAAAATATTCAATATCGTGTGGGTTGCCCTGTATATAAACAATATCGTGCTGTTTTAAAAGCTCCTCCGGCCGTATGGCTTCCAAGATGACATCCTTTCGCATGATTCCTAAAATATTGATGCCGTAGTTGGCCCTGAGTTGCAATTCATTTAAGGGTTTGCCTAAAAATTTATTGCTGTCCGAAGTCATTTTTAGGCAGGTAATATGAAATTCGGGATGGTTTCTGGCTTTATATGTTGTGGCGCGTTTTTGATCCTCTTTAAAAAGTTGGTAATTGTCCGCCCGTACTTTTTCCACAATATGCTCAATATCATCTTCGGGAATCAAAAAGTTTTGGAGCACACGGGAAAATATCTGTACCGAGGTCTCAAACTCTTCCGGAATCACTACGTCGGCGCCAAGGGCTATGAGTTCCGAGGTTTCCTTTACGTATCTGGTGCGCACCACCAAATAGAGCGATTCAGAATGCGCACGGACGTTCTTTATGACCATTTTTGTGCCATGGTTATCGGATATGGCAATGACCGCCGCCCTTGCGTCGGCAATGTGTACCTTCTCCAGAATATGGTCGTGGGTCGCGTCCCCAAAAAGGATCGGCACCCCTTTTTTTCGTTCCCGTTTTACTGTTTCGGCATTCATTTCAATGGCAACATAGGGGATATTGCTGTCTGCCGCGGCTTTGGCAACATTACTGCCATTTATACCATAACCAATGATAACCAAATGGTTATTGAGTTCGGTGCCGGGGAGCTCCGCCAGCTCTGCATGCGGATCCTTATTGTTCAAATAACCCAATTTCTGCGAAACGCCGATAACTTTGTTGGCCAGCTTTTCAGAAAAAATAATCACAAAGGGTGTAAGTAGCATGGATACAATGGAAATGGATAAAAAATATTGGTTGGTTTCTTCATTAAGCAGGTTGTATTCAATTCCCACCTTGGAAAGGATGAATGCAAATTCCCCCACTTGAAAAAGCGAAAGCCCCGTGAGGATTACCGTTTTCTTGGGGTATTTGAGTACAGCGACCGCGATGGAGGCCGCCAAGGATTTTATTATAAATACGGCCAGTACCAAGAGGCTTATGGTCCAAATATTTTCAAAGAAAAAAGTCAGATCGAGCAGCATTCCGATCGAAACGAAAAAGAAGCTGATAAACAGTTCCCTAAAAGGCAGTATGACGCTGGTGGCCTGATAACTGTATTCCGATTCTGAAATAATGAGTCCGGCCATAAACGCCCCCAAGGCCAAAGAGAGTCCGGCTTCCGACGTTATAAAAGCGACTGCAAAACAGATAGTGACCGTAAGCAGCAGAAATAGCTCTTTGCTATTCGTCTTTGCTACGGCGTGCATCAGTTCCGGTACTACATATCGCGCAAGCAGAACGGTAACTACAATTACAGCGGCCGTTTTTAGGAGAAGACTTATTATACTGCTGGTAAGGTCGCCCGATTCGCCTGATATCAAAGGGGTGATCAACATCATGGGGACTACAATAATATCCTGAAAAATTAAAATGGCCAAGGCATTCCTACCATGGGCCGTACTCATTTCCCTTCTGTCCTGCAGGGTTTTCAATACAATCGCCGTACTCGATAATGAAAACAAGAAACCAACAAATAAGGACTCGTTCCAAGGATTGCCCAAAAAATAGTAGATCAGACCTGCAACGAGCAGGGTAATGCCCATTTGCAAAAAGCCACCAATGAAGACGGTTTTTTTAATGGATGCCAGTTGTTTTATGGACAGTTCCATTCCAATGACGAACAATAACAAGATTACGCCAATCTCGGACAGGATTTCTACTTGTTCTACTTCTCGCACCAAACTAAGGCCATAAGGGCCAATAATAACTCCTGCAACCAAAAAACCGATGACCGAGGGCAGTTTTAGGCGCTGTAGGATAAATACAATGACCACGGAAAAAACCAAAAGAACCAAAATGTCCTGTAATAAGGGAATGTGCATGGGTTTCTTATTTTTTCAATTTTGCATCTTGACTTCCTTCAATATGGAAGAATAAACTACTGTGGACTTGCCCGGGATGGACAGTTCAACGTAGTTATAGACTTTTTTTTGGAAAGATACCAAAATCCTTGTTGCAAAATTGGGCTGCGATAACATCTTTGTCTTTTCCGCTATATATAATTGATGTGGAATGCTAGTTGAGGTTGTGGAAAAGGGAAGGTTAGGAGAAATGGCTTAGTCAAAACTTAGATTTTCGGGACATTTATGTTGGGTCGTACACCTTGCAAGAATGATTATTCACGAAAATTAAAAAAAATCGATTTTTGGAAATTGAACAGATGTGATGCAATAAGTGATGTTGAGATTCGTATTCTTTGGGGTTCGTACTTTTATTTTGTCCAGTCTTCAAGTTCAATTCCTTTTATTCGGTCAAAATGGCTAGTATTATTTGTTACCATCTTCAATCCAAAAAGTTATAGCGGTTGAGCCTATCAATAAGTCAAAATCATCAACGGATTTACCTGATTTTCTCAACCTGGCTTTTTCCTTGGCATAGTAGTCAATTGCTTGAAATATTGGTATAATCTTAGATGCCAGATAAGAAATTGTCCAATGCTCTTTGATTCTTTTCTTTATTTTGGTTATTTTCAACGCCAAACTTCAGTTCCGCCAATTTGATTTCGGAAATAAGGCAGTTTTCCGTTTTCATGTTATGGAACTTAGCTTTGAGATCAAAGAGTCCTTTCATGTAAAAAATGCAAATATTTGTATCAAGGAGGTACTGTATAATTATAGAGGGCTTGCCTATCGGTGCGCGATGTACTTCTTATGTTATTGCCAATTGGCTCTTTCCACTATTTTATTTAGTTCAGTTTCTTTTTGAGTTCCGATTAGAAATTTTTTTCCATTCAGAAGTTCAATCGCCAAACCTTTATCTCCTTTCATATTGTATACAGTTCCGTATGTTGTCCAAAGTTGGGTTCCCCAACCTCCAACAAATCCATAATTCACGATTTCAGCGTTTTTTATTTCTTTCCAATTTACACGCTTTTTAACGAAAGGGAAGTAGTTCATTCGGATTTCATTTTGGTCAATTTCAGTTGTCAGTCGCATAAACCAAAACATAGCTATGAAACAAAAAACAAATACACTGAAAATTAGTAGTCCTAAATCGGACGCAGGTTTATCACCAAATTTTTCTCCAAGAATTAATTGCTTATAAATCCCTAAAATTGGTATAATTCCTATTCCGATTAAAATCAGCCAAACCCACCATTGTGTAAACTTTTGTTCTTCTTTAAACTCGAGTTTCATTTTGTGTTTGGATTTTTTTTAGCTTGGTGGCAACACTTAAATATGTGTAAGTTTAGTGTCTTGCCGCTAAAATACATTATAGAGGTCAGTAGTTAGCTGCATACAATTTGTTTGTGATATAATTTGTCCGCCTTTACCATTCG
>Ga0136559_1000886_pt1 | contig 10011 bp, 9 predicted proteins | sample AntRauMeHopE1496_FD_104633 | JGI IMG/M metagenome (GOLD analysis project Ga0136559, IMG submission 104633) | Saline lake microbial communities from Rauer Islands, Antarctica - Metagenome Hop E1 #496 | ecosystem: Environmental > Aquatic > Non-marine Saline and Alkaline > Saline | place... | reverse complement strand
CGCTTCAATCCGCCAGTCTCTCAACCAACTCTCTCTCCGCTTCCCCAACCCCGCATCTCTGCGCCGCCGGTTAGGGGGTTCTAGTCCCAACAAACCAAACCCGCAAGACGTTTATTGCGGAAACTGACCAAAAGGTCGGATTTTTCCGGTGCCTGCGTTTCGCCAGCTCTGAACCTCTTTATTTTTATGGCCCGAACGAACTTATCTGCCAAGAATTATTTTCCCATAGAGGAGAAATTGAACGAATCAGAGCACTCTTTGACGCTCTTTTGGGCAGGTACACCGCGGAAATCACGTCCGGGAAGAACGACTCGCCAGCTTGAAGCACGGAATCAGCCCTTCACTTTACATCGCCAGCTTTCGGGCAATTCCCATATAGAGCACGGTTTTCACCGGCAGCCTGCCAAATGTCGGATCGCCGCGCCTGTTGAGCCCCCTCGGCCCAAGGCCGGTCATTGCGCCCGGCGCCAGCCCTGCGGATTGCAGCGCCGCGTGCAGTTCGTAAGGCTTGATAAACATCTCAGGATCATGGGTGCCCTTGGGCAGGATCCTCAGGATGTCCTCGGCGATTGTAATCGTTGCCAGACGGGCCAGCAAATTGCGGTTAATGGTGTCGAACAGAAACATCCCGTCCGGCTTGAGCACCCGCGCCACCTCGGACAGCACACGGTTCAGATCCTGCACATGCTCCAGCACATCCACGCAGACAACGGCATCATAGAGGGCATCGCCATATGGCAGATCCTCTCCCACACCGACATCATAGGTAATGTCACGGCCCTGCGCATGGGCGCGTGCGGCGGCAATGGCATCCTGTGCGGGGTCAATACCGGTCACCTGAGCGCCCCGATCATCCAGCGCTTCTGCCATGAAGCCGCCAGCGCATCCCAGATCCAGAACCGCCTTGCCGTTCCAGTCTATCAGCGTGTCGAAATAGGAGAGCCGCCCGGGCACCATATTCTTGAGCGTGCGGACCCAACGGATCTCGTCGGACCACCATTGCGCCGCAACATCATCGTAAATGCCAAGATTGTTCCGCTTCGTCTTCGCCATCACGCTCCCCCCTATGTGTATAGGAAAGCCAGATAGGGCGCATCGCAGCCTCAGCGAGGGGTGCGGCGGTTATTCGTTGGGGCGCACACGGGCGGCAGATTTATCGGCAAAGGCGGCTAGGCGGGCGCGCGCGTCGGGCTGGGTATTGACCACCCCCGCCACCACAGCCTCGGCATAGGCGGCATCCATGGCCGACATGTTCTGCATATGGCTCACGGCAGAGCAGATAGCGAAATTCGACAGCGGCAGGTTCTGCGCGGCCTTGCGCGCCAGATCCAGCGCGGCATCAAAGCTGGACCCTTCGACAATATATTGTGCCAGACCCAGATCGACGGCCTCCTGCCCCTGATAGACGCGGCCGGTCAGCATCATGTCGATCATCCGCGCCTTGCCAACCAGATCCGTCACGCGGATCGTGGCGCCGCCCCCGGTGAACAGGCCCCGCTGGCCTTCGGGCAGGGCGAAATAAGCAGTCTGGTCCATCACACGAATATGCGCGGCACTGGCAAGCTCCAGCCCGCCTCCCACGACAGCGCCCTGTAAGGCCGCAATGACCGGCACGCCGCCATACTCCATCTTGTTGAAAGCCTCATGCCAGCGCAGGCATACGTGCATAAAATCCGCCGGGCTGCGATCCTCGCGATGATGCTCGATCAGATCGAGGCCTGCACAAAAGTGATCCCCCTCCCCCGCCAGCACCACGGCCCGCACACCGGCACGCGGCGCTGTAGAGAAGAACTCAACCAGCTCCTCGATGGTGTCGATGTCCAGCGCGTTGCGCTTCGAGGGCCGGTTGAGGGTCACGATCCACACGCCGCCCTCCTGTTCCTCGACATGCAGGTTGGTGAAACGGGCGGGATCGAGTGTCAGGGGCATGGCGGTATCCTCGTTGAAATGTATCTTCGCCCGATCTGGTCCTCTATTTTACACCAGATCGCAACCCTGTTTCAGCGCCCGGATTCCGCCTGCGCCACGGCCAGTGCGGCCAAGGCGAGTGCTGCCTCCCGCGTCGCGGCCACGGCGATGAACCTTCCGTTGTGGCAGAATTTCGCGCCTGCCACGCCGCTGGCCTGCTCCAGATCCGCATCGGTCAGACCGGCCCAGGCGCTCGGCAGATCCGCACGCTGCTCAAAGCTGTCGCCACTCAGGCGGATGCCGCTGATGGCCCAATCGGTGTCGCGGGGATACACAACAAACAGCAGGTGATCCGCCCCCGCCTCCTCGATTGCTGCGCGAAAGGGCATGCCCATCGGCAACTGCAGCACCCGGTCCGGCCCGGCGGCGGAAATCGCGCTCATGACCACCGCATGGGCGCGGCGCTTGGCGGCCTTGCCCGCAATTGCGGCCTCGATGAAGGCGCGGGCGACGGGCAGTGCGGCGGTAAAGGCCGCATCATCCGCATCCGGACTGCGGTTGTCGAACACCGGCTTGAGCGTTTCCAGCAGCACAGGCAGGCTCAGCGCACCCAGCAGCCCGGCAGTGGCAGGTGCCAGCGCCCCGTTGTCCACCAGATCGACCGGCAGCACGAACCCCGCGTCAAAGCTTGCGTGCACCGCCTCGATATCGGCGTCCGGTACATCGGTGGCACGCAGGTAATCGCGCCCGTAGTGTGCCCAGATCAATCCGAAGGAACTATAGGGCTGCCCGTCCGGGCGCAGGGGGTTGGGCCGCTGGTGATGATCGAATATCTGCGCCTGCGCGTCGAACACGCGGCCCACGTCATAGACGATCCGGTCCGGCGCGGGGGTCGTCCACGCCACGTCGCGGCTGCGCACCAGATCTGCCTGCGGAAACAGCCGCGTCAGGATCACGGAGGACAGCAGCTCATCCGCATGAAAGCCGCCCGAATGGGTCACAAGATGGGAAATGGTCATGACTGCGCGCGCCCGGTTCTAAGGTTAAAGGCAGCCAGATCGGGCCAGCCATAGTAAATGACGTCTCGTGCCTGAGGCTTCGCAGGCTGTTCTTGATGTCGCGCAGGTCTATCCTGAGCAGGCCTGAATGAACAAGCCAATTCACCGCTGCAAGTCGGCTGCCGGAGTGCCACAAATCACTGCGCCGGGCCGGTGACAGGGCGTGCCGGGCAGACCCTGCGCCCCTCCCCTCGCTGTCGGACCACAAGCCCGCCTACGGTGAAAGGCACAATGCGGAACGAAGTTCCGTTGTGCGGTATTAGCAGACGCATAATTTGCCCCTAGTCTCGTTTTCAAGATGAGTCGCCCATCTTCAGGAGAAGGATGCGGTGCCGTTTCAACTGATGTCTGCTGAGGGCGCTATGCTTGCACCACGACAGACCGGGCGGGCATTGGGAGGTGCCGCAGGCCGATACCCTGGATGAGCTGAGCCAAAAAGCGCAGCGACATGAAGTGCTGATACGACATCTCGGGACTGCCGCGGATCTGATGCCTCACACGCTGGCGCTACACCTCTGCACGCTCACTCAAAGACCAGAAAACGACCCAAGGACATAAACAGGGAGGACACTACATGAAGAAACTGACCACATCCGCAAAGGCGGCACTCGGCTCCATCGTCGTCACACTCGGGCTCTCGGGGGCTGCCGTCGCACAGGACTATGACTGGCCGCGCCTGCTTGTGATCGGCACACCCGGCACATCCACCGGCAGCTTTGCCTCGACCAATGGCTGGGGGCCGATCCTGCAGGCAGAAACCGGCACAACCGTCCGCACCGTTCCAGAAGACAGCGAGCCGATGCGCTACCGCCGTCTGACGGAACGCGAGGACATCGCCATCACCTCGGTCTCCGCCTCCGAGATGGCCGCCCAGACCGAAGGATTTGGCGGCTACGCCTCCGCGCGCCCGATGCCGTAGCGGATCCTGTGGCACCACAATGACACCCCCCGGGGGCTTTGTCGTTGCGGGCGATTCCGACATCCAGTCCATCGAAGACATCGGCAGAGGCGGCGTGCGCGTGACCTCCGGCGTCTTCTCCCCCGTGATCGTCGAGGTGGTGACCAAGGCTCTGCCCGCCTTCATTGGCATGAGCCCGGAGGAAGCTGCCGAGAAGATCGAATTCGTGCCCGCCTCCAGCTACGGCGAGAACTGCCGCTCGGTGATCGAGGGCAAATCGGACGTGGCCTATTGCGCGCCGATCTCCTCCGTGCTGTCGGAAATGGAAGGCGCGCCGGGCAGTATCCGCTGGCTGCCGATGGACCCCAACGCGACCGAAAGCTGGGAAGCGTTCCTGAACTTCCGCCCGATGACGATCCCCACGAAAATGACCTTCGGCGTGAGCACCGCCGTGGGCATTGATTCCATGACATCGAACTTCGTCTATGCGGTGCCTGCGACCGCGGATGCCCGCGTTCAAAGGCACCAAAGGCGTTCCGCTCTATGATGTGGCGGCGGCCGTGCTGTCGCTTGCCATCTGCCTGTAGTTCTCGACCAAGGCATGGGACATCGTACAGGCGGGATGGACCAGCTTTCAGGCCGGTGTCGTCATCTGGCTGCTGATGCTGGAGATCGCCCGCCGCTCAGGCGGCTTCCCCTTCCTGCTGGTCATCTTCCTGCTCGGGCTCTATCCGGTGTTGGCGGATTATTTCCCCGGCCTGCTCATGGGCATCCCCTACAGCTTTGAGCGGATGATCGAGGCGCATGTCTTCCGCACCGAAGGTCTGATGGGCATCACCACCAAGATCGTGGCCGAGATCGTCCTTGGCTTTCTGGTCTTTGCCGGGGTGCTGATCGCCACGGGTGCCGGGCAGTTCTTCATCGACCTCGCCAATGCAGGCTTTGGCAAATACCGCGGCGGCCCGGCCAAAGTGTCCATCGTGGCAAGCGCTTTCTTCGGATCGCTGTCGGGCTCGATCTTTTCCAACATCGCAGGGACCGGCTCGATCACGATCCCGACCATGAAGAAATCGGGGTATCCGCCCCATTACGCAGGCGCGATCGAGGCCTGCGCCTCCACCGGCGGGGTGCTGATGCCGCCGGTCATGGGGGCGATTGCCTTTGTCATGGCGATCACCATCGGGGTCGATTACGCCACGATCATGCTGGCTGCGATCCTGCCGTCCTTCCTGTTCTATCTGGGTCTGATGCTGCAGGTCGATGCCTATGCCGCGCGCAAGGGTCTGGTGGGCGTAAAACAGGACAAGCTGCCCTCCGCGCGCGAAGTCATGAAGCGGGGCTGGCCTTTCCTGTCGGTCATGGTGTTCCTGATCTGGGGTCTTTTGTGGATGCGCTGGGAGTTTTATGCCCCCTGGTACGCCAGCGCCCTGATGATCGCACTCAGCTTCCTGCAGCGCGAGACGATGATGACGCCGACGCGCATCTTCGCGACCTTGCGTCAGGTCGGCATTCTGCTCACCCAGACCGCCGCCATCATCCTGCCGATTGCCTTTGTGGTCAGAGCGATGACGATTACGGGCGTCACAGGCTCCATGACCTCCGGCCTTGTCGCGCTCGGCGGAGACAATGTGTACCTGATCATCGCATTGGGTGTGCTGGCCTGCTTCATCATGGGCATGGCCGGTCTGGCGATTGTCGCGTACATCTTCCTTGCCGTGACGCTGGCGCCTGCCATCATCGAAACCGGCGGATTGAATGAGGTCGCGGTTCACTTCTTCATCATCTACTACGCGATGCTGTCGGTGATCACGCCTCCCGTGGGTGCTGCGGCGTTTCTGGCCGCGACCATCGCAGGGGCAAAGCCGATGCAGACCTCCTTTACCGCGATGCGTCTGGGCGTTGTGATCTACTTCGTGCCGCTGTTCTTCCTGTTCCAGCCAGCCCTTGTCATGCAGGGCGATCTGACGCCGCTGCTCTATGTGCTGCCCTCGATCATTATCGGGATCGTGCTGCTGTCCGGCGGGCTGGAAGGGTATCTGCTGGGTGTCGGAATGGTAAAGCCGTGGCTGCGCCTGCCTCTTGCGGCAGCGGGCTTTGTCTTCAGCTTTCCAAGCATGACGACCACCCTGATCGGCGGGCTGATCTGTGCGGTGCTGGTGTTCATCATCTGGAAGGACAACCAGAAGAGCGCAGCGCTGCCGGGCACGCGGAACTGACGTCCGGAAAATAACGAAGGGGCCCTGACGGCCCCTCCTCAAGAACCCGGCGCGTCACTTCGGTGTGATGCGCCGGATCAGGCGGCGGAAGTGGTGGTATCGCTGCCTGCAAGGTGACAGGCTGCGGTGCCCGTCGGTGTGATGCGGGGCGCCGGGATCTCTACTTTGCAGCGGTCGATGGCCAGAGGGCAGCGCGGATGGAAGGCACAGCCGGGCGGTGGGTTGATCGGGTTCGGGATCTCACCCGTCACCGGCTTGCGCCGCCGCCCCGACAGCGCCAGATCAGGCACCGCGTCCAGCAACATCTGCGTATAGGGATGCTGCGGCTCCACGAACAGCCGCTTGGCATCAGCCACCTCAACCAGACGGCCCAGATAGAGCACGCCGATCCGGTTCGCCATGTGGCGGACCACGGACAGATCGTGCGAAATCAGCAGGTAGGTCAGGCCGAATTCATCCTGCAAATCGCGCATCAGGTTGAGAATCTGCGCCTGCACCGACACATCCAGCGCCGAAGTCGGCTCGTCGCAGACGATGAATTCCGGCCTGGACGAGAGCGCACGGGCGATGGCGATGCGCTGGCGCTGGCCGCCCGAAAACTCATGCGGAAACTTGGCGACATCGGCTGCGGACAGGCCCACAACCTCCAGCAGGCGCGCAACCTCGCGCATAACCTCACCTCCGCTCAGGATGCCGAAGGTGCGCATCGGCTCCGCGATGATGTCACCCACACGCCAGCGTGGATTAAGGCTGGCAAAAGGGTCCTGAAAAATCATCTGCATCCGCTGCCGGACCGCCGCGACGGCCCCCGGATCGTCCGGGCCGATGCGCCTGCCTGCGATCTCGATGGTGCCGCCCGACGGCGCCAGCAGACCTACGATCATCTTGGCAATCGTCGATTTGCCCGAGCCCGATTCCCCCACCAGCGCAAAGGTCTCGCCCTTGCGGATCTCAAAACTGACATCGTCGGTGGCGGTCAGATAGGATTTCTCCTCCCGCTCGATCACCCGGTTCAGCCAGGGTTTGGAGACGTCGAAATGCCGCGTCAGCCCTTCGACCTTGATGAAACTATCCGTCATTGCGGATCTCCTTGTCTGCCAGCCAGCAGGCCGCCGCGTGCTGGGGCGCCACGCCGATCAGGGGCGGACGCTCGGTCAGACAGCGATCAAAGCTATGCTCGCACCTCGGGTTGAACGCACAGCCCGCAGGGATCGCGTTGAGCCGCGGCATCGTTCCGGGGATCTGCACCAGCCGGTCGGTGTTCTGCACCAGCGTCGGAATGGAGGCCATCAGGCCGCCGGTATAAGGGTGGCGCGGGCTCAGGATCACATCGCGCACCGGCCCCACCTCGGCCATGCGCCCGGCATAGAGCACGGCAACCCGGTCCGCCGTCTCTGCGATGACACCCATGTCATGGGTGATCAGCATCACCGCCGCACCGCGCTCTGCACAGATCTCCTTGAGCACGTCGATGATCTGGGACTGCACCGAGACATCCAGCGCCGTCGTCGGCTCATCCGCGATGACCAGCTCAGGCTCTGCCGCAAGGGCAAGTGCGATGACCACCCGCTGCCGCATCCCGCCGGAGAAATGGTGCGGGTAGTCGTCGATCCGCCGCGCGGCCGCCGGAATGCCGACACGGTCCAGCAGGCCCACCGCATGGGCACGGGCGTCCTTTTCGGACAGGTCCATATGCGTGCGGATCGTCTCTATCAGCTGGCTGGCGATGGTATAAAGCGGGTTCAGGCTGGTCAGCGGATCCTGAAACACCATCCCGATCCGCTTGCCCCGGATGCGGCGCATGGCCTCATGGGGCAGGTTGTCAATACGGGTCCCGCCCAGACGGATCTCGCCCCCAGCAATACGGCCTGGCGGCTCGATCAGCCCGATGATCGCGGCACCGGTGATGGATTTTCCAGCGCCGGATTCACCGACCATGCCCAGCACCTCACCAGGCGCGATGTCAAAGGACACGCCGTCCAGCGCGCGCAGCACGCCCCGGCGGGTCGGGAATTCAACCACAAGGTCACGGACAGAGAGTAGCGGTTCGGTCATGGTCATGGCCTCCTTCAGCGCAGACGCGGGTTGAGTGCGTCGCGCAGCCAGTCACCCAGCAGATTGACGGCAAGCGCCAGCGCCAGCAGCGTGATGGCGGGGAACAGCAGGATCCACCATTCGCCCGAAAACAGATATTGCTGGCCAATGCGGATCAGCGTGCCAAGACTGGGCTGGGTCGGCGGCACGCCAACCCCCAGAAAGCTCAGCGTGGCCTCCGCGATGATGGCGAGCGCCAGCCCGATGGTGCCGATCACCAGCACCGGACCCATGACATTGGGCAGGATGTGCCGCAGCAGGATGCGCAGCGGATGCACCCCGATCACACGGGCCGCCTGCACATATTCCTTGCCCTTCTCCACCATCGTCGCCCCGCGCACCACCCGCGCGAACTGCACCCAGTCCGACAGGCCGATGGCCACGATCAGCACCCAGATCGCCATCGTCTCGCGCTGGGACGGCGGGATGAAGCCGCGCGCCACACCGAAAATCAGCAGCGCGATCAGAATGGAGGGGAACGACAGCTGCACATCCGCGATCCGCATCAGCAGCGCATCTACCCAGCCCCCGCGATACCCCGCCAGCAGGCCGGCGGAAATCCCGAGGATCATCGCAAACAGCACCGCAGAGAAGCCAACGAACAGCGAGATACGTGCGCCATAGAGAATGGTCGAGAGCACATCACGGCCCTGATTGTCCGCCCCCAGCAAGAAGGTGTTCCCGCTGAACGCGTTCTCCTGCATCGGCGGGGTGAAGCCGTCCATCAGGTTCAGGCTGGAGGGATCATAGGGATTGGTAGGCGCGATCCACGGTGCAAAGACCGCAGCCAGCACGATCACCAGCGCCACGATCCCTGAAACGATCGCCAGCGGCGACTTGCGAAAGGAATAGGCGATATCGCTGTCCCAGATCCGGTAAAAACGTCCGGTATTTTTTGATATGCTCATGGCCGTACCTCAGTGACGGGCCGCACTGCGCTCAACGCGCAGGCGGGGATCTACGGCGTAATACAGCAGATCGACGATCAGGTTGATGATGACAAAGATCAGCGCGATCAGCACCAGATACGCGGCCATGACCGGCACATCCACGGCCCGCACCGAGTTGATGAACAAGGCCCCGACGCCGGGCCACTGGAACACCGTCTCCGTGATGATGGCAAAGGCGATGATCGCCCCCAGTTGCAGGCCCGTGATGGTGATCACCGGCACCAGCGTGTTCTTGAGCGCGTGACCAAAGTTCACCGCCCGGTTGGACAGCCCCCGGGCGCGGGCGAATTTGATATAATCCGTGCGCAGCACCTCAAGCATTTCCGCCCGCACCAGCCGCATGATCAGCGTCATTTGGAAGAGCCCCAGCGTGATCGCGGGCAGGATCAGCGACAGACGCCCCGATGAGGTGAGAAATCCCGTCTCCCAGCCGCCCGGCAGCACAACCGTCTCCCCCCGGCCAAAGGACGGCAGCCATTGCAGCTCAACCGCGAAAAGCCAGATCAGCAGGATCCCGATCAGGAATGTGGGCAAGGAAACACCGATCAGCGATACCGCCATGATCGAGGTGGACAGCAAGCCGCGCCGGTGCAGCGCCGTATAGACACCCGCCGACACGCCCAGAACAAAGGCGGCGAGCCCCGACACGAAAGCCAGCTCCAGCGTGGCGGGCAGGCGTTGCAGGATCAGCTCCATCACCGGTTGCTGCAGGCGGTAGGAAATCCCGAAATCCCCCTGAAGCGCGTTGCCGATGAACCGTCCGAACTGCGCCACAAAGGGATCGTTCAGCCCCAGCGTCGTGCGCAGGGCTTCGCGATCCTCCAGCGAGGTTTCCTGCCCGACCATGTTGCCGATCGGATCCCCGACAAAGCGAAACAGCGCAAAGG
>Ga0136559_1000885_pt1 | contig 10013 bp, 9 predicted proteins | sample AntRauMeHopE1496_FD_104633 | JGI IMG/M metagenome (GOLD analysis project Ga0136559, IMG submission 104633) | Saline lake microbial communities from Rauer Islands, Antarctica - Metagenome Hop E1 #496 | ecosystem: Environmental > Aquatic > Non-marine Saline and Alkaline > Saline | place... | reverse complement strand
TTTAAAATCTGTAAAAGTAAAATCCGTGTTATTAGCACCAACTGGTCGCGCGGCAAAAGTGTTTTCGAATAGATCGGGTCAACCGGCGCATACTATTCATAAAAAAATCTACCGGAAAGAAACAATAGCGGGTGGTGGAATTCAACTAGTAGTCCCTCCCAATCTACATACAAATACACTCTTCTTTATTGACGAGGCTTCCATGATTGGAGACTATTCTCTTCGAAATGATGGTAGTGTAAGCCCTAGGAATTTATTGGAGGATGTAATTAACTACGTTTATTCTGGAAAAAATTGCAAAATCATATTTATAGGCGATGTAGCCCAACTTCCTCCTGTGGGCAGTGATTTTAGTCCAGCACTCAATTTAGAATACCTACAGCAAAACTATGGTAGATTAACGGTTTTAGGTTTTCAGCTGAAGCAAGTGTTAAGACAAGCTGAAGGTTCTGACATCTTACTAAATGCTACTCAACTAAGGTCCGCTCAAGAGAATACTTTTCCAACATTTTCACTAAGTAACAACAAAGATTTAATTCGCTTGCCTGGTGATGAATTACAAGATGCTTTAGAAGCTGCTTTTTCAACTTATGGACGTGATGAAACGATTATAATCACCCGAAGCAACAAACGGGCTAATTTGTACAATCAACAAGTACGGTCGCGGATATTATGGTACGAAGAGGATATTTGCGGTGGTGACTTAGTAATGGTAGTGCGCAATAATTACTTTTGGCTGGAAGGAACAACGGAAGCAGGTTTTCTAGCGAATGGTGAAATTATGGAAATAGAGCGAATTTCCGGTCGCGAAGAAATGTATGGCTTCCAGTTTGCTGACGCCCGCGTGCGATTGGTCGATTATCCTAAAATGGGGTCTATTGAAGTTAAAATTATGCTCGACGTTATTTACGAAGATACTCCCAACCTTTCCAGAGAGAAAATGAAGGAGTTATTTTTTGCTGTTGAGCGAGAATATGCGCAGGAAAGAAATAAAAAAAAGCGCTACGAACAGGTCATGGCAGATCCTTATTTCAACGCCTTACAAATAAAATTCGCTTATGCGGTTACCTGCCACAAATCACAAGGAGGACAATGGGCTTGTGTGTTTTTAGATCAAGGTTTTCTCACGGAAGACTTGTTAGACCAAAACTTCTTTCGCTGGCTCTATACGGCTTTTACACGTTCGACGGAGCAATTGTACCTGATCAACTTCGATAAAGCGTTTTTTGTATAGATAGGGTTGTGTGGTTTGATTGTAGTAATGGAGACCAGATTATATTTTATTAGTGGAGACGCGATTAATCGCGTCTCCACTAATAAAATATAATCTGAAATACTAGTTTTGTTTCCTCCTCTCTTTCAAAACTTCCAACACATTTTCCAATCGGTAGCCTTTTGCTTGGAGAAGGATTAGATAATGAAATAACAAATCTGCACTTTCATTTAGAAAAAGGTGTTCGTCGTTGTCTTTCGCTTCTATTACTACTTCTACTGCTTCTTCCCCAACTTTTTGAGCTACTTTGTTGATTCCGCTTAGAAATAAGGAAGAAACATAAGAGTTAGCGTCCGGATTCTCTTTTCTATCTTTAATGGTGGTTTCCAAATCTCGAAGTACCCCAAATGAAGTATTTGACCGATCTCCCCAACATGTTGTGGTTCCCGTATGACAAGTTGGACCAACAGGAATTGCTTGAATCAGCAAACTATCATTGTCGCAATCTAGTTCAATGCTCTTTACTTCCAGAAAGTTACCACTTTCCTCTCCTTTGGTCCAAAGTCGGTTTTTGGAACGGGAAAAGAAAGTAACTTTATTTGTTTCTTTAGTTTTAGAAAACGCTTCTTCATTCATGTAACCAAGCATTAATACTTCACGCGTATCAAAATCTTGCACAATTACAGGAACTAAGCCCTCCCCTTTTTTAAAGTCTATTTGATGAATCATAAGCGTATTTCTATCGTTTGATTAATTAGTTCATTTTTTAATGTTGGAATATCCACTTCCTTAAAGTGAAAAATACTTGCAGCAAGGGCAGCGGAAACATCGGTTTTCTTAAAAACTTCGGTAAAATGAGCAATGCTGCCCGCTCCACCTGATGCAATAATGGGTATCGTTAATAGTGTGTTCATTTTCTTTAAAGCATCAATAGCAAAGCCTGTTTTTGTTCCATCATGATCCATAGAAGTGAATAAAATTTCCCCGGCTCCAAGCTCTTGCGCTTCTTTCACCCATGAAAACAACTCTTTTTCCGTTTCAATGCGTCCGCCATTTAGAAAGACTTTCCATGTATCACCGATTAACTTTGCATCCACAGCAAGTACAACGCATTGGTTTCCAAATTTATCTGCTAATTCCTTAATCAATTCAGGACGTTTTACGGCTGCCGAATTAATAGCCACTTTATCAGCACCGGATTGCAGTAATTGATACGCATCTTCCACACTACTTACTCCACCACCCACGGTAAAAGGAATAGCCACTTGTCGCGCTACCTCTTTTACTAACGCCACAAGTGTTTTACGTTTTTCATTCGTAGCTGTAATGTCCAAAAACACGAGTTCATCTGCTCCTATTTCACTATAAATTCGAGCTAATTCCACTGGGTCGCCCGCATCGCGCAGTCCTACGAAATTAACGCCTTTTACTGTGCGTCCATCCTTAATATCCAAACAAGGAATAATTCTCTTTTTTAACATATCGCTTGTAATTTACCGAGCTGCTCGATGGTTATATTTCCTTCATAAATTGCTTTCCCGATAATGGCGCCGCTTAATCCAGCCACTTTTAGCTCCATCACTTCTTCAATTGTTGTAACTCCTCCACTTGCAATCAATTCAATAGAAGGGAATTCTACCAATAACTTCTTATATAATCCTATTGAGGAACCTGCGAGCATACCATCTTTTGAAATATCGGTGCATACCACATGCTTCACTCCTTTTGAGGTATAATTTGCTAGAAAGTCATAAATAGTTACAGTTGAATCCTCTTGCCAGCCGTTTATGGCTATCATTTCATTTCTTACATCTGCCCCTAAAATTAATTTTTCAGTGCCATATTTCGCTAGCCACTCAAAAAACAATTCTGGCGACTTAACAGCCATACTGCCAACAGTAACTTGATTCGCTCCAGCTTCAAATACTTTTTCCAATGAATCAGTCGATTTTATACCGCCACCAAAATCAACTATAAGATTAGTTTCTTTTACAATCGACTGCAAAACAGGAAGATTCACTACTTTATTGGATTTAGCACCATCTAGATCGACTAAATGTAAATGCGTTAATCCAGCAGCTTCAAAACTTTTAGCTACTTCAAGCGGATGCTCATTGTAGGTTTTCTTTTGCGTGTAATCCCCCATGGTTAAGCGGACGCATTTTCCATCGATGATATCAATGGCTGGAATTATTTTAAATGAACTCATACTTATTGCTTTAAAAAATTTTGAAGAATCTGCTCTCCTGCCTTAGCACTCTTCTCTGGGTGAAATTGACATGCAAAAAAATTGTCTTTTTGAAGCGCAGCTGAAAATGATCCATTATAGTTCGTCGTAGCAATTGTAGAGCTTCCAACGGGAACAAAGTAGCTATGCACAAAATACACGTCAGCGTTGACATCTGCAACAATCGATTTTCCATCTAGCAGTCCATTCCAACCCATGTGCGGCACCTTGAAATCGCCCTCAAATCGCACCACTTTGTCATCAAAAATTCCTAATCCTTTCACATTTCCCTCTTCTGTATGACTGCACATTAATTGCATACCAAGACAAATCCCTAAGACAGGTTGTTTCAACGTCGGTATAAAGTCTACTAAGTCTTTATCCTTGAGTGCTTCCATCGCTGCATGCGCATGACCAACCCCAGGGAATACAACTAAATCGGCAGAAGTTAACACCGTTTTATCATTAGTAAGTATGGGGTCGACACCCAAACGCTCCAGTGCATACATGACTGAATGTAAGTTTCCTGCTCCGTAATCTATAATTGCTACTTTTTTCATAGTTCTAAATATTAAATAGTGCCTTCCGGTATAACGCTGCGCGACTTGCAGGTGGGACGCTGCGCTTGTTCCAGGTTGCAGGTTATGAACACTTTAAAAACCCCGAACCCCGAACCCCGAACTTTGAACCTCGAACCTCGAACCTCGAACCTCGAACCTCGAACCTGCAACCCCGAACCCCGTCACCCTCGATACACTTCAATATACTTATTTTTAGTTTTTATTTTCATTTACATGCCTGAAAGCATTTCGAAGCACTAGGTCGCCAGCGAACTTTGAACCTCGAACCTCGAACCTCGAACCTCGAACTTTGAACTCCAAACTATGAACTTTAAACTTTGAACTCCAAACTTTAAACTTTAAACTCCAAACTCCAAACCCAAACCCCAAATCTACAAAACCCCCTTCGTACTCGGAAGAAATGCATCGTTTGCGTTCCTTGTTTTTGCCATTTTAATTGCTTTTGCGAATGCTTTAAATATGCTTTCAATTTTATGATGTTCATTTTCTCCTTTCGCTTTGATGTATAGATTGCAACGTGCTGCATCCGAGAAGCTTTTGAAGAAATGAATAAACATCTCCGTAGGCATATCTCCAACATATTCTCTTGTGAATTCAGCCTTCCAAACCAACCAGTTACGACCTCCAAAATCAAGTCCTACTTTAGCTATGCAATCATCCATTGGTAAGAAAAAACCGTAACGTTCCATACCGATCTTGTTCCCAATTGCTTTGTCAAAACACTCGCCAAGCGCAATGGCTGTATCTTCAATAGTATGATGTTCATCGACTTCTAAATCTCCTTTTACTCGTATGGATAAATCTAATGCTCCGTGACGGGCTATTTGCTCTAACATGTGATCAAAGAACTTTAACCCTGTGTCAATAACTGCTTTTCCCGTTCCATCTAGGTTGAGCGCTATGCTGATATTCGTTTCTTTTGTTGTGCGTTGAACATTTGCCGTGCGTTCTCCTAATTTTAAAAATGCATAAATCTCTTCCCAGTCACAGGTCTCTATTGCCACACTATTCATGATTTCTTGCTCTGCTTGGGCGACTTCTGTTTTACCGGGATCATTTTCATTGCGCATGAAAATACCTTTTGCACCCAGGTTTTTCGCTAGTTCCATGTCGGTCAAGCGATCACCGATTACGTACGAATTGGCTAAATCATAGTCTCCATTCATGTATTTCGTTAACAATCCCGTTCTTGGCTTACGAGTGGGTGCATTTTCTTCGGGAAACGTTCTGTCTATGCATTGATCCGTAAACACAACGCCTTCACTCGCGAGTGCTTCAATAAGTAAATTATGAGGCCCTTCAAAGTCTTCTAGCGGATACGATTGAGTTCCTAAACCATCTTGATTCGTTACCATAACTAATTCAAAGTTTAGCTCTCGCGCAATCTTACCAAGGCCAGAAAATAACTTTGGGTAAAACTTTAACTTAGCAAAACTATCCACTTGAAAATCAATAGGTGGCTCTTGAATCAAGACACCATCACGGTCGATAAAGAGAATTTTTTTCATAGTATTATTTTAAGCGTTGTGCGCTGCGCGCGTTGCAGGTTACACGTTGTAAGTTGGGTTTCACACCTGCAACTTGAAACGGACGAAGTCCAAAACGTGCAACCATGATATCAATATTCATTTAAAACTTGGATAAATCGTTCGTTCTCTTCGTGTGTTCCTATTGTCACACGCAAACAGTTCTCGCACCCAAATTGGTTGGTCCTGTTGCGCACTACCACTTTATTTTTTGCAAAATGGTTGTATACATCATTCGCATTTTCAACTTTAAACAAAATGAAATTAGCATCGGTGCGATAGATGTGGGCTACATGCTTATTTTCTTTTAGAAGCGCCAGTAGTCTTGAACGTTCTAGTAATACCTGCATGACTTCGGAAGCTACCTGTTTGACGTCTTTTAAACGAGCTAAAGCGAATTTTTGAGAAAGTTCATTGACGTTGTAAGGAGGTTTTAGTTTATTTAAAATGTCAATCACCTCCACATTCCCGAACCCTAATCCGACACGAATACCTGCCATTCCATAGGCTTTTGACATCGTTTGAGACACCACTAAATTCGGGTAGTTATTCAACTCTTGTAAAAATGTTTTTCCGTTGCTAAAATCGATGTAGGCTTCGTCTATGACTACTATTCCACTAAATTTACGGAGCAAGTCTAAAATAACATTTCTGTTTAATAAATTCCCGGTAGGATTATTTGGCGAACATAAGATGATCATTTTCGCCCCTTTAGCACTTTCCAGTATAGATTCACCATTCAAATTAAACGCTGCGTCTAACGGCACCTCTATCAGCTTAACATCATTGGTTTGCGCCAATACATCATACATTCCATAAGACGGCTTTATGGTAACCACGGTATCTTTTCCGGGAACACAAAAAGCACGAAAGAGTAAATCCAATACTTCATCCGAACCATTTCCGACGATAATCTGATTCGTTTCAACCCCTTTCACCTTGGCCAACTCTTCTTTAAGTTCGCGCTGGTATGGGTCAGGGTAACGATTTACCGCCGAAGGGAATGGATTTTCATTGGCGTCTAAGAAAACACCCTCCTTGGAAGTATATTCATCTCTTGCGGAAGAATACGCCTTCATCCCGCGTATATTGGGTCGAACTAAGTTAGTGAGATTAAATTCCATTTTCTTTCAATTCTTTTAAACGTAGAGTTACCGCATTCTTATGCCCTATCAACTCTTCAGCAGCAGCCATTTTTTCTACGATAGGTCCAATTAAACGCAAACCAGCTGGTGTGACTTCTTGATAGGTTATTTTCTTCACAAAACTATCTAATGAAACGCCGCTATACATTTTAGCAAAGCCGTTTGTTGGTAACGTGTGGTTGGTTCCGCTCGCATAATCGCCTATGCTTTCCGGTGTATATTTACCGATAAACACAGATCCTGCGTTTGTAATACCTTGAATAAGCTCATCATTATAAGCTGTTGACAAAATTAAATGCTCTGGACCGTATTCATTAATAATATCGACTAATTGCTCTTTGCTCACTTGAATTAATTTTGCGTAAGCCAAAGACTTTGCAGCGTACTCCCTTCTTGGTAATACTTCCAATTGCTCCAGCACTGCATCCTTTACTTTGTTGATCACTTCCTCGGAGGTTGATAATAAGACTACTTGACTGTCATTACCATGTTCCGCTTGCGATAATAAGTCCGCAGCAACAAATTCTGCATTTGCGTGTTCATCCGCAACTACCATCACTTCGGAAGGACCCGCAGGCATATCTATGGCCGTACCAAGTGATTGAGCGTATTGTTTTGCCGCTGTTACATATTGGTTACCCGGTCCAAAAATTTTGTATACTTTATTTACCGATTCTGTGCCGATTGTCAACGCAGCAATTGCCTGAATACCGCCAAGTTTTATGATTTTTGTTACCCCGACTAATTGCGCTGCAAATAAGATGGCAGGGTGGACAATTCCTTCCTTATTGCACGGTGTAGAAAGGATAATTTCTTTACATCCCGCAATTTTAGCAGGAATCGCTAACATTAATACGGTAGAAAACAAAGGAGCTGTTCCGCCAGGGATATAGAGTCCCACTTTGTCAATTCCTACAGATTTTCTCCAGCAAGTTACCCCGGGCATTGTTTCCACCTTCACCACTTCTTCCTGCTGTGCACGGTGAAACTCCTCAATATTTCGAGCAGCTTGTTTAATGGCAGCTTTCAATTCTTTGTCAAGCACAAGAGTTGCGTTCTCAATTTCCTTTTGGGAAACGAAAAAATTAGTTAGTTGGAAACCATCAAACTTCTCCGCATAATCGAACAAGGCAGCATCACCTTTTAATTGAACTTGATCGAATACTTCAGCGACTAAGCTGGAAAGATCATCCTGTTCTAATTGCGGACGTTGCAATACTTCTATTAATTCCGACTTTGTACGGTTGGCAAGTAAAATCATATTGTATAAAAGTTATTGAATCATTTTTTCAATCGGAACAATCAAAATCCCTTCTGCTCCCGCTTTTCGCAATGCATCGATATTATCCCAAAATTGCTGTTCTTGAATAACAGAATGAACAGACAACCATCCTTTTTCCGCAAGCGGCATCACGGTAGGACTCTTAATACCTGGTAAAATGGCAGTAATTGCTTCCAGTTGTTCTTCACGGCAATTTAATAATACGTATTTCGCATTTTTCGCAGCTAAAACACTTTGAATTCTAAAAATCAATTGATCTAAAATATCTTTCTTTCCTGGAGTTAATTGTTTGTTTCCAATCATTACGGCTTGAGAAGTAAGGATTTGCTCCACTTCCCGAAGTCCGTTCATGAACAATGTATTTCCAGTACTTACGATGTCGCAAATTCCATCAGCCAGTCCAATAGTTGGCGCAATTTCTACGGAACCCGAAATGGTGTGAATACTTGCATTGATTCCTTTTTGATCTAGAAACTTCTTTAATGTAACCGGGTAAGATGTAGCTATTTTTTTTCCTTCAAAATCCATAACAGATTGAATGGTAGAAGATTTAGTAGCAGCCAGTGAAACGCGACATTTGGAGAAACCTAAGGGCAAAATTAATTCAACATCGGATTCTTTTTCGATCAATAAGTTCTCACCAATAATGGCTATATCGGCCACCCCGTCCGCAACGTATTCTGGAATATCACTATTTCTAAGAAAAAGAAGATCTAACGGAAAGTTGTCCACAGAGGCTTTCAACTGACCTTGCGGAGAAGGCATTTTGAGTCCGCATTCTTTTAATAGCTTCAAGGAGTCATCTAGGAGTCTTCCTGATTTTTGCACTGCAATTTGTAATCTTTCCATTTTCAATTAATGTTAGCGCTTGTTTTGGCGAAAAACAAAAAACCCGCCTGAAACAAGCGGGTTTTTATAATAATATAATTAATACATCATCACCTCGCTTGCGACGAAATAACATGATGATGATGTGTATTGTTCAATTTCATTGAGGCAAAAATAGTATTAAAATTGAATATTCTCAGTCTTGAAGAAAAAAAATGATTTTTAAGTCTTGAAATTTCAGGGACGAATCATTGCTGACATCTGCTAACTATCATTTTTAACCCCAATTTTTAAATTAGTCGCCGTAAACAGAGGAGGACATTTCAGTGGTAGAATTCATTATGTATTAGGGAAATGTACTGCTAGAAAAAAAAGGACATTTCACATATAGAGAACAGCGCCGTAACTCTAAATCAACTTTCCGAAAAGCTTAGTGTTAAAATTTTTAGCCGCTTGAACAACATTTTCCGATTTATTCTTTAACCCTAGCGCCGACTTTCTAGAGTTGCTTGCTGTTTTTAAAGATCGGAAAGAGGTTGCTGATGTAGCTAAGTCAACGGCACCTAATATTCCTGATGTAAGGGCTAATACCCTGCTGAGCTCAGGGTCATCTAATTCTACATAATTTGAAGCGAGATTGGAAACTGATGACAATTTATCAACACCACCCGCCCTCTCCGCTTGTACTTTTTGCACAGCAAACACCACAAATAACGCTACGAGCAGTAGGTGTAAAAATGGGGCGTTATGGCGTTTGAAAAACATGGGGTGAAGATAGGGAAAAAATGGGTGGGGTGATAAAAGTGGTGTTAGGGGATGTTGTTGGGGATGGTTGGAGTTGAGTTTTATTGCAGTTTTTGGTGCATTTTTTCGTTGTAAACGTTTACTATAAATTAGAGTTTTTGATATGGGTTGTGTTTAAGAAATCAATGTTTTATTGGGGAACCTTCCGCGCTTTCTTCGCCTCACAAACTTATGGCGCACGCGCGATTCTCTAAAACACAACTCTTCCGATAAAATACTTTTTGAGAAAATGAATTTTCAGACTGCGCCAGATCTCTGGCGGGAATAGGGCTTCTTTCGAAGTTGGACATACCAATTTTTACCTCACTTTGTAGTTTTTGGTTTGTTGTTTTTTAAAAAGAAACTGCATAGTTTGGTAATACAACTTTTGAAATGGTAGATGTTGCACTTGATGAAAACCAAGTGAA
>Ga0136559_1000884_pt1 | contig 10015 bp, 3 predicted proteins | sample AntRauMeHopE1496_FD_104633 | JGI IMG/M metagenome (GOLD analysis project Ga0136559, IMG submission 104633) | Saline lake microbial communities from Rauer Islands, Antarctica - Metagenome Hop E1 #496 | ecosystem: Environmental > Aquatic > Non-marine Saline and Alkaline > Saline | place... | reverse complement strand
TTTCGGTGTTGTGGAAAAATCATTGTTTATGTTTCCGTGCCCCAACCCTAAAGGGTGCGTAAACAGGCACCTCTTATTTGAAAGAATAAGTTTATTGCTACACCATAGAAACGGCACCCTTTAGGGTTGGGGAAAAGGTTTCGGTGTTGTGGAAAAATCATTGTTTATGTTTCCGTGCCCCAACCCTAAAGGGTGCCGAAACAGGAACCTATCAAACTACAACCACCCTTTTAACTCATTAAAATCTAAACCACCATAATTACCGCTGCTCATTAACAACAGTGCACAATTTTTGAGGTTTTGTGCAAAAAGCCATTTTTTAAAGTCGGCTGGGTCTGTCATTACTATTAGGTCGTCCCTTTCAAACGCAATTGCGATTTGTGATGCGCTTATGGGTGCCATTTTTTTAATTTCGAGTGCATGTGGGCTATAAAAAACCACGGCAACGTCTGCCGCATCTAATGCACCTTTGTACTCTTTTAAAAATTCGGGATTGAGGCTAGAATAGGTATGCAATTCTAGGCAGGCTATGAGGTTGCGCTCTGCATACTGCGCTTGCACGGCTTGGGTAGTTGCTTGCACTTTGCTGGGTGAATGTGCAAAATCTTTGTAGATAACGGTACTTGCATTTTCAGCTACTTTTTCTAGTCGTTTAGACGCGCCTTTAAAAGTAGCTATGGCCTGGTAAAAATCGTCCTCGTCCACGCCCATGTGCTGGCAAATCCATTTTGCACCTGCCAGATTACTCAAATTGTGGTCGCCAAAAATCTCAATAGGCATAGCACCTTCGGGCGTTTCTAGATAGGTCTTGCCGTTTTTAATAAAATGTTCTGGAATGGTATATGCATGCTTGCGAGTAGGTCGAGACGCTGCCATGGCTACTTTTTTGACAGCGGCATCGTCCTCATTATAAACTAACATACTACCGTCTTTCATTAAATCTACAAAAATTTCAAATTGTTCCAGATAGTTTTCCCAAGTCGGAAACACATTAATATGATCCCAAGCGATACCGGAAAGAAGCGCAATGTTAGGTTGGTACAAATGAAATTTAGGTCTTAAATCTATGGGGCTGGACAGGTACTCGTCGCCCTCTAGCACCATAAACTCATTATCGTCAGTAAGATGTACCATGGTTTCAAAACCTTCTAACTGTGCGCCTACCATATAATCTACAGCAATATCGTGGTAATGCATGACGTGCAAAATCATAGACGTTATGGTCGTCTTACCATGGGAACCGCCTATAACGACACGGGTCTTATTTTTAGACTGCTCGTATAAATATTCTGGATAGCTGTATATTTTCAGGCCTAGTTCCTGTGCCTTTAACAGCTCAGTATTGTCTGCCCTTGCGTGCATACCTAAGATAACAGCGTCTAGGTTTGCATCTATTTTCTCTGGAAACCAGCCTTCGTGTACTGGTAGCAAGCCGTGTTTTGCAAGTCTGGATTTACTAGGTTCAAAAATACTATCATCACTACCGGATACCGCATCGCCCTTGTGGTGCATGGCAAGAGCAAGGTTGTGCATAGCGCTGCCGCCTATTGCTATAAAATGTACACGCATAAAATATGTTATTAAGTAACGAGCCGCTTCATCTAAACCGAACCCGCTAGATAGCAGCAAAGATAAACTTATGATTTAAAGCAACAGCCTATTCTGTGCCTGAGGTTTATGTAGTTTTAACAACCTCTTTTACGTTTCATTTCCCCAAACCTAAAGGGTGCGGAAACAAGATGCTCATATTTCAACAAAAGGCATTTGCTGAGCTTTGTCGGAGTAGTCGGGGAAAAGGTTTTGGTAATATAATCAGCATACCTTAATACCCCAACTTGCCCTTGAGACGCTTAATCTCTACCAGCAGCGCAGCGTCTTTGTGAACATCATAAGCCTTTTCATAAGTCGCTAGTGCATCTTTAGACCTATTCATTTTTTGCTCGTAAAGGGTCGCCAGTTTCGAGTACGTAAGTGCGGAACCGCCTGTTTTTATGGCGTTTTTATAAGCAGTCTCGGCGTTGGTATGTTTTTTTTCGTACTCTGCAATAAAGCCTAAAGCCAGATACCCGTCTACCGGCGATATGGCAAGTAGCTCGTTTGCATAATCGGTGCTGGTTTTTATAGAACCGCCCAAAACGCCCGGCAGCTCGCAATAGAACTGCGACAATGCGTGACGCACCTCTATGTGTTTTGGGTCTAGTCGTGCGGCTTTTTTAAAGTACATTTTAATGTCGTCTATAAGTCCCAGCGCAGTAAATCGCGATGCGTTTTTTGCATACATACCCGTGGCGCCACCATATTTAAAGTTATAGTTTGCGTTGTTGGGTTTTTTTTCTACCAGCGGTTTGTAGTAGTCCATGGCGACTTTATAATCCTTGATTTGCCAAGCTATATCGCCCAGTTTTTCAATTACTTGCAAGTTATTTGAGTCCGTTTTATAAAGCTCTTTAAAGGCCACTTCGGCTTTTTTAAAGTCCTTGTTTTGGAAGTGTTGTTCTGCTTTCGCGAAAGCGTCCTGAGATAAACCACTTGTGCTTATACACAATGCGAGTAGTAGTAAGATGTTATTCATGTTGCAAAAATATCAAAAACAATACCAGCATTTAAAAAGCTTATTCACGCACCCAGAAAGTGCATTTGCTCATTAGGCCGTGGTATCATCATAAATTAATGTAGCTTTAACTCATAGAAAACCACGTTATGAAGTTAGTGCTCACTTTAAGTTTTACCTTACTATGTTGTCTGAACAGCATGGCGCAAACCGCCGATTATTATAAAGAAAAATGGAGCCGTGTGCGTTTGCTAGAGCTTAACGACCGGCTAGAAGATGCCGGCAAAACCCTAGACTCTATAGCCACGCAAGCCATAAAAATGGAAGACAAACAGCAGCTTGTTAAGGTGTTTTTATTTAGGTCTAAATACAGCATGGTACGTGAAGAAAATGCAGAACAGCGCATTTTAAGTGACCTAGACACACTTATAAAAACCGCGCAGTTTCCAGAGCAAAACATTTACCAAACCATTTATGCGCACTTGCTTTACGGCTATTTACAAAATAACCAATACAAGATTAGACAGCGCACTGCTGGTGGCATTACCGATAAAACCGATTTCCTCACTTGGGACATTGCGCTTTTTTATACAGCGCTTAACTCGAGGCACGCGCAAGCTTTAAAAAATGCCGATAAACTCGCACTCGTGCCCGTGAAAGATGTGGAACTGCTCATAGACCTTGCGCCACAAACACGTGCATTGCAGCCTAGCCTACTCGACCTTATTGCTGGCGAGGCCATGACTTTTTATAAAAGTAATGACTGGTACCGCGTAGTACCACAAGAGCGTTTTAAACTCACCGCGGCAAATGTGTACTTGCCTAGTGCAACCGTAAAGCAATTAACGGTGCCTGAGGTAGATAACAATAATTTAGAAATACGTGTGCTGCAACTTTATGCGCAACTCGAAGAGTACCACTTAAAAAACGGCAACATTGCAGCCCACATTTTTAATTATAAAAGCAGACTAGAATATGGCTACCAGCAAACCGCACAGAACCAAGAAGTAATAGCTTATGAAACGGCATTGCAAAGCCTTTTAGAAAGACACCGAGATAATCAGGAAATTACCATGGTGCATAAAACCCTAGCCGATTATTACTACAATCTGAGTGGTTCAACCGCAACAGCTGAGTCTAAAACATGGCGTACCAAAGCAATCGAAATGGCAACTGCGGGCACAACACTTTTTAAAGAATCGTATGGCGGCATGCAATGCCAGGTACTACTCGACCTCATAGTTGCACCCGAACTAAGTATGCAAACCGAAGATTTTGCAGCTTCTAAAGATAACAAAAGGGCTGTTTTAAGTTATCGCAATGTAGACCAGGTACAAGTGCGCATTTTAAAAGTGCCCCTAAATAAAAACTTCCCTGAAAACTGGAAACTGAAAGACAGCGTTTATCAGCGTTATATTACCGAGGCGCAGCTAAAAAACAAACTGGTTTTTAATGAAATGATCACGCTTAACGACGCAGCAGACACCTTTAAACACACGCTGTCTTTTAACATACCACCGCTACCTGTAGGGCGTTATCTCGTCCAATTATTAAGCGATAAACAAAATAAAGAAGCGTTAAACTACAGCTTTTTTGACGTTTCAGACCTTACTGTTTTTACAGAAAACGAAGAAGGGAAAACCACTTTTACATTGTTAGACAGAGTTACAGGTAAACCAGTAAAACGTGCAAAACTTTATGTACATAACGATAGTCTGAGTTATGGAAATAAAACGATTACTAAACAGAATAGCACGTTATTAAAAACAGATAAACACGGCAAAGCATCATTTAATACTGCTGAAAATGAGCGTTATAACAACCGCTATTACACCATCCTAGCAACCAAGAAAAAAGACAGCTTGCGCAGCTCGTTTACAAATTATTATTACGGCAATTACAATAATGACGGTTGGCAAGAAATGATTATAACACCATTTATTTACTTAGACCGCGCGGTTTACAGACCTAGACAAACGGTTTATTTTAAAGCAGTACTCGCGGCAGCGTTTAAAGGGAAATCTGAAATTGTACCTAACTACAATTTGCAGGTATATGTAGAAGACGTAAACGGACAAGAAATTTATGAAGCCGATTTAAAAACAAATGATTGGGGTAGCATAAATGGCTCATTTACACTACCTAAAGATGGGCTTACAGGTAGCTTTACAATTTACGTAGAAGACAATGAAGAGGTAGATAATAAATTTTCCAATGCCGCAAATTGGGATGAGGCGCAGCTTTCTTTTCAGGTAGAAGAATACAAGCGACCACGATTTAAGGCAGAACTAGACGCCGTTACAAAAACCTTTAAAGTAAACGACAGCGTTACCGTTACTGGTAAAGCACAAGCTTTACTGGGAAGTGCCATCACAGGCGCCACGGTAAAATTCACGGTGAATCGCACCGTGACTTATTCTAGATGGCGTAACGATTATATCAATACAGCTAATAAAGTGATTACCGAAGGAACTACAAAAACCGATGCCACAGGTACATACAGCATCGACTTTCTAGCAGAACCAGACGACGCCATCAATCCCGATTTTAAGCCTGTTTTTAACTATGAAATAAACGTAGAAATAACCGACGTTAACGGCGAGACACGTACGGCAAATCGCAGCGTGCGTGTGGGCTACCACACCTTAGAATTACAACTTATTGCTGATGGGACATTAGACATAGCAACGAACGAGATTAAAGTGCAAACCTGCAACCTCAACGGCGAGAATGTACCAGCTCAGGTGAAAATAGAAGTTAAAAAGCAAGAGCAAGTGAATCGGGTTGTCATACCACAAGTTTTGCCAGTAAGTGAGTTTTACACGATGAGCGATGCTGCTTACAGAAACTTGTACCCGTATGCACCAGATCGTGAGCCAATAGCAACCGACTGGAAAACAGCAACGGTAATGTATACAACCACGCAAACCATAGACTCACTAACCACCATAAAATTACCCATAGATAAAACATGGCAAAACGGTAGTTATTACCTAGTTGCCACAGCCGTAGAACCAGACCAGTCGCTTGTAGATGAGAAACTGCAAATCGTAGAAAAACGCGACGTTACCGTTTGGACAAATAAAAGCAAGTCGGTTGTACCAGCTATTATTACCACAAACACCGTAAGCACCGATGCCCAAAAAGCAGTCATAGAATTCTTTACTGCCATGGACGAGGTTACGGTATATATCAAAACCTGGGACAATAAAAAAATACAAGAAGAGCGTACGGTAACACTTAAGAATGGAAAGACCACACTGGAATTTGACATGAAGAATATAAATGGCACGAACTTAAACCTGAGTTATGCCGTTCAAAAAGAAAATAGCTTTGACAGCAGTCAGCTTGCTTTTTCAAAACATGCGGTGGTTGAGAAAGCCTTTGAAATAGAAACCAATAGCTTTAGAGATTTATTAAAAACTGGCGAGCAAGAAACCTGGTCCTTTACAATAAAAAATAAAAACGGTTTTGCCATGGCCGCTGAGGCACTAGGAAGCATGTATGACGCCAGCCTCGACGAGTTTGCTACGAACTCCTGGAATCCATTAATATTTTTTTTGTACGATGATTACTCGTTTAATCCGGTAAGTCTAGAGCGAGGCAGCAGCCATGGGCAACAAAATTTGGGAATTCAAATGGAATACAAACAGCGTAATTATAATTTAAACCTAAGCTTTGAACATTTTAATTATTTTGGATTAAGTTTTCAAAATGCGAGTAGGGCATTTCAAAATTACAGAACTAAAATAGCAAGAGAAAGTGTTATTTTAAAACCCAAAGAAGGCATGGTCGTGGGTAAAGTGACTGATGAAACAGGCGAAGGGCTGTATGGAGTTACCGTACAAATTAAGGGAACTGATGAAGCCGTTTATACTGATTTTGACGGGAACTATATGCTTGCAGTAAGTGGCAATGAAACCCTTGTTTTTAGTTTTGTAGGTTATAATAAAAACGAACTGTATCGCGGAGATAGAACTGTTCTCAATGCTACGCTTACAACAAATAATGCTGGTTTGGATGCTGTGGTCGTCACCGCATATAGCATGAAAATGGCTCAACGAAGTTCTGTCGCTTCTTCTACCGTAACTTCCGAAACGGTAGAAAATAGACTCAATGCAGATTTCGTGCAAACCCTTTCAGGGCAAGTCGCAGGACTTCAAATAGTATCCCATTCTGGCCAACCAGGAGCAAATTCCTTGATGCAATTAAGAGGTATTGGAAGTGAAGTACCTTTTATAATAATAGACGGTATTGCTGTGAACGAAGATACATTCAAGGGCATAGACCCAAAAAACATCAAAGAAATTGCTACTTTAAAATATTCAAACGCCACCGCAATTTACGGCAATCGCGGTGCAAACGGTGTTATCATTATAAGCACCAAAGAAGGCGTGAGCGCAAACGACTTGGTGCTACAAGAAATGGCACTTAATAACGTGCAAGCACGTAAAAACCTAAACGAAACCGCCTTTTTCTTACCCGAGCTATACACAGACCAAGAAGGTAACTTGTCCTTTACCTTTACCACGCCCGAGGCACTTACCCTGTGGAAACTGCGCTTGCTCGCCCATGACAAACAAGCAAAAACCGCTTATTTAGAAAAACTCGTGCGCACCCAAAAAGAACTCAACCTCGTGCCAAACGCACCGCGTTTTCTTAGAGAGACAGACACCATACGGTTCTCTACAAAAATCGCAAACCTGACCCCAGAAAAACTAAATGGTCTGGCTACGCTCAAACTCTTTGATGCCAGCACCAAGCAACCTGTGGACGCTGCGTTTAGTAATACTAATAATGTACAGAACTTTGAGGTGGACAGCAAAGGCAACACCAGCGTGAACTTTACCTTTATCGTTCCTAAAGGTGCGCCAGCGGTTACCTACCGCATTATCGCATCGTCTGGAACATTTTCTGATGGCGAGGAAAATACCTTGCCTGTGCTTACAAATCGCATGCTGGTAAACGAGTCGAGAGCCTTGTGGGTGCGGGCCGGTAAAACCAGCAGTGTGACTATGGATAATCTCGAACAAAATACCTCAACTACGCTAGATAATCACTTACTCACTTTTGAATACACGTCAAACCCTGCGTGGTATGCCATTAAATCGCTGCCTTATCTCATGGAGTTTGAGCATGACTGTACAGAGCAAACCTTTTCGCGCTATTATGCAAATTCGGTCGCGAGCCATATACTGACCAGCGCACCACAAATTAAAGCCGTTTTTGACAGTTGGGCGCAAAACGGCAGCCTCAAAAGCAATCTCGAAAAGAACGAAGAACTTAAAACCGTCATTCTCGCACACACGCCGTGGTTACTAGACGGGCAGAGTGAGAGCGAGCAACAGCAGCGCCTTGCTGAGCTTTTTGACCTAGCACGTACGGCACGTGAGAAACAACGCACCCTGCGCATTTTAGAGGAGAATCAGCTGCCTAGCGGTGCATTCTCTTGGTGGAAAGGTGGTCGTGCAAATGAATATATGACCAGACACATAGCCGCCGGCATCGGTCATCTTGCAAAATTGCAGGTAGAAGACGTGGACAGCCTGCGCAGCAACGCCATTTACAACAAGGCCATTGCCTACAACGATATCGAGTGGACACGCCAGTTAACAGATTACGTAAACCGCAACAAAAAAAATAAATTAAGTGGCTACGGTTACGGTGTGGACTACTGGCATTACCTGTATGCACGCAGTTTTAAGAGCAAACCAGAGCAGGTAAAAATACTGGTTGAGGCTCGTGATTACGCTTTCGCGAAAGCAGAAAAAGAACACGCAACCCAACCCTTATATACTAAGCTGCTCTACGCCATCACCCTGCACCGTGCGAGCAAAACGGCAGCCGCAGCAACCATTCTAGAAGGCATCAAACAAACCGCGGTCATCAACGATGAAAACGGCATGTACTGGAAAGAAAATAGAAACAGCTGGTACTGGTATGCGAGCGATATCGAAACCCATGCGCTTGCCATTGAGGCATTTACCGAAATCACAAACGACCAGCAAACCGTAGAAGAATTAAAGATATGGCTGCTCAAAAACAAGCGCACAAAACGCTGGAAATCTACCAAAGCCACTGCCGATGCTTCATATGCGCTACTCTTACAAGGTGGCGACTGGCTGAGCGTGCAAGAAAATAACACCATTTTATGGGGCGGCGAGCCTATACCCGAAACGCTTATGGAAACCACGACCAAAGAGGCTGGAACAGGTTACTTTAAAGTGGCTTTAAAAGAAGAGGAAATCACCCCAAAAATGGCAACCGTAACTGTAACAAATAACAGCAGCGTGACGGGTTATGGCGGTTTTTACTGGCAATATTTTGAAAATCTAGACAACATAAAAACAGACGATAAGCAGCCGCTATCTGTTAAAAAAGAGCTTTATAAAAAAATAAATACGCCAAAAGGCGAGCAACTCGTTGCCCTTAAAAATGATGAGGTTCTAAAAATAGGTGACCTCGTTACGGTGCGCATAGAAATACGCAGCAACGCAAGTATGGATTATGTACATTTAAAGGACATGCGCGCCAGCGGTTTTGAACCTGTAGATGTAATTTCAAAATATCAATATCAGGACGGTTTAGGCTACTACCAAAGCACCAAAGATGTGGCGTCACACTTCTTTTTTGACCGACTCGATAAGGGAACCTATGTTTTTGAATATGAAGTGCGTGCAAACAACGCAGGTCGCTTTTCAAACGGCATCACCCAACTAGAATGTATGTATGCGCCAGAATTTGCGAGTCATAGTGCTGGAATGCGTGTGGTGATAGAAGAATAACCATTTCAAATTCCACGTTCCAAATTCCAAGTTCCAAGTTCCAAGTTCCAAAGGTATTTTTGACGACGACAGGCTTATCGGGATTATGGAATATAGCGTATGAGATACGGATTTGTTCATGACGGCAGACTCAATGACGACTGACAACTTACTTTCTTGACCAAAGATGTGCTCATCTATTGCTGTGCAACAGAGGAGCTGACCAAAGACTAAATACTTTTTTGTCAAGTTATTTACACAACATTTGTCATTTCGAAAAACGAGAAATCGCATTACGAGCATCGCTGGTTTTGAAAAACAATATACTTTACAAACATGCCAAGTATTTTTCTTGACATGTTAGGTAGAAAAGGAAAAGAATCAAATTCTGGTCTGAATTCCAGCTTCTCGAACAGATTTAGACAATGCCAACACCTATAGTTAGTATGTCAAATTCTACTAACTCTTTTAAATAACAGCACCTTTTTAGAAATCAACACCTATTGTGCTTTCTTTAAAATCCTCAGCACAGATAGAACATTTCTTAAGTAAAAACTACACGACACTTGAAACGATCTTCTTTTCTAGATGATCACTATCAGAATCAAAAAGCGGCGCTTCTAACCCATATTCTTGAGCTGCTTTTTAATAATAGTTTTCCCGGCTTGCATGAGGCTCACTTACCGCATGAATGCTTGGC
>Ga0136559_1000878_pt1 | contig 10054 bp, 6 predicted proteins | sample AntRauMeHopE1496_FD_104633 | JGI IMG/M metagenome (GOLD analysis project Ga0136559, IMG submission 104633) | Saline lake microbial communities from Rauer Islands, Antarctica - Metagenome Hop E1 #496 | ecosystem: Environmental > Aquatic > Non-marine Saline and Alkaline > Saline | place... | reverse complement strand
TTAAGAAGTATGGCGTTGGGAGACAATACAACTGCATCTGGAGAAAATGCTTTCTCTGGAGGGGTGAACTCAGAGGCCACAGCCTTGAATTCCTTTTCTTTTGGATTTAATAACCAATCTACTAATTTTGGGGCAGTTACATTTGGAAATAATAATGTGGCTTCGGGTCAAAATGCTGTAGCTTTTGGATTTAATAACCAATCTACTAATTTTGGGGCAGTTACATTTGGAAATAATAATGTGGCTTCGGGTGATAATGCTGTAGCTTTTGGTAGTGGCAGTGAGTCAAGTGGAGATGGCTCATTTAGTTTCGGAAATGGGAGTAACACCGCTTCAGGTAGTGGCTCTTTTGCTTTTGGTCCTCAATTTACTGTTGCTTCAGGGATTGGCTCGTTTGCAGGAGGTTTTGATGTGTTCTCATCAAGCATTGGAACGTTTGCTTTTGGCGAAAATGTTACTGTTTCAGGTGCATTTGCCACAGCAATAGGTCAGGGGCTTCAAGCTACTGGTAATAACTCTCTTACACTGGGGGTATTAAGTCAATCTAATGGTGCTGGTTCCGTTGCAATAGGACACCGTGTAAGAGCAAATGATCAAGGGTCATTTGCACTAGGATACAGCGACACAACAACGGGTTGGTTCTTAAACAACAACATCCAGAGATCGCTAATGGTAGGATTCAACAGCGATGTATCCACATTTTTCGTTGGAGAAAGTAATGGACAAGGTACCACGGGTAACGTTGGAATTGGAGAGTTAGCCGCTATGGGAGGTCAGCCCCAAAATAAACTAGAAATTACTTCAGACGGTAACTCGCCCACTTCTTCTGGTTTGAGATTTACTAACTTAACATCAGCTGCAACTCCCATTGTAAATCCTGGAAATGGACTTTTAAGTGTAAACCCTGATGGTGATGTTATCTACGTTGAAGCTGCTGTCGGTCCTGTTGGCCCTATTGGACCTGCTGGCCCTGTTGGCCCCATTGGACCTGTTGGACCTGTTGGTCCTGGTCTCAATGCCAATAATGGTATTTTTATTAATGGAGGAGTCATTCGGTTAGGCGCACCATGTAATAATTTAATTGGACTTTTATCCACACAATTTACAGAAAGCAGAACTGTTCTTAACAGAAATCATAATTTTTGGATTGCTTCTTTAAACAATGAAACCGGAGGTGTTGGTTTTGGAGGTCAGCCTGCTTCAGTACCCTTTTGTGGCACAGGAAATACGGTAGAGATCAGTGCCAATAATAATAATTTGAAATATGGAAATACAGATGCAAGTGGTTTGCGCTTCACGAAATTAACTTCATTAAGCCCAACCATTGCGAATGGAGTAAATGGTGTAGATAACACTAAAGTGCTTTCTGTAGACGAGGACGGAGATGTTGTTTATGTGGATGTTCCAATTGGCGGAGCCGATGATCAAAACCTTACCAATGCTGTATTGAATGGTACGATATTAACCATCGATATTGAGGACGGTAATTCCGTAAGTGTTGACTTATCTAATCTTCAGGACGGAACAGGAACTGATGACCAAAATTTGACAAACGCAACGTTGATTGGTACGATACTTACCATCGATATTGAGGACGGAAACTCTGTTAGTGTTGACTTATCTAATCTTCAGGACGGAACAGGAACTGATGACCAAAATTTGACAAACGCAACGTTGATTGGTTCGATACTTACCATCGACATTGAGAACGGAAACTCTGTTAGTGTTGACTTATCAAATCTTGTAACGACTGCTACGGTTTCAGCTCATAACGGTACTTCTATAAGCACAATTGATCCCGACTTTGTTTCTTTCGGACAAGATATTGGAGATATTAACAATCCTGGGATTTTATTAAGCAATCGTGAAATTCCAATGGATGGATTCAATATTGAATTTAACGGAATTGGTATAGATGACGGAAATTTAGTTTCTTTTGGTCAGCCTAACACTTCCACAGGTTACTTAGATGGAAAAGTCCATGTGTTTAACAATCATCAAAGTGTCGCTCTTACTGGATATACGGATGCAGCGGCTTTAGTACCTTTTGTAACTGAGCAATACGGTATAAGTGGTTATATAATCAACGCAGAAAGTGATCTTTCCGCTGGCGTTCACGGTCTTGCTGAAAATAGTGCACCAGGAATGCAAGGAACAGGAGTATTTGGAGAAGCACGGAATAATTTTCAAAATATTGCTGTTCGAGGAACTGTTTTTGACGACAATTCTGATGTGAATTTTGGAGGTAATTTTTTTGCTGGTGGAACAGCACAAACCAATTACGGCATTTTTTGTGGCGCAAGCGGTGCAACTGGAACTAATTGGGCTGGTTTATTTACAGGGCCTATTTTTGCAGGAGGAATGCAATTTGGGTCAGACAGTTTAATAAAAGATAATGTTCAAAATTTAACAAATGCAACATCACTTCTAAATCAATTAAACCCTGTAACTTTTGATTACAAACAGAATAATGAGTTTGAGCGCTTGAATTTTTCTGAGGAAAACCAGTTTGGATTGATTGCACAAGATGTTGAATCATTTCTTCCTGAATTAGTAATGGATGTAACAACCCCTGCTGAATATGACTCTACGGGTAATGAAGTATATCCTGCTTTGACATTTAAGGGTTTGAACTATAACGCATTTATTCCAATTTTAATTAAAGGTTTCCAAGAGCAAAATCAGTTAGTTGACAGTCTTTCAAACGAGCTTGCTCAAAAAGACTCATTAATCAATGATGTGAACGATCGTTTAACACTACTTGAAAACTGTTTGAGTAATTTATTACCGTTATTGTGTCAAATTAACAATTCAGCGATACAAGAAAATGATGAAGAAACACAAAGCGAGTTGTTTCACACATTGAATCTTGAGCTGAATGATGGAGAGAATATTGTTTTGGAACAAAACATCCCTAATCCTTTTGCTGAGAGAACAGTTATTAATTACTTCTTACCTGAAAGCGTAAACGATGCTAAAATCATCTTTTATAGTCAAGAAGGTCGTATGATTAATGAAATGAGAATCACAGAACGAGGAAATGGTCGTGTGAATGTATTTGGTGCTGATTTGAGTAAAGGGATTTACTCTTACACGCTAATTTGCGACGGGCAAGTTATTGCAACCAAGAAAATGGTGAAACAGTAGCTTTAAGTCTAGAATAAGTTGAAGAACGGCATCAAGTGTACTTGCTGCCGTTTTTAGCTTTCATCAATACAGCCCCTATTTTTAGGTCTAATGGGGTAGTAATTTTAATATTCTCTTCATTTCCCAGTGTTAAAAAAATTTGAAATCCTGCTTTTTCTACAAGGGAAGCATCATCTGTAATGTCATTCGTAAACGCAACCTGATAGGCTTTTAGTAATACATCGCGTTGAAAACATTGTGGAGTTTGGACGGTGTAGAATTCACTTCGATTTTTGGAGGTACTTTTTTCTAGCGTACCTTTTCTTAAGGAATCTTTCAAAGGAAGAACAGGAACGGCATTCCCTTTTTCTTGCGCTAATTTTAAACAACTTTGAATGGTGGATTTACTCACCAACGGCCGCACACCATCGTGCACAGCAATTATGTCGCCTGTAGCTCGTGCGAGCGCATTTTTGATGGAGTCATAACGTTCTACTCCACCTTCTACAAGAGTATGGGGAATAGTAAAATTATGATTTTCACAGAGGTCAAGCCAATATTCCCACCAATCGGAAGGTAATGTGACTAGAATTTGATAATCCGTGTCTAATGTGTTAAATTGTTGAATGCAACTCATCAATATGGGAGTAGTTCCAAGCAATAAAAATTGCTTTGGAATTTCAGCACCCATGCGTTTCCCAATTCCTCCAGCTGTTATGATAATTGTTGTCTTCATAAACATGAGAAGTTTGAACTATTGTACTGCGTTATTCCGGACTAGAAAAGGGTTAACTCTTCATGCCATAAACGTTAGTTACAAGATCAACATCGCGTCTCCATAAGAGTAGAAACGGTATTTTTCTTTTATAGCTTCTTTGTACGCTTGCATCATTAAATCATGACCAGCAAAAGCGGAAACCATCATTAATAATGTAGAGAGTGGCGTATGAAAGTTCGTAATCATGCAATCTGCAATACTGAATTCATAAGGAGGAAAAATAAACTTATTCGTCCATCCATCAAAAGGCTTCAATAAATTATCAGTAGAAACAGAAGTCTCGATAGTTCGCATAGATGTTGTACCAATCGCGCAGACTTTTTTCTTATTCAACTTGGCACGATTAACGATATCCGCTGTTTTTTCTGAAATCATTGCTTGTTCAGAATCCATTTTGTGCTTCGTTAAATCTTCTACTTCTACTTGGCGAAATGTACCAAGTCCAATGTGAAGAGTTATTTCAGCGAATTCAATCCCTTTTAACTCCAGTCTTTTCAGTAATTGACGAGAAAAATGTAAACCAGCAGTAGGAGCAGCAACGGCGCCTTCTACTTCGGCATAAATTGTTTGAAAACGGTCCTCATCTGAAGGCTCAACTTCTCGTTGAATATACTTTGGAAGTGGAGTTTCACCTAATTCAGTGATTTTAGCTTTGAACTCATCATAACTTCCGTCAAACAAGAATCGCAATGTTCTTCCGCGGGATGTTGTATTGTCAATTACTTCCGCAACTAACGATTCATCGTCTCCGAAATACAATTTATTACCAATACGAATTTTTCGAGCAGGGTCTACAAGAACATCCCATAACAAGCTTTCTCTATTTAATTCTCTCAATAAGAAAACCTCAATTTTAGCACCTGTTTTTTCTTTATTTCCATACATTCGAGCAGGAAACACCTTGGTGTTATTACGAACCATAACATCTCCTTCTTCGAAATAGTCAAGAACGTCTTTGAACATTTTATGTTCAATCTTTCCTGTATCTCGATGAAGAACCATTAAGCGCGATTCGTCTCTGTTTTCTGTTGGGTAATTAGCGATGAGTTCTTCCGGCAATTGGAAGTCGAACTCAGAAAGTTTCATCTTGTTTATATTCACTGCGTACCGTTTTAAAAAGGGCTACAAAGTTAGTAAATAAATTGATTGGTTTTACATCAGTTGTTTAAAAGTGTTCTGAGTTCGAAGTACTCGGTTTCTGAACTTACTCTTGTGCATCGCATGAAATCGTATCAGCTGCAATTATTTTCGTTATATTTGAGCGAATCTACTAAGTTACTTCACATTTTGCTGGACAAAATTCTTCATATAGGTGTTTCAACTGCTGAGCTTTCGCTGTATCAGATAAAAATACGTAAGCTATTTAATGGACTTTCGTTCGTCGGTCTATTTATCAGTGGTATTCATTTTTCGTTAGTTTACACGATGGATTTTTACGCCTCATTGTTCCACGGAATATGGGGAGTTTTGTGTGTATTAGGGTTAGTTCTTCATCACTTTGGTTTTTTCCATATTGCTCGTTTTATCGTTTGTTTCGGAATTTTAGTTTTTGGCGGAATGGCATCTGCTAGAATTGGTCAAGAGGTTTATCCGCATCTTGGCTCTATTGGTATAATTGTCGGCACATTTATACTTTTTGACGTAAAAAAAGAGTGGAAGTCTATTTTAATGATCTTGCTGGTTGCTGTTGGTATGTATGCCATTATTGAAACGAATTGGTATAAAAGTGAAAATATTGTTATTGAAAACCCCTACGCTATGAGGTTATTCGCCATAATAGGTTCTTTAGCTTTTGTTTCCTTTGAAATTGTGTTTTTACTGCGCTTAAGTTGGTTGAATGAAAATTATATCAATACAGAATTAGTTCAAACGAATCAACGCCTAGAGGAGAGTTTAGAGGAGAAGAAAATCTTGTTGCAAGAGGTTCATCATCGGGTAAAAAATAATTTTCAGGTTATTCTAAGTCTAATTAAGCTGCAAACAGAAGATATTTCCGACGAGAAATCTAAATATATTTTTAATGATTTACGCAACCGTCTTTCAGCAATTGCCTTGATGCATGAAATGATGTACAAATCGGATAAATTGCATAAAATCAATTTCGGAACCTACATAGATAACCTAGCGAAGACCATTGTGGATGTAGGTAGTATTCATCATTCCGTCGATGTTAGCGTGAATTCGAATGTTGAATTTATCTCTAATGAATCGATTATACCAATTGCCTTGATTTTAAATGAATTATTTTCTAATTCGTTTAAACATGCTTTTGACGAAACAAATCCAACTAAGCGGATTGATGTAAAAGTGACCTCTCTTGGAAAGGAAAGAATACAAATTAATTATTCAGATAATGGAGTATGGAAAGAGTCCTCTTCTAGCTCCTTTGGATTGGATCTGATAAACATGCTGGTAGATCAACTTTCGGGAGAGTTATCGGTCTTGAAAACGGAACAAAAGACTTCGTACGACTTAAAACTCAGGGTGTAGGTTCAATTGGTTTTTATTCGCTTTAACAGGCGCCCAATTTGACTTCTAAACAAAAACAATAAAATCAAATAAGGAACAGCCATAATATACAGTATAGCTGAATTGATATTGTTTTTGCCAGCAGTTCCAAGAATTTCGTCATCCATAGCCCCACCGCTTTGTTCCGCCAATAGTTTACATTGTGAACATTGTGCACTGGCTTCTGGAATTAGAAGCAGTACAAAAAACAGAACCAAAAGGAGCAGTCCGACTAAGTTTCTCATGTTACAAAATTACGGATATAGATTAGAATATTTACGAATTTTCAAGATTACTCACGTGAAAAGCAACAAAAGTGACAAAGAACTTGTACTAATAAAGGATGAGTTGACCACTTCCTGTTTTTGAATTAAACCAGCTTGTGCATCGTTCTTAGGTATTAGATAGTATGAAATCCTCAATTTTTCCTTCTTTTTAAACAACAAATCACGATATTTGCCAAAAGTTATTGAAATGTCTAAAATCACAACCCTCAGCGAGTTTATTATGCAACGTCAACAAGATTTCCCTTTTGCTACGGGAGAATTGACGAGTTTATTAAATGATATTTCGATTGCATCGAAGATTGTCAATAGAGATGTTAACCGCGCAGGTTTAGTGGATATACTAGGCGCTCAAGGAAGTGAAAACATTCAAGGTGAGCAACAGCAGAAGCTTGATGTTATGGCAGATAATGCTTTTATTCGCGCATTTAAAAGTGGTGGTGAAGTATGTGGGATTGGTTCTGAGGAACATGAAGATTATATTGCATTCGACAACGAAATTTCTAGAAATGGAAAGTATGTGGTGCTGTTTGATCCGTTGGACGGGTCTTCCAATATTGACGTAAATGTTTCCATCGGAACAATTTTTTCAATCTACCGAAGAAAATCTCCTATTGGCACCTTGGCAACATTAGATGATATGCTTCAAAAGGGGAGCGAACAAGTGGCTGCGGGATACGTTATTTTTGGTTCTTCCACCATGCTGGTTTATACAACCGGTAAAGGTGTGAATGGATTTACGCTGGACCCTTCAATTGGTGAGTTTTGTTTATCACACCCAAATATTGTAACTCCCGAAACGGGTCGTATTTATGCGCTTAATGAAGGGAATTTAAACCGTTGCGATCCAGGGCTGAAAGACTACGCTGAGTATTGTCGCCAAGATGACCCTGCCACAGGAAGACCTTATTCTGGGCGTTACATCGGTTCGCTAGTTGCTGATTTTCACCGTAACTTGTTGAAAGGGGGGATCTACATTTATCCAACTACAGACAGTCATCCGACAGGACGTTTACGCTTATTGTATGAGTGCAATCCACTTGCACTTATTGTAGAGCAAGCTGGCGGAATTGCAACAGACGGAAAAAATCGGATTCTGGATATTCAACCCAAAGAATTACATCAACGTTGCGGGTATTATGTTGGCTCGAAACAAATGGTAGAAAAAGCGATGAGTTTGTTGAAGGAGACGGAAAAGATTGAGGCTTAGGATAGTGCTCACTATCCCGGATGAAGTGCGTTTTTTAAACGTTATGGCGTAACGCAATAATCCTGAAATTTAAGCGAAGAATAGTTGAAAATGTACATTTTATTTTGAGGGGGTAGCACATCTTTTTTTTCTTCTGCTTCGGTTTATATTTGTAGATATATTAAATCTACTATGAAAAACCTGCATTTATTATCATTAAAAAAAGGGTACACTTCTCTTGTTATCCTAGCTTTCTTCTTACTGACTAGTAAAAACGCTTATTTATAAGTTTCCAATTATGCTTTTACGGAGACAACGGGCACTTATCAAGCCATTACAGGGAATGCAGCCATAGGAGGTGTGACAGGAACTGTAAATGGAACTGGAAATGCATCATCTACTCCAATTCAAATCAATGTGCCTTTTGACTTTTGCTTAGGGGGGCAAGATTATTCATCATCTAATGCACTGTCAATAGATTATAACGGTTGGATTGCTTTTGGAAACCCTTCAATAAATGCGACCACTCGTCAAGCTCCATTGACTAACTTTAATAACAGTATCAGTGCTTTTGGTGTTGGTCTGAGGACAACTGGAACATCATCTATAACTATTCGAGTTGTTGGAGCTTCTCCAAATCGCGTTTTAGTGATTCAATGGGGTCAACGGTACTTTGGAGATTCAGAACAATCACCTTTTATTGGAAATAACTATTGGAGAAGAGTTAATGTGCCTAATATGAATAATTCTGACTCTCCTGGAAATAATGACCGATTACATTTCCAAATTAGACTGTATGAGACAACTAATGTTATCGAATTTCAATATTGTATAACTCAAGCTCGAAACACTGTGCCAGGAAATAGAGATGCAGGAATAACTAATAATATTCAAGTGGGTTTAAGGGGGGCAAGTGCCGCTGATTTTAACGTGAGAACAAAAACTACAACAAATTCTCCATGGAATAATAACACTGTTGCTGGCACTGCTTTACCTAGTGGAAGTACTAATACAATGACTTTTAATAATTTTAGGCAAACAGCGAATAACAGACCAAGTTCAGTAAGGCCTGCATCCCCAGGAAATAACTCCAATACCGCTGGTGCGGGAACCAGCACCATATTCCGTTGGACACCCGTAGGCGTGATTGGAGCAAACATGGATGACGTTGGTTGTTTTTCCGCTATTGCTCTTCCGGTAGAACTTACAGCCTTCGATGTAGAGGTTGATGATAACATAAATCGAGTTTACTGGAGCACTGCCTCGGAACAAAACAGTGATTATTTTGAAGTTGAACGTTCCTTGAATGGAGCAGATTGGGATGTTGTTGGACGAGTTCAAAGCGCTGGAAACTCTTCAGCCTCCCAGCATTATGAGTTAAATGATAGAGAGTTCGAAAGAACTATTAATTATTACAGGTTATCACAGGTTGATTTTGATGGAACAACAAAAGTATTTGACATAATCAGTGCTGATAATAGAAACTTAAAGAATGAGTTAATTAAAATAGTGAATACGATGGGGCAAGAAGTAAATCAGTTTTACAAAGGAGTAATTATTGAAGTTTACTCCGATGGCTCTACTAGAAGGTTATACCGAAATTAATTTGTAAAACTTCACACTAATTCTGGGTGGCACTTAGCACTGAAATAATGTGCTTTCCGCGGAAGTGATACAATTTTATTCCGTTTTTTCGTCGTATATCAGAATTGCTAGGTATTGCTGGTTGGTTTTTTCGTCGCCAAGTTGCTCCTTAAACTTATTTTAATCCAATCCTATCTGAATTCTCCTTATGATTCAAAAATAATAAGGTAAATTTGCAGTTCTATTAAAAGTAGCTGTTTCTAATGGATCTTAAAACGCTCAGACAACATTTTCAATCACTGCCCCAACTGAATAAGACTGCGGATTTATTGCAGTACGACAAAGCACGGGTGCAATGGAGGAACTTGGTAGGCTCTGCGCGTACCTTAACAACAAGTGCTTTGGCACAGCAGGTTCCTGGACATCATTTATTTGTTTTGAATGACAAAGAGGATGCGGCCTATTTTTTAAATGATTTGCAAAGTCTATTCCCGAGTGATGAGCGCATTGTTTTTTTTCCTGCTTCCTACAAAACACCTTATAAGTTAGAAGAAACCGACAATGCGAATGTTGTGGGAAGAGCAG
>Ga0136559_1000875_pt1 | contig 10066 bp, 7 predicted proteins | sample AntRauMeHopE1496_FD_104633 | JGI IMG/M metagenome (GOLD analysis project Ga0136559, IMG submission 104633) | Saline lake microbial communities from Rauer Islands, Antarctica - Metagenome Hop E1 #496 | ecosystem: Environmental > Aquatic > Non-marine Saline and Alkaline > Saline | place... | reverse complement strand
TCGTACTTCTTGGACTTTATGCCTGTGATATCAGTCAAACTGATGATGCAGATATTGATGATCCTCAGTTAAAAAATGAAGTTAGATCCTTACTGGAAGGGAAACTTTTCACTCCCTTGGATAAACTAAAATCATCAGACATCTTTCAGTCAGATGAAAATGGAATTCATTTCAGAAACCATTTTTTTTATGATCAAAACGATGTGCTTACAATCTCTTTAGGTATTTATCAAGGTGGCCACCAAGGCAATCCTTGGTTTTCACCCGGTGATACCACAGGAGCAACCACCTACCGCTACCATTCTGGTAAACTAATTCAAGAAAAATCTTTCGACTATAAAAATGGAGTCTTTGTCCAAGTTGATGACAAAAATTATGTCTATGACAAACAAAATAAGCTATTTCAAATTCTAAATTCCCGCAAAGAACCAGTAGTCACACACCATTATAATGATAAGGGGCTTTTACAATTCAAAAAATATGGAATAAATCAGGATAGGGAGTTAGATGAGTTTTTTTATAATGATCAAGATCAACAGATCAAGCATATTTACTGGGGAGGCAATACGCCCATCTTTGAGCATTTTTATCGATATGATTCAAATGGTCGACTAGTAGCCAAGGAAACTTGGTCTGGCCCAAACAAAAAAGAAGATGTATTCCAATACTTTTATAACGAGAAAGATCAATTGGTTAAAGAATTAGAGTTTTATCCTCAGTGGAATTTTGAAGATCGTTTTAAGAGATTGTACACCTACTATTCTGAAAAAGAAGTCTCAGGAAATTAAAAGAATTATTATCTAATTTTTAATTACTGGCGTCCGAGTAAAACTAAAACTATGAAAAACATGCTTCAGTTAGCTCAAAATGAATATTTCTATACCTTTCTGAAAACTACCCCCCTTTTGACCATCAGGGGTACATCACGTAGGTAGGTACGGGGAAATTTCCAAATACTCATTTCTAAGCCGCTTGATTTCCGAGTCCGAAATATTCTTTTGGGTTTTTTATTTTTTGGTCCAAGCAATACTCATCTTTTTACAACCCAGTAGCCACCGCATTCTTCCCTCTTTTAGCAATCAGCTTTTCACGGATTTTTTCCGTTCGATAATATCCCAATGGATCAGCTTCTCCTCCACTTTGGACACGGGCTTCGCGCACAAGTACACGTACATCTGTTTGAAAAGCGGCCTGAAGTACTTCCTGCGCTCCTGCCACATCGCCTTCGAGCTGGCAAATGACTAGTTTGGAGCGATCTACTAGTAGGGCTTTGGAATAGCTGAGTGAAATTGCCTCCAGCGCCTGAATCAAATCCTCCAATGGATCTTTTACATTATGGCTTGCATCGATCATCCAAGAGATCGACTCCCAGGCTTGCGCCTGATCTTCTCCGCCGGCTATTAACTCACAGAAAATCAAGAATAGCTGATAAGGCTTGATACTACCAGTACTCAGATCATCGTCTCCGTATTTACTGTCGTTGAAGTGGAAACCCGCCAGCATATTCTGTTGCATCAGCGTGGCTACGATCTGCTCGATATTAGTATTGGGCAGGTGATGACCAAGATCTACCAGCACTTTGGCACGATCTCCAAGTTGCCGACAAATCAACGCCGACGTCCCCCAATCCGGAATCACGGTATGATAGAAATTGGGCTCATAAGGCTTGTATTCCAGTAATAACTTCCAGTCGGTTGGCAATCCGCTGTATATTTCTATTAATGAATCCGTGGTCCATTGGAGGGCATTTCGGAAGTTTGCCTGTCCGGGAAAATTACTCCCGTCTGCTAGCCAGACGGTCAAGCCCTTAGATCCTAGACTTTCCCCGATTTGGATCACTTCCAGATTATGCGCTATAGCCTGTGCTCGGATAGCAGGATTGGGATTACTGAGCGAGCCCATTTTATAGGAAAGTGGCTGTCCGTAATCCTGAAAAGTGTTGCTATTCATCGCATCAAACGCAATTCCAAGTTCGGCAGCTTGCTGTCTTACGGCTACTACATCCTGCGGAATATCCCAAGGAATATGAAGAGAAACGGCATCAGTTTTTTTAGTCAATCGAGCCAATAGCCCAATATCCTCCAGTTTTTCTTCCAAATTCCGAGGTTCGCCTCCAATCGAAAATCGTCCAAAGCGCGTACCACCAGCTCCCAGCGCCCAACTCGGAACCGCAATCTGAAAAGCGGCGATTTTCGAGATCAAATCCGACAAGTGAATTTGCCTTTCTTCAAGTTGGTCCTTGAATAGGTCGAGTGATCTTTGGTGATGGACTAGATTGGACATGCTCAATAAGTGATTATTAATTCTTGACTTAATTTTTTTCAATTATGTATATCCGCAATTGCACCAGTAGCCTTATTTTCTTTGCTTTATTGGGACAGAAGATCGGAGACGCCTGCCTGCCGGTAGGGAAGACCGAAACGCCCAAATATCAATTTGGCACCAATTATATTCTTATCTTTTTTGCCTACCGGCAAAGTAGCGGATAATCATATTTTCAATTATTCTCTCCTTGAAACCTTTCCCAGAGACCTGCCTACCGAGAAGGTAGGTGATCGCAGAAAAAAGCCGCACATTTAAAGAGATCTAATAATTGAACACTTAATCTTTTCTAAAGCTAGGAGATCTATGTGACTATGTGGTTCATGTTTTTTTTAGCTTTCTCACTTTAGCTTTCAGACTTTCTTTTTCAGCTTTCTGACTTCTGATTTCAGACTTTTCTTTTTAGCTTTCTCACTTCAGATTTCAGACTTTCTTTTTTAGCTTTAAGACTTTCCTTTTCAGATTCCTCTCTTCAGATTTCTGATTTACCTTTTCAGCTTTCTCACTTCAGATTTCAGACTTTCCTTTTCAGCTTTCTGACTTACCTTTTCATATTTCTCACTTCAGAAAATCCCTCTTGCCCCTTTATTCATAATCCTTTTCCAAAATATGATTCAATTCCAAGGGAGAGTTGCCCACTGCTCCCGATAACTATCGCGGATGCCCACTGCTCACTGAAAACTGTCTACTGAGAACTGCTCACTTCACTCCTTCTTATTAATCCAAAACGGCGCCGTGGAAAACCAAGCTACCATCCCAAGGGTCATCAATAATTTTGTGGTTTCCAGATCAATTTTTCCAAGAAAAATTAAAACAGGCGGAATCATCGTGAGCAAAAGCCCAATAAACGATAGAATTTTAAGGAATGCCTTCATGCCATTTTCAATTTAGCAGTTGGATAATAAACTTTAGATAGCCCTACGAATAGCGCCACAGCAATAAACCAACCTGGAAGTCCGAGGAAGAATATTTCTAAGCCATAAAATTGATTCAATCCAAGACAAATAATCAAAGTCAAAACCCAGGCAATAAAAGAAGGAATACTGAAGCTTTTTTTGTTATTCAAGGCTTGCTCAGACTGGAAGCCAAATCGCTTCGCAAAATAGAAATCCGCAAAGATCACCGCGCCCATCGGCATCAAAAGCAATCCATATAAGGCCACAAAATCAAGTAATTTCATTACCAAAGCGGGGAAACAAGCTGCAAGGCTGGTAATTCCTCCCACTATCGCCGTGATTTTCCACGTGGCAGTTTTTGGAAAAATACCCTGTAAGGCCAGTCCAGCACGATAAATCGTCGGATTTGCAGTCGTCCAACCTGCGACAATTACGCAAACTGCTCCCGCAATTCCTGCCGTTTGAAAAGCAATCTCCCCTGGAGCAAAAGCACTTGAAGATGCATTGGCTTGAAGGAAAACTGCATATAGAATTCCCGAGGCAATCCAAGCGAAGAAATGCCCGATATACATTCCTGCAAAAGACAAAAAGCCGTATTTCCATGATCTAGCATAGCGAAGAATCGTCAGGTCCGACATGCCAATGTGCATGGCCATATTACAAAACCAAGCGAAAAAGATAATATGCCAAATGGTGAATTTGGACATTCCTTCCAGCGGAATTCCTGTCCAGATTACTTCATTGGAAATCGAAATCAGACTTTCCCAGCTATTTACTCCCAATTGCGATAGCCCAATCAATCCAGCTCCTACAAAAATCAAAATCATCCAAGGCGCCATCAAATTTGCGAAGCGAGCTACATAGGAATAGCCCTGAATCGCCACCAGCGTAATCACCGCACCCATCAAGATCACCGTGATAATCCAACCTGAGGTTCTAGGCACCCAGTCGGTTAGGGTGGGCATTTCCAATCCAAACGGAATCCCGACGGCGGTCGCAGAAACGGCAATCATCGAGCCGGCCAAGAAGCAAAACATCAGCGCATTGACCAGATTATAACCTGCTACGAGCCGCTTGCCTACAATCCGCTCCAATTGATAATATAAGGTGAGTCGCTTCTGGGTTGCAATCGGAGCGGTGATCAATCCCCAACTCAAAACAGCCAGGAGGTTTCCTATCAAAAGTCCCGAGATCAAATCTCCTGCCGCTACCCCATGTGCCACAAAGAGCGGCCCGATCACAAACTCAGTCCCTGCAGTATGCTCTCCGGCATACATTCCCAGAAAACTTCTCCATGACTTTAGGTTTTTAGTAGGGACAGGAGTTCGCTCGTACTCATTGGCTTCCTGGATTACTTTTTTGAATAGTGTTGAAGGCATAGTGGAGCTTTGATTGTATAAATACCATAAGTCTGAAGGATTCGGTATCCTGTACTATCCTTAGCCTATTGAAGAGAAGCTTCGAATTAATTTGAATTGGGTAAAATTTCCAGTAGATTTTAATGCTGATTCAGTAGAGAAAAAAACATGGAGTGAGTATCAAATATTCCAACTCAAGACAGCACAGGATGCATATCGCCTGTATTTGCAACAAATTCACCTCAAGAAAAACATCAATTTCAATGAGCCAAGAGACAAAGAGTTTTAAGCATGTAAGTTACCTATGGGATGAAAATAAAGCATCTCAACTTGAAGGCAAGGAGGTCGATTTACTAATCTACCGCTCCAATATTTTAGGGGCTGATCTGAGAATCACCAATTATGGTGGTGGCAATACCAGTTGTAAAACGGTTGAAAAAGATCCCTTAACAGGGCAGGAAGTGGAGATTATGTGGGTAAAAGGTTCTGGTGGCGATATCGGTACATTAAAGAAATCAGGGCTGGCGGGTCTCTATGTAGACAAGCTGCGATCTTTGGAGGGAATATATCGAGGCATCGAATTCGAAGATGAAATGGTCGAGCTTTTCAATCATTGCATCTATGACCTTGCTTCCAAAGCGCCTTCTATTGATACGCCTTTGCACGCATTTCTACCATTTAGACATATTGATCACTTACATCCGGATGCGGCTATTGCGATCGCTGCTGCCAAAGACGGGGAACAAATCACGCAAAAACTTTGGGCTGGAACAATCGCTTGGGTGCCTTGGCAGCGTCCGGGATTTGACTTAGGTCTCCAACTCCGGGATGCTTTACAAGCCAATCCGGGGATTCGCGGCATTATGCTCGGAGGTCATGGACTTTTCACTTGGGGAGATACTGCGTACGAATGCTATATGAATAGTCTTGAAGTCATAGAGATGGCTTCCGAATACCTGGCTGAAAACTACGGAAAGACTAGGCCGATTTTTGGTGGTCAAAAGGTAGAATCCCTTTCCTCGGAAGACCGTAAATCCCAAGCTGCCAAACTAGCCCCCGTTTTAAGGGGACTTGCTTCTTCGGAAAGTTTGATGGTCGGCAGTTTTACCGATGCACCGGAAGTACTCCAATTCATCAACAGTCACGACCTTGGGAAGCTAGCGCCAATGGGCACCAGTTGCCCGGATCATTTCTTACGAACTAAAATCAGTCCGCTAGTTCTTGATATTCCTTCGGATCAAGATCTCAGCGATACGGCCGCTATCAAGGAAAGAATCTCAGCTGCTTTCGCTGACTATCGGAAGATGTATGCCGATTATTACGATACCCATAAGCATACAAATAGTCCAGCCATGCGGGATCCGAATCCTGTGGTCATTATTTGGCCGGGTGTTGGAATGTTTAGCTACGCAAAAAACAAACAAACCAGTCGTGTTGCAAGTGAATTTTACATCAATGCGATCAATGTGATGCGAGGTGCTGAGGCGGTGTCATCCTACGTCTCCCTTCCACTTCAGGAAGCATTTGATATTGAGTATTGGCTGCTAGAAGAAGCAAAACTTCAGCGAATGCCCAAAGAGCAAGCACTCTCACGAAAGATTGCTTTGGTAACTGGAAGTGGCGGCGGAATAGGCAAAGCGATCGCCGAAAAGTACATGCAGGAAGGAGCCTGCGTAGTAATTACCGATATTGATAGCGAACGATTGAATCAGTGCAAAGCTGAATTTTCGGCTAAGTATGGCAATGATTCATTTCTGGTGGTCAACTTAGACGTAACTGATGCTACCAGCTTAGGCAAAGCCATCGAAGCCACATGTTTACAGTTTGGCGGAGTGGATATCATCGTGAACAATGCCGGAATCTCAATCAGCCGCGCGTTCGAAGAGCATTCTGATCAGGATTGGGCCAAATTAAATGACATTCTTGTCATGGGTCAATATCATGTATCCAAAGCTGGAGTGCGGCTGATGAAAGCACAGGGAATGGGTGGCGATATCATTAATATTGTCAGCAAAAACGCCCTTGTTGCAGGCCCTAAGAATGTAGCTTACGGCACTACAAAGGCAGCACAGCTGCACATGTCACGCTTAATGGCCGCCGAACTGGCCGAGGATAAAATCCGGGTCAATGTCATCAATCCCGATGCAGTCATCGAAAACTCGAATATCTGGGAAGGTGGCTGGGCAGAAAATCGAGCCAAAGCCTACGGAGTAGAACTGAAAGATCTACCTCAATATTACGCAAATCGAACATTGCTCAAAGAGAGCGTGAAGACTTCCGATATAGCAGATGCCGCTTTCGTTTTCGTCAGTGGTCAACTCTCAAAAAGTACCGGCAATATGCTCAATGTTGACGGAGGACTAGCAGCAGCATTCCCAAGATAGCTATTGAAAAACCCAAAATAAACCCAATCGCCCTATGTTACTTGATAAGTCAGAAAAAATCCTTTGCGACTCCCGAACGCCGAAATACATGCAAGTAGTCCATCTTGTATTGGAAGATATTGAGCGTGGCAAATTAAAAATCGGTGACCGTATTCCCTCAATCAATGAGACCAGCTTTGATTTTTTGCTATCCAGAGATACAGTTGAAAAAGCATATAACGAACTTCGAGAGCGCGGGATCATCACTTCGGTTCGGGGAAAAGGCTTTTATGTAAGCTCCACCATCATGGAGAAAAAAGTCAAAGTCCTGCTACTTTTCAATAAACTGAGTTCCTACAAAAAAATCATTTATTACTCTATTGTAGATACGCTGGGAGATCTGGCCACAGTAGACCTTCAGATTCATCATTACAACCGAAGTTTATTCGAAAGCTTGCTGGAGCGTAATCTTGGAAATTACAATTACTATGTCCTTGCTCCTCACTTCTTCGATGAAGAATCCCATCCTGAAACGGCTTATGATCTGATCAAAAAAATCCCGCAGGATAAGTTATTGATCATTGATCGGGCTGTCAAAGATCATGAGAATGAATTCCCGGGCGTGTATCAGGATTTTGCAAGGGACATCATGGAAGCACTTGAGTCAGGCATCACACATCTGAGGAAATATCAGCGTCTGATTTTGGTTTTCCCAAAGGGAGATTTATATCCCTTGGAGATTATTGATGGGTTTAAGCGTTTCTGCTTTTTCCATAATTTCAACAATCTGATTTTGGATGGAATCGATGAAGAGCCGCTTTATGAAGGTGATTCTTTTATCGTATTGGCAGAAACTGATCTGGCAAATATTGTCAAGAAATCGCGTGAGCAAAATCTGAAACTGGGTCAGGATGTAGGAATTATCTCATATAACGAAACACCACTGAAAGAAATTTTGGCGGACGGAATTACTACGATTTCTACAGATTTTCATCATATGGGCAAATCTATCGCAGAGCAAATTCTTGGAAAAGAGGATAAAATCCCGATTAAAAACCCCTTCAAGCTTTATCTTAGGAAATCGATTTGATTCTTTTGGTTTGTTGTCGGATGACAGATGACCGAAGTCGCCTGCCTGCCGGTAGGCAGGGATGACCGATGTCCGAAGTCGCCTGCCTGCCGGTAGGCAGGGATGATAGATGTCCAGTTTCGGATGTCTGGAGACCGATGTCTTGGATCGGATATCGGGTGACCAAAGAAGCAAGGCTTATTGCCTAATTGTGGCTATCAAAAAAACATCCTTAATGAAAAAACTTATTTGCTTTATTTTTTCCATGAGCCTGATTTTTCAGGCTTTTTCGCAGGAGAAAAGACCTAACATTATCTTTATCCTTTCTGACGATCATCGCTATGATTTCATGGGATTCACAGGAGCGGTGGAAGGATTGGAAACACCCAATCTAGATCGGATGGCAAGCAATGGCGCGCATTTTCCAAATGCTTTCGTCACCACCGCGCTTTGCTCACCCAGTCGGGCTTCTATTCTCACCGGGCAATATGCACATACGCATACCATCGTGGACAACTCTGCTCCTGTACCAGCCGGTACCAAGTTTTTCCCAGAAATCCTTCAAAAGAATGGCTACCAAACCAGCTTTTTTGGCAAGTGGCATATGGGAGATGAGGATGACGAGCCGCAGGCAGGATTCGATTATTGGTTGAGTTTTCGAGGTCAGGGAGTGTACGACAATCCTACTTTTAACATCAACGGAGAGCAAGTCAAGCAGCCTGTCGGAAGCTATACGTCAGATCGATTGACCGACTATGCCGTAGAGTGGCTGGAAGGAAGAGCGAAGGAGAAACCATTTTTCCTGTATCTGTCCCACAAGGCTGTTCATGCTGAATTCACACCTGCTGAGCGTCACAAAGGACTGCACGACAAAACTCCAGTCGTGACGCCTCCGAGCATGTACTTGACAGCGACCAAAGACAGCCCTTATTTCTCAGATCGAGAGAAACCTATTACCACCCCGGTAAATTACAAAGACATCCCCGAGTGGGTTCGCCGACAGCGCTTTTCATGGCATGGCGTGGATTATATGTATCATGGAGATATTCCGTTCGATACATTCTATCGTCGCTATTTGGAAACACTGATGGGGATCGATGAAAGTGTGGGAAGAGTGTTGGACTATGTCGATAAAAATGGGTTGAAAGAAAACACCCTGATTGTCTACATGGGTGACAATGGATTCAGCTTTGGAGAGCATGGCCTGATCGACAAGCGACACGCTTACGAGGAATCGATGAAGGTGCCTTTTTTAGCACAATATCCCAAACTGATTAAGCCTGGAACTGTCAATCCAAATATTGTGATGAATATCGATTTGGCACCTACCTTCCTGGAGCTAGCGGGTCTTCCCGGAGCAAAAGCTGACGTTCAAGGCCAGTCCATCCTTCCGATTATCAGAGATCAAACAGCCGAGTGGCGTGATAAAGTATTCTACGAGTACTACTGGGAAATGGCTTATCCAAGCACTCCGACCCTTTTTGCAGTACGGACGGAGAAATACAAATACATTTTCAATCATGGAGTCTGGGACATCAATGAACTCTACGACTTAGAAAATGATCCTTACGAAATGAATAATCTGATCCGCTCTTCGGAGCATCAGAAAATAGCCGAGGAACTGAGAAGTGACCTATTCACTTGGCTGGAGACCACCGGCGGCGAGCAGATACCACTCAAGCGAATCAGCTATCCCAAGCGAGATCATATCTATCAGCGCACGTATTAATTCTCATGAAAAAACTCCCCGTAACTGCCGTTTTTGATATTGGAAAGACGAATAATAAGTTTTTTCTGTTTGATGAAGACCTGCGGGAAGTATTTCAGACCTATACTCGATTTGAACCTATTCCTGACGAGGACGGATTCCCTGCGGAAAATCTTCCTGCGATGTCCGCTTGGATGTTGCAGACTTTTCGTGATGCACTGGCCCTGTCTGAGTTTGAAATCAAACGACTCAATTTCTCGACCCACGGAGCAAGTTTTGTGCATATTGATGAAAATGGAAATCCTGCCACGCCGCTTTATGACTACCTCAAGCCATTTCCTGAAGCACTT
>Ga0136559_1000873_pt1 | contig 10068 bp, 9 predicted proteins | sample AntRauMeHopE1496_FD_104633 | JGI IMG/M metagenome (GOLD analysis project Ga0136559, IMG submission 104633) | Saline lake microbial communities from Rauer Islands, Antarctica - Metagenome Hop E1 #496 | ecosystem: Environmental > Aquatic > Non-marine Saline and Alkaline > Saline | place... | reverse complement strand
TTGCCTCGGGCGGGGCCGTGACGGCCCAGGGCCGCGCGACCCTGACAGCCGCCGGGATCCCCGGCGATATCACCATCACCCTGCGCGATGCCCGCATCATCGACCCCTTGCTTTACGAGGCACGGATCACCACCGCAGACCTGCGGTTCAGCGGTGCCTTGGCCGGGTCATCTCAGCTGTCGGGAACCGTCAACCTTGGCGAGACGGAAATCCGCGTGCCAGAAACCAGCATCGGCACCGGCGGCGACATTCCCGATATCAGACACCTGAACGAATCCGCGGCAGAGCGGCGCACGCGCCTTTTCGCCGGACTGCTTGCGGAAAACGGCGGCAACGGCCGCGGGGGTGGGCGCATCGGCCTGGATATCACCGTGAATGCGCCAGACCGCGTGTTCCTGCGGGGCCGGGGGCTGGATGCGGAACTGGGCGGGTCTGTCCGCCTGTTGGGCAGCACCGCCAATATCATCCCCTCTGGGCGGTTCGACCTGATCCGGGGGCGCCTGTCGATACTGGGCACACGGCTGGACCTTGATGAAGGTTCCGCCACACTGCGCGGTGATCTGAACCCCTATCTCAGGCTTGTCGCCAACAGCGGCGCAGGCGATTACACCATCTTTATCACGCTGGAAGGCCCAGCATCGGAGCCCACAGTCGCCTTCTCATCCGACCCGGGCCTGCCCGATGATGAGGTGCTGGCCCAGCTTCTGTTCGGGCGGTCAGTTTCGGCACTTTCACCGATCCAGGCACTGCAACTGGCCAATGCCGCGACCTCCCTCGCCGGGGGCAGCACGAATGCAGGCCTGCTGTCGAACCTGCGCGAAGGGCTGGGTCTGGATGATCTGGACCTTGAAACCGACGCCGAGGGCAACGCGGGCCTGCGTGCCGGGCGCTATTTGTCGGAAAACGTCTATACCGATGTGACCATCGGCGCGGATGGTGAGGCGGACCTGTCGCTAAACATCGACCTGACGCCGGACATCGCGGCGCGCGGCACGTTTTCATCCGATGGCAGCAGCAGCCTTGGCGTGTTTTTTGAAAGGGATTATTAACCCGATCCCTCTGTCCCCTGATTCGCGTATCCGCCCGTTGACAGCACCCCGGCCCCGCGATATCAGCCGCTTCCACGACACCTGCCCAGGTGGCGGAATGGTAGACGCGCTGGCTTCAGGTGCCAGTGGCCGCAAGGCCGTGGAGGTTCGAGTCCTCTCCTGGGCACCACTGCGTTCCGGTCTGGAACCGCAGTGCAAAAAAGGGGCTACCCTTGACCATTCATCTTTATCAGAACGATCTGCCCGATGGCCTTGATCTGGGCGCGGTCGTGGCCATTGATTGCGAGACGATGGGCCTGATCCCATACCGTGACCGGCTATGTCTTGTGCAACTTTCGGGCGGCGACGGGCATGCACATCTGGTGCAGGTGGCGCTTGGCCAGACCCAGGCCCCGAACCTCACGCGCCTTCTGACGAACCCCGATGTGCTCAAGCTGTTTCATTTCGGGCGCTTCGATATCGCAGTGATGTATCATGCGTTCGGCGCGCTGGCGGCCCCGGTCTATTGCACCAAGATCGCGTCCAAGCTGATCCGCACCTTCACCGACCGCCACGGGCTGAAATACCTGTGCCAGGATCTGCTGGACATCGACATCTCCAAGCAACAGCAAAGTTCGGACTGGGGGGCCGAAACCCTGACCGAAGCGCAGAAAACCTATGCTGCGTCCGACGTGCTTTACCTGCACCGCCTGCGGGACGAATTGAACATCCGGCTGGACCGTGAAGGCCGCACCGATCTGGCGCAGGCCTGCTTTGAGTTCCTGCCCGCCCGCGCCCGTCTGGATCTTGCAGGCTGGCCCGAGCAGGACATCTTCAGTCATTGAATGACCAAGGCGGATACTCGAAAGCCAGACTGGGTGTAGACGTGGCGGCGACCTGCCTGTTTCGATTCAGATCGAACGCAAACTGCTTTAAGGCTGCACCATGTCTGTCGAGAATCGCTATTCAACCCTTGTGGCCTGGATCAAGGTTGCTCTGCCACTGATCGCGCTGGCGCTTTTGTCGACGCTGTTCCTGTTTTCACGCACGCCCGACCCCGACGCCGCCATTCCCTTTGCCGATGTGGATGTCACCGAACTGGCTCGCGAACAGCGCCTCAGCAACCCGCGGTTTGCCGGCACGCTGGAGGATGGGCGCGAGGTTCTGCTTATTGCAGATGCCGCCATGCCCGTGCAGGGCGTGCCTGATCAGCTGACCGCCGACAATATCGAGGCGCGGGTTGTCCTGTCGGATGTGGATTTCATGCTGCTTGATGCCCGCCACAGCCTGATCGATCTGGGCGCATCGCTGGCGACACTGACACAAAATGTGCATCTCACCAGCTCGACCGGGTATCGCCTGGACAGCGATCTGATGACCGTCGCGCTGAACCGGCTGGATGTATACTCACCCGGTCCGGTTTCAGTCACAGGCCCCGCCGTGACCCTGACCGCCGGAACCATGCGCCTGACCGGGCCGGACGGCGCGCAGGTTCTTCGTTTCACAGGCGGCGTTCGGGTGCTATACGATCCGCCAAGTTAAGGACATTTTCATGCATGCGTTCCGTCTGGGCCTTGCCCTCGTTTTCCTCACCTTTCCCGCCGTGGCCCAGGTCAATGTGGGTTTTGGTGGTGTCACTCATGACGCCACACAGGCGATCGAGGTGACATCCGATACCCTTTCGATCGACCAGACCAGTGGCGCGGCCGTGTTCTCGGGCAATGTGATCATCCTTCAGGGCGATCTGCGCATGGCTGCGGGCGACGTGCGCGTTGTCTATGCCACAACCGACGGACGCAACGATGTGCAGACCGTCATCGCGTCGGGCGGGGTTCTGGTGACGCGCGGCGACGATGCGGCCGAAGGCGCGCGTGCGGAATATGACGTTGCGGGTGGCCTTCTGACCCTGTCGGGCGATGTGCTTGTCACGCAAGGCACCACCGCCATCTCGGGTGACAGCATGGTGGTCGACATGGCCACCGGTAACGGCACCGTCGATGGCCGGGTTCGCACCGTTCTGCAATCAGGCGACCGCTGATCATGGCCCGCCCGAACCTGACCGTGACATCCGGCACCTTAGGTCTGCACATCAGCAATCTGCGCAAATCCTATCGTCGTCGCCCGGTGATCCGCGACGTGACCATGCGGCTGGACCGGGGCGAGGTCGTGGCCCTGCTTGGCCCCAACGGGTCAGGCAAGACCACCTGTTTCTATGCCATCGCGGGCCTGATCACGCCCGATGGCGGCACGGTCGAACTGGACGGGCAGGATCTGACCCTGCTGCCGATGTATCGCCGCGCCAAGGCCGGTATCGGCTATCTTCCACAGGAAATGTCGATCTTTCGCGGCATGTCGGTCGAAGACAACATCCTGGCGATCCTCGAAGTGGTGGAGCCTGACCGCAAGACCCGGCTGGATCGGCTGGAGGAACTGCTGTCCGAGTTTTCCATCGGGCATTTGCGCCGCGCACCTGCCCTGTCCCTTTCAGGCGGCGAACGGCGGCGGGTGGAAATTGCACGCTGCCTGGCCTCCAGCCCCCGCTATGTCCTTCTGGATGAACCCTTTGCCGGGGTCGATCCCATTGCCGTGGGCGAAATTCGCGCCCTGGTATCCGAGCTAAGCACACGCGGTATCGGCGTTCTGATCACCGATCACAATGTGCGCGAAACCCTGCAGATCGTGGATCGCGCCTATATCCTGCATGACGGCGCCATTTTGATGAGCGGAACCGCCGACGAGGTGGTGCAGGATGAAAACGTGCGCCGCGTCTATCTGGGCCAAGGCTTTCGCATCAGCTGACCGACAAAGCCTGCGCAAACCCTTGGGGGCGTTGACACGCCCCCCCGATTCAGCGCCAACTGATTATGATGTTCGCACTTTGCTCATCTCTGATCATGGATGCATCGGCCAATGCCCACCCCATGCACAACCCGGATCAATCCACGAGACATCCACATATCGCCGCACTAGGCGGCAACACGCTGCGCAACTGCGCAGGTCTGCCACACATCGGGAGGATACATGCGTTATCAAATCAGTGGAAAACAGATCGACATCGGCGATGCCCTGCAAACCCACGTCAAGACCAGCCTTGGCGCGGCGGTGTCGAAATATGCCGAACGCCCGACCGACGCGACCGTGATCTTTTCCAAAAGCGGGCATGAACATGTCTGCGAGGCAACGGTGCATCTGTCCACGGGCCTGACCGCCTCGGCCAAAGGGTCCAGCCCGGAAATCTATGCCGCCTTCGACAGTTGCTGCGAAAAGATGGAAAAACAGCTGCGCCGCTATAAACGCCGCCTCAAGGATCATCACCGCGACCGCCCGCAACCCGTTGATGTTTTCGGCGCATCCACCTATATCCTTGCGGGATCGGAGGATGCCGATGCCGATGCGGATGAACCTGACACGCTCCAGCCCATCATCGTGGCCGAGATGGAAACCCCCGTTCCCCGCCTGTCGGTGGGCGAGGCCGTGATGCAGATGGAGATTGCCGGGGCGCCCCTGCTGGTGTTCCGAAACGAAAAGCACGAAGGGGTCAACGTCGTTTACCGGCGAGATGACGGAAACATCGGCTGGATTGACCCGCAACAGAAATAGCACTTGAACGCGACGGGCTGATGACGGCCCGTCGCCCTATCCCCCCGAGGTTTTGCATGGAATTGTCGTCGCTTCTCAAACCGGCAGGAATCAAGGTTCTGTCGGATGTGAGCAGTAAGAAACGCCTGATGCTCTGCATCGCAGAGGTTGCCGAGGCGCTGGTTCACCTGCCCGGTGCCACCATCTTTGATGCGTTGCAGGAACGCGAAAGCCTGGGGCCGACCGGCGTGGGCCATGGTGTGGCCCTGCCGCATGCGCGCCTTGCCCCGCTGACCGAAGTTCACGGGGCTTTCCTGAAGCTGGATCGCCCGATTGATTTCGATTCGGCCGATCGGCAGCCCGTTGATCTGGTCTTCGCACTTTTCGCGCCGATGGATACTGGCGTCGATCACCTCAAGGCGCTGGCGCTTGTTTCCCGCACACTGCGCGACACGGCACTTTGCGCCAAGCTGCGGGCCAATTCGGACGCCGCGACTCTGCACACGCTTCTGACCGAAGGCATCAGCCACAAGGCGGCCTGATCGGCCCTATCGCTTGTTCCAGCGCGCAAATCCAAAGCCCAGGTAATCGCGGCGATACGCCTCGATCACCGCCTTTTCAATCTTGCCATCATAGATCGCCTTGAGCGGAAAGGGCGCGTCATCGTCGGACGCGGCAAAGGGCTGTGGCGTGGCCCCCGCCTCAACCGCCAGCGCGGGCAGCGCCGTGGCCAGGTCATCTTCACGCAGGATATGGTCAGGCATCGCCACCTGCGACATGCCTTGCAAGATCGCCGTCTGCGTGGCCCAGGCCGGATCGACCTTCAGCCCGGTCTGCCCCTGCAGGTTGCCCTTGAGAAATTCCAGAAACGCCGCAAAGGCCAGTTTGTGTTCTGCAGCGCCATAGCCAGGCACCAGCCCCTTTTCCGGGATGGGCAGGCCATACATCCGCCGCAGCACCCGCCGCACATCCGCATAGGCGGGGCGATCATTGGGCAAAATATAGCGGTTGAACACCGCATAGGCCCGCGCCACCGGATGCCGCAGCACCGTAAAGCTGCGATGGCCCTCACGGTCGCGCATCCAGTGCCGCAGGTCTTTCTGCGACATTCGGGTCAACAGCCCGTCGCGCCCCACGCCACCGACCGTTCCCATCCAGTCGGCCACCGGCCCGGTCACCGACCCCTTGATCGGCATGAACAGAAGCCCGGTATCGGGCAGCGCCATGAACCCCGGCACGCCCGCATGTCGGGGCGGCTCGAAATTCGGGGTGCTGGACAGGTCGAACCGGTCCATTCCGGCAATCGCTGTCACCATCTCGTCGTAATTTTCGACCTTGTCGCTCAACTCGCTCGGGTTCTGCTTTTTCAGCTTGTCCGACGTGGCTGCGATATGCCCGTCAGACCCCAGGAACCGTCCCAGCCCGTTGAGCACGTCGATGTCGTTGATGTCCTCATAGCGGATATAGAATGCCGACTGCCCCGTTGTCTGCATCCGATGCTGCAACACCACCTGAAAGGCCTGCAAATTCTCCAGCATCTCAAGGAACTCATCCAGGTCGAACCGCACCGTCGCACTGCGCTGATGCTTGAGGTCCGACAGCCGCCATTGCCCCGTCTGGGCCGCGATCTTGCGGCTGACGTAACTGTCCAGCGGGTTGCGCGTCAGGATCACCTTGGCAATCCGCGGATCGGGCAGCACACGCTCCAGAACGCGCGGATCATGGTCGTGAAAGAACCGAAATCCGGGCGTCCCCGCACCCTGACCGATGATCGCATCCACCAGGGCCAGCGGGTCGCGTTCCCGCGCGTCCATGTCGATGCCGAACATCTCGAACGTCTTGTGGTTGCCCATGAAGGTCGGGTTGAACACCTCTCCCAGACAGGTCAGGTCGTCGAACCCGTTCAGGCTCGCCTCCAGATAGTTTGAGCCGGTGCGCATTTCGGCAAAGATGACGAAGGCGTCGAAACGTTTGGGCATCTTTTACCTGACCAGATAGGGGCGGGTGTCGGAGGATTTGGGCTGCAACCCCGTCGGCGTCGTAGGGAAGTCGCCCATGATGAAGGGGTTCATCCCCTGATTCTTGAGGTTTTGCAGAAACTGTCCGAACCCGTCCAGATTGGCCATACGCGGCGCCTCCGTCAGGCGCAGCGCGGTCGCCCCGTCCATCGCATCCAGAATGGATTGCAGGTTTTCCATCGGCTCCTCGATGAACTCGGCAAGGGTCCAGATGCGCACCTCGGCCCGCGTCCGCACATGGCGCAAGGTGTTCACGAATTCCATCTCGCGCTTTTGCAGGCGCGCAGATTCGTCCCGGATACTGGCGAAATCACGGTTGGCGGCAAACATGCGCACCGCCCAGGCCCCTGTGATAACCGAAATCTGCGCATTGGTATCAGCGGCCAGAAAGGCCCCGACATCTTGCGTGTCACGGGGGCTGAACTGAAACACCTGCCGTTCGCCGCGCGTGTTCCAGATCAGGTTGCTGATGAAGCGTTCAGGGTTGTAATCGCGCAACGCTGCCGCCGATGACAGGCAGCCTGCATAAATATCCTGATCACCGGCAAAGCGCGCCTTTTTCGGATCGAACAGGTTGCCATGCACCCGTGAGCCCAACCGCCGCGACAGCCATGTCTCGAAATCCTCGAACAGGTCGTTGAACCCCTGGAACACAGAATACGGTCCGGAGGTCTTGCCATTTTCCCAATCCTTGTTGGGAAAACGGCTGTGCATATAAAGGCCCGCTCGCCCGCGCGTCCGCCGCTCAAGAGCCTTTGCAAACACGCGGTCGATCTTGCCCGGTGCCGGTTCAGCCATGCTTGATCCGGTATGTGCCGGGTCCAGAAACGTCTGATACAGCCGATCGGCTTGGGGCCAAATCTTGCGCGCCACGAAACAGTCGGACCGCTTCAGCAGATGCAGGTGATCATCATAGAACACATGCGGCTTGCCCTGAAAATCGAACTTGGACAGGGTCAGCGACCGGCTTTCGATATGGCGGGAATAATTCCGCGCCAGCGTCTGGTAATAGCTTTCGTCGGGTATCCAGACCAGCTTGAAATAGGCGTCGTTCTCACGTCGGGCCGGGTCTTGCAGGATGGCCGACAGGGTCTGCCGTGTCAGGCACCACCATTGCGATCCCAGATGCGGCACCACCCCCGGCGGCAAACCGCGCCTGAACCCAGTCCGGCGCTGCAATTCGACATAACGGTCGAACAGGAACCTGTGCCGCTTCCACGAGAAGGGGAATCGGAACTGGAAACGCTCCGCATTCAGCCCATCGATGGTCCAGTCGACATCCTTGGTTGTAACGCTTTCGATGAAATCCGTCATCGGACGTGCCGCCAGATAATCGCGCAGGTCCGCCACCGGGCGCAGCGGCAGGCACGATCCGCTGGACAGATAAACGTGCCTTACGCCCGGAAATTCGGCCAGCATCAGTTCTGACGCCGTCTGCGAGGCCACCACCAGTGACCAGGTGCCCCATTCGCACCGGTGCCGTTTGGAAAACCGGATGTTGTCCAGATCGGCCAGCGCCTTTTGCAGGCCGCTGAAATCCTGTCGGCTGACCCGTTTGTCGACATGGATCACCACGGGGCAATCGCGTTCGGCCAGATGGCGCGCCACCTCGGCTGCACGGTTCAGCGCGGTATGGCACAGCATCACGAAGCCGACCGTGCTCATGCCCAGTTCCCCTTGGACATCAGGCCCAATATCTCCAGCTGCCGCCAGTTGATATAACGCTCGGACCATTTGGTCCAGAAATCTGGGTCTTGTTCCAGCCCTTCCTTATAGGCGCGGTATTCAGCGCTGTTTGCATAGTGCTGCCGCCGCTCAAGCTCTTCCGCCGCCTTGGCGCCGAAGGTATCGATGAACTTGGCATGCAGCAGGATGCCCGAGGTCTTTTCGCCCCCCCATTCATCGTAAACAAGGTTCAGACCACGCGGCAAAAGCATGTGGGTCGAACTGGCAAAGCAAAATGACTTGTCCCATTTCACCAGCGGTATCTTGTTCAGCGCCGGGGCGCGGGCGGGTTTTTCCGCAAAAAAGGCGCGCGCGCGCGGCCCCCCCTGAATCCACAGGTTCCCGAACTGCCAGTTGCGTTCGATGCTGTAATTTCCGGCATCGAACCAGCACGCAATCTCGAACGGATCCTGTCCGGAACGATAGGGCTGCGTGCTGATCGGCCCCTTGGGATACATATCCAGAAGCATCGCACCGAAGGATCTGATCGATGATGCATCCAGCCAGTCGGTCAGCGCCGGAATGGGCCGCGTATCGCAGAACGGGTAGACAAGGAATTCGTCCGGATCGACCACAAGGCACCAATGCCCGTGCCCGTAACGGCGCAGCAGGTGATTGACCCAATCCATCCCGAAACGCGACCGTTTGTAACTTGCATCGGTCAGCCAGACAGAACAATCGGGTTGTTCCGCCAGAAATTCCAGCGTGCCGTCATCGCTGCCATTGTCCACGAACAGGAAATGACCGACGCCCTTATCCCGATAATATTCCAGAAAGAAAGGCATCCGCACCCGTTCGTTGCGCAGGGTCACGATGCACAGAGTATCGGCGGGCTTGATGCCGGACGTCCGGTTCACGACATCCAGCAGCGAACGCCCCTTACGCCACGCCCGCACAAGGAACTTTTTTCGCCTCAAACGCAGTCCATACCGTTTGACCGCTTTCATACACTGCCCTTCAAGTTCCGGCCGGCGCCGCGTCCAGCGCCGCATCGACGGTATCAAAATGCCTGTCCCAGGTCGGAATCCGCACCATTGTCAGATCGGGCCCAGGCAACTTGCCGTCAATTGATTGCTTAATTGTTTCCAACCAAGGATAAGCGTCTGCGGGCGGCAGGTAAACGGCACAATCGCCCAAAATCTCCCTCAAAACAGACAGATCGCTGCAAATCGGCATCGTGCCCGCCATAATCGCCTCCAGCGGGGGCAGGCCGAACCCCTCAGCCAGTGTCGGAAACAACAGGGCATTGGCCTGCGCCAGCAGGGTCATCATGGCCCCATCATCCAGATTATCATGCAGAAAAATCACCGTTCCAAGCAGCGGATGGGCATACAGTCGCGCCATCAACGCATCGCTGCGCCAGCCGCGATGCCCGATGATATGCAGCACAGGCATCGCGGCGGGCGGCAGATCGCGGGCCAGCATCTCCCACACATCCAGTAAAAGAGCATGGTTCTTGCGCGGCTCGATCGTGCCAATGGTCACGAACAGGCGCGGGTCTTTCACCATCACGGCCTGCGGCACCACATCCACACCCAGATGCGCCACAATGCGCGGCGGGCCGCCGTTCCAATGATCCTCCAGCGCGTCGGCCGTCGCCTGCGAATTGCAAATAACCGTATCAGCATGGGCCTGCACTCGTTCCAATAGGGCGGCAAAGCGCGCAGGCTGTCCGGGGGCCGCGAAATTGGGCTGAGTAACGGGGATCAGGTCATGGA
>Ga0136559_1000872_pt1 | contig 10075 bp, 9 predicted proteins | sample AntRauMeHopE1496_FD_104633 | JGI IMG/M metagenome (GOLD analysis project Ga0136559, IMG submission 104633) | Saline lake microbial communities from Rauer Islands, Antarctica - Metagenome Hop E1 #496 | ecosystem: Environmental > Aquatic > Non-marine Saline and Alkaline > Saline | place... | reverse complement strand
GCCTTCGCATCGCTCACCGATCTCGAGACATGACTGAACAGCACCCCGATACGCCTCCCGACGATCTGCCCTCCGAGGCAGAGCGCAAGATGCAGTTCCTCTATACCCTGCGCTCCAAGGGGGTCACCGACAATCTGGTGCTGGGCGCCATGGAGGCGGTGGACCGCGCGCCCTTCGTCAAGGGGCTGTTTTCCGCCCGCGCCTATGAAGACATGCCCCTGCCCATCGCCTGCGGCCAGACCATCAGCCAGCCTTCGGTCGTGGGGCTGATGACGCAGGCGCTGCAGGTCACGCCGCGCGACAAGGTGCTCGAGATCGGGACCGGATCAGGCTATCAGGCGGCGATCCTCAGCAAGCTTGCACGCCGCGTCTATACCATCGACCGGCACCGCCGTCTGGTCCATGAGGCCCGTGCGGTCTTTGACGCGCTCGACCTCACCAACATCACCGCCATCACCGCCGATGGCAGCTACGGGCTGCCCGAACAGGCCCCTTTCGACCGCATCATCGTGACCGCAGCCGCCGAAGACCCCCCCGGCCCGCTGCTTGCCCAGCTCAAGGAAGGCGGCATCATGGTGCTGCCTGTGGGCCAGTCCGATGCCGTACAGCACCTGATCCGTGTGCGGAAAACCGCCCAAGGGCTGGAATATGACGAAATGCGCGCTGTTCGCTTCGTTCCGCTGCTCGAAGGGTTGGGCAAAGACACATAATCTGGTACAAGGCTCCAAATCTCGGGCACACGGGATCGGCAGTGACAAGGACCTCAGCGATGAATTTCTCCCAAACGCGCATTTCCCCGCGTCTTTCGCTTCTGGCAGGCGTGGCCTGCATCACCCTCGCAGGGTGCCAGCAACCGCTCGATTTCGACATGCGAGGGATCGGTGGCGGGTTCACCACGGCCAATGCCGCTCAGGCTGCACTCGCCTCCCGGCCCATGCCTGACGACCGGGGCGTGATTTCCTATCCCAACTATCAGGTCGCCGTGGCCCGCAACGGCGATACGCTTTTGGACGTGGCGCGCCGTGTGGGTACCGATCCTGTGGCCCTCGCACGGTTCAACGGCATTGAGCAGACGGCCCAGCTGCGCCGGGATGAGATCATCGCCCTGCCTGCCCGCGTGGCAGAACCCTCACCTGCGACCGGCGCTGTGTCAGGCAGCACGGGCCAGCCCCTCGACATTTCCCGCGTGGCAGGGGGTGCGATTGACCGCGCACCGGCCACCCCCGGGGTCCGCACCACCGCGCTGGCGCCTGTGCCCTCCGCTACAGCCGCTGCCACACAAGCCACTGCGCCCGCGCGCGCCCCTGCCCAACAGGAACCTATCCGCCACAAGGTTGAGCGGGGAGAGACCGCTTTCACCGTGGCACGCCTTTATTCCGTACCAGCGCAGGACCTGGCCGAATGGAACGGCCTTGGCGCTGATTTCGCCATCCGCGAGGGCCAGTACCTGCTGATCCCCGTGCCATCACAATCACCGCCCAGACGTGCAGCAGCGCCCGCAGCCACCGCCACGGCGCTGCCGGGTACCGGTTCCGCCACGCCCACCCCCCCCTCGGCGGCCCAGCCCCTTCCGGCAGAACGGATCGCCCCCGCCGCAGCACCGGCAGCAGCCGCGACAGCTACGGCCGCCGCACCCGCGCCGCCCGTGGCCGACGTGGGCCGCACCACGGCCCCCGCGCCCTCCGGCAGGTTCGTGCGCCCGGTCACCGGCACCATCATCCGCGACTATGCCAAGGGTAAAAACGAAGGCATCAACATCAAGGCAGCCCCCGGCACAGCTGTCCGCGCCGCAGAGGCAGGCACCGTAGCCGCGATCACCAGATCCGCCGACGGCATCCCGATTGTCGTGGTGCGCCACGCCGATAACCTGCTGACAGTCTATGCAAACGTAACGGATGTGGGCGTGCAAAAGGGTGACACGGTCACGCGCGGTCAGAACATCGCCAAACTGCGCAGCGGTGACGATTCCTTTGTACATTTCGAAGTCCGCCGGGGCTTCGACAGCGTGGACCCGAACCCCTTCATCAATTGATATTCCATCTGTCCTGGTCTGGAATCTCCGGCCTTACGTACCAAGTGCCGCAAGCGAGGCGTCACGCGTCATTGCGGATTAGTTCTGTATGGTTGCACTTTTGTGTTCAGCTTTCAGAGCCCTTTGTGCGCATCAGGTAAATCTGCATGTCTGGTACGCGCTGCCCTGAAGTGCGGCCCCTTTCAGAAAACAATAGTGATCTGGTGAGGAAGCTCCGGTAATGGCGTGGATGCCCCCTCCCGGCGGCAACACACTGTGCCACACTGCAGATTGTCAGCAGCCCTCAGCGAGACGACGTATTGGTCGGTCTTTGTGATATCCCAGTCTTCTTTGGGCGTTAAGTTCTGCTTGTTGGCATCTGCCTCGATCAGGCTGGCATCCGCCGCAAAGCGCTGGCCGCTGACCAGTCCCTCAGCGATGCACCGCGCCGCGGTCGTCTCAAACAAGTGACGCAGTAAATCACTGTCACGGAAACGACCGTGCCGGTTCTTGGAGAATGTCGCATGGTCCGGCACGCGATCCGTCAAATCGAGGCGGCAGAACCACCGATATGCAAGGTTTAGATGAACCTCTTCGCAAAGCCTACGCTCCGAACGAATGCCGAGACAATAACCGACCAGCAACATCCGGATTAGAAGTTCAGGATCAATCGAGGGACGGCCGGTGTTGCTGTAAAATGGCGCCAGATGCTGACGGATGCCACATGCTGACGGATGCCAGACAGATCCGCGAAACGGTCAATGGATCGGAGCAAGTGACCCTGAGGCACGTGATCGTCGATCGAAAACTCATAAAACAACGCGCCTTGTGCCTCTTGCTTCGGTCCCAACACCGCAATCCCACCCGTTTTAAAAGATAAGTGAGTCAGCCGAAGATCCTCAAATCAAGAAGAGTTTTTCAACGAAATAAGCCCATCATGAAACGTGAAGCAATCAAGCAACTGAAATCCCTTAATCCTCGCAAAACCACGCCCGGTTAATCCGGTGCATCATTTTGGACATCAGACCCCCCGTTTTGGTGCTTACTATGGTTCTCTTTACACATGCCAGCCTGACAGCGGTCAGGCCTGCAGCTCTGCATCCCAATAGAGAAAGTCCATCCAGCTGTCGTGCAGATGACCCGGCGGGAATTTGCGGCCCATGTTGCGCAGCTCTTCTGAGCCGGGCTGCCGCGGAGGTTTGCGCAATGAAAAACCGGTCTGATGCAGGGAGCGCGCACCTTTTCGCAAATTGCACGGGCTGCAGGCCGCGACCACATTCTGCCAGCTGGTCACGCCGCCACTGGCGCGCGGGATCACATGGTCAAAGGTCAGATCGCCTTTCGATCCGCAATACTGGCAGCGGAATTCATCGCGCAGGAATAAATTAAAGCGCGTGAAGGCCACGCGCTTTTGAGGTTTCACGTAATCCTTGAGAACGACTACCGAAGGGATCCGCAGGGTCGTTGTGGGGGAATGGACGCATTCGTCATATTCCGCCACGATGTCCACCCTGTCGAGGTATTTGGCCTTTACCGCCTCCTGCCAGGACCAAAGGGACAGCGGGTAATAGCTCAGCGGCCGGTAGTCGGCGTTCAACACCAGTGCAGGCGTTTGCCGCAGCCCTGCGGGGTTGCGCGTAAATCCAGTTCTGAAATCACCGTCCATCACACCGTCATTCCCTCGTGGTTTGGCCTTTCGCCGTTTGGTCCGGTCCTTGTCTGGCCCTTATCTGGCCCTTGTCTGGCGCTTATCTCGCCACCGCCCTTTTACCTGACTATATATCGTAGCTTCGGGCTGGCAAGACTGCTGGTGACACAAGATGTCGCAGACCTGACGCGCCTGTCTCAGTTGCTGCCACCCTGCCTCAGTCACTCCAACGCCAATGCCACAACCTCCTTCAAAGCCCCAGCTTGTCGCGCATGAAGGCCAGCGCCACCGACAGCCCATCGGGGGCGATGCCGTGGCCGGTGCCCTTCATGATGTGGGCATACACATCTGTCCAGCCCGCGTCCTGCAGCGCCTGAGCCGCCGCCGTCAGCGATTCCGGCGGCACCACCTCATCGGCGTCGCCATGGATCAGCAGAATGGGCGGGCGCGAGACGACCTCATCGGCGAGGCTCTCCGGTGAGAGCAGGCGGCCTGCGATGGCCACCACCCCGGCCAGTTCGTCCTCGCGGCGCGGGGCCACATAAAGGCTCATCATCGCCCCTTGCGAAAAGCCCAGCAGCACCACCTGTTCGGGCATCACATCCTCGTCCACCATCAGCGCATCGAGATAGGCGTTCAGATCCGCGACCGCCTGCGCCATGCCGCGCGCGCTTTCTTCCTGCGACGATCCGTCGATCCAGGGAATCGGGAACCACTGAAAGCCATTCGGCATGCCCGGCACCTGTTCAGGCGCATCGGGGGCCACAAACAGCGTGTCGGGCAAATGCTCGGACAGCGGATCGGCCAGCCCCAGCAGATCTGCGCCATTGGCCCCGTAGCCGTGCAGAAACACCACGACCGACCGTGTCTCCCCCGAGAGCGGTGCGCGGCTTTCCGATGTGAGAACTCGTGTCATATGATGCCTTCCCTGTGCTTGTGAACCCGGTAATATGTGAACAGCAACCGCGCTGCAACTGCCCGCCACGGGGTCCATGCCTGTGCCATGTGCTCGAGCGCCTTGGCCGAAGGCCGCGCCTCCAGGTCCCACAGGATGCGCACCGTCTCCTGCAGGGCCAGATCGGCGGGGGCAAAGACATCCGCCCGCCCCAGATTGAACATCGCATAGACCTGCGCCGTCCAGACCCCGATGCCCGGCACGGCAGTCAGGATCGCGATCACCTCCGCGTCCGGGGCATCGCGCAGGGCGGCGTAGTCAATGTCCGCCTCCGCCAGCGCGCGGGCATATTTCACCTTCGGACGGCTCAGGCCCACGGCGCGCAGATCATCGTCATGGGCGGCCAGCACGGCGCCGGGATGATCCAGCCCCGCCGCCTGCACCCTGCCCCAGATCGCCTGCGCAGAGGCGACGGAAACCTGCTGGCTCACGATCTTGTTCAGCAGCGCGCCAAACCCATCCGGTGCCAACCGCAGCGGCAGCGGGCCGGTCCGCGCGAGGGCCGCAGCAAAGCGCGGCTCGGCGGCGGCGAGCCATGCCGCACCCTGCGCCACATCCGCCTGCGTCGTGATCCGCCGCGTCACAGGCCCAGCACCCAGTCGCGTGCCGCTTCGGGCTGTGCCACCTGCACCATCCCCGGCGGCCCCTCAGGCCGGTCAATCGCGATGAGGGTGATGCCAAGGGCCTCTGCCGCCTCCAGCTTGGTCATGCTCACCTCGCCACCGATGTTGCGGCAGACCAGCGTATCGACGCGCAGCGCCGCAAACAGCGCCTGCTCGGCAGCGGCCGTGAAGGGTGGCACGCCAAACACCGGCTCAACAAAGGGATAAGGCACGGGAAGCGCATGCCTGCGGGTCTGGCGCAGCAACAGCACCTCGCCGGCAAATCCTGCAAAATCCGGCAGGCTGTCGCGGCCTGTGGTGCAGAACACCCGCGCATGGGCGCCGATCCGGGCATTGGCCGCGCGCGCATCGGGGACACGCTGCTGCGCGGGCAAATCCCAAGGCGGGCGCAGCAGCCGCACATGCGGCAGACCCAGCGCGCGCGCCGCCGCAAACCCCTGCGCCGTGGCCTGCGCATCAAATCCATGGCCCGCATCGACAATGGCCGTAAACCCGCCCTGCATCACCGCGGCCTGCATCGCCTGCGCATCCGCGAAGCGGCGCAGCTGCGGGGCCTGCGGCAGGGGTGCTGCCCCGCGCGGGGCCTCCGACACCCAAGTCTCACAGGACAGGCCCCGCGCGGCCAGCGCCCCGGCCAGCTGCCGCGCCTCAAGGCTGCCTGCCAGCAGCAGGATATGTGCCCCTGTTCTCATAGCTCAGCAGTAGCCGCCCACAGCCCGTCTGTGCAAGGGCGCGCAGCAGGGGTTGCCCCGTGGCGCGCGGGGGAGTAGCGATAGACCAAGACATGAGGACGACACGATGATCGACGATACCCGGGCCAAACGCAACGTGGCCGTGCTGGTGGGGGCGCAGGCCATCCTCGGCGCGCAGCTGCCAATGATCTTTCTGGTGGGCGGACTGGCCGGTCAATCGCTGGCCACCAACATCTGCTTTGCCACCCTGCCCATCTCGATGATCGTGCTGGGCTCGATGCTGTCGGCCACGCCGGTCTCTGCGATCATGCAGCGCTACGGGCGGCGCACGGGGTTCTTTCTGGGGGCGGCAGGCGGTGCCATCGGCGCGCTGATCTCGGCCTACGGGCTTTTTGTCTCCTCGTTTCCGATCTTCCTCGTAGGCTCATTCCTCACGGGTCTTTATATGTCGGCGCAGGGCTTTTACCGTTTTGCCGCCGCCGATACCGCCTCTGAGGAATACCGCGCCAAGGCGATCTCCTACGTCATGGCGGGTGGGCTGATGTCCGCGATCATCGGTCCACAACTGGCCTCGGCCACCTCGCTCAGCATGACGGCGATCCCCTTCGTGGGCACCTATGTGGCCGTGGCCGCCCTGAACATCCTGGGCTCCGTGCTGTTTTTCTTCATCGATATTCCCACCCCCCCCAAGCCCGAGGCCGACGCCCCGCGCGGCCGCAGCCGGATGGAGCTGCTGCGCACGCCGCGAATCGCTGTGGCCGTAATCTGCGCCATGGTGTCCTATGCGCTGATGAACCTCGTGATGACCTCCACGCCGCTGGCGGTGGTGGGCTGCGGCATCGCGGGCGATACCTCCGTGCCGCCGTTTCTGGCCGATATGTTCTCGGGCGATGAGACATCGCAGATGTTCAAGGTGATCGCCGGTTTTGTCGTCACCGCCCATGTGCTGGCCATGTTCGCGCCCTCTTTCTTTACCGGCCATCTGATCAACCGCTTCGGCGTGGAGCGGATCATCGGCGCGGGCCTCGCCATTCTGGGGCTGGCCGGTGTTGTGGCGCTGATGGGCGTGCAGCTGGAGAATTTCTTTATCGCCCTCGTGCTGCTGGGCATCGGCTGGAACTTCGGCTTCATCGGCGCCACCACGATGCTGGCGGGCGCGCATGCCCCGCAGGAGCGTGGGCGGATGCAGGGGCTGAACGATCTTCTGGTCTTTGGCGGCGTTACGGCGGCCTCGCTCGCCTCGGGCGGGTTGATGAACTGCTCGGGCGGCTCTGTGCAGGCGGGCTGGTCTGCGGTGAACCTGTTCATGATCCCGTTTTTGCTGATGGCCGGCGCCTCGCTGATCTGGCTCGCGCTGCAGGAGCGTCGGGCGCGCACGGCCTGAGCGCTACCAGCGGCCCACGGCAGCCCGCAGCGTAAAGCGCAAGCCGGGCTCCGGCAGCCTGCCTGAAACCACCGCTTGCGGGTGTTTGACAGCATGGCGCAAGGCAGGCTCGGCGGCGGTGGCGGTCAGGAGCGCGGGCATGCAGGCGCGCGCGATCTGCCCCCTGCCGCGCCGGGCATGCGCCAGCGCATCCAGCCCGCTTTGCGCCAACGTCATCACCCCCTCCGGCGTGCCGTCCAGCAAAGGCACCCGCCCCGCCACCTCCAGCGCGGGGATCGCGCGCAACCAAGCCCCGATGCCCGCCGCAGTGCCAGCGTGCCGGAGAGTCGCCGCGTCCGCCTGCCCCAACACCTGTGCGGCAACCACCATCAGATGCCCAGCGGTCTGGTCCAGATAGCGGGCCAGATCCTGTGGATCCTCAAACGGGTCGCGGTAGATGTCCCAGCGGCGCGCGGCGACCGTTTCGTCCAGCAGCCGCGCCTGCTCCGCGCTCAGCACCTGCGCCAGCGGTGTCGCCACCTCATGTCGCCGCACAGGGCCGCCCTGTGCAATCTCCTCCAGCACATCGCGCCACCATTGCAGGCGCATCTCGGCAATCATCGCCTCCTGCGTCACCCATGGTGCACGGCTGACCTCGACGTTGAAGGCATAGAGCGCAAACAGGGCAGCACGCTGTGCTACGGGGGCCAGCATCGCTGTGCGGAAACGCAAGGGATCGCCCCGCTCCACCAGTGCTGCACAGGCATTAAGATCACCGTCGAAGCTCATGATATCATTACATCAAAATCCATCCAAAAACCCTTCGATGATCGCCCGCGTGCGCGGGTCATCGACCAGCCCCAGATGGGTAGCACCAAGGATCATATCATAGCGGCCCCTGTCGGTCACAGCGCCCATCGTCGGCGCGAATTGCGCGGAGATAAAGGCCTCATCCGCGCCACCCGCCAGCAGCACGAACGGCGGCAGGGCTGCCACATCGTCGAGGTAATTGCGCCGCGGCGCAAAGGAGCTGTAGAGGCGGTAGGAATAGGTCAGCGTGGCGGTATCGCCCTGCGGGCCGTCCAGCAGGCTGACGGGCATGTCGATCTGCACAACCGGCAGATGGTTCAGCGCGCTGATCCCCAGCGTGTTGAGGATCCCGAGGCCCATGTTCCGCCGCGTGAGCAGATGGGTCGCACCGCCGCCCTCGCGCAGCGTAGGGGCGGCAGGGTGCAGATCGGGGGCCAGCAGCACCGCACCATCCATCAGCGCGCCATGCGGCCCCCCGGCAAAGCGCACCACCAGCCCGCCACCGCCGCCGTGCCCCGCCAGAATGACCGGCTGTCCGGGCCGCACCATGGCGGTGATCATATCCGCCAGATCATCCTCCAGCTGGCCCATATAATCCACATCGCCCCGCCGCCCCGGCGCCGTGCCATGGCCGCGCAGATCGGGCACAATCACATCAGCATCACCCGCCAAGCTGCTGGCAAGGCTGTCAAACTGCGCACCGTGCCAGCCTGTGTTGTGCAGCAGGACAAGCAGCGGCACATTGTCCGCCCCCCCGTAGGTGCGGACCTGAAGGGCGTAGCCGTCGCGCATGGGAATGCTCTGCAGTGGCGCGGGCGCTTCACCCTCGCGCTGCCCGACCGCGCTGAAATCGAACCCGGCGCCATCCGAGCGCTCCCGGGGCGATTGGGTGGCGATCAGCACCAATGCGATTCCCAGCGTGAGCAGAACCGCAACAGCAAGGCGTTTGAGCACTGACATCATCACGATCTACCCTATGTCCCGGATCAGCTTCCAGCGGATCGCGTCCAGCAGCGCCTCGAAACTCGCATCGACGATGTTCGCGGACACCCCCACCGTGGACCAGCGCCGGCCCTGCGCATCCTCGCTGTCGATGATGACGCGGGTCACCGCCTCCGTGCCGCCCTGGGTGATGCGGACCTTGAAATCGACCAGCCGCATGTCTTCCAGCAAGACAGAATATTGCCCCAGATCCTTGACCAGCGCCTTGCTGAGCGCGTTTACCGGACCCCGGTCGCTGCCGGTCGCGTCAAGGCTCTCGGAGACCGAGAGGCGCTTTTCCCCGTCCACCTTCACCACCACCACAGCCTCCGAGAGGCTGATCATCCTGTCGTATTTGTTTTTGCGCCGCTCTACCGTGACACGGTATCTCTTTACCTCGAACAACTTTGGCATCTGCCCCAGCACCTTGCGCGCCAACAGCTCGAAACTCGCCTGTGCGGTGTCATAGCTATAGCCGATGGCCTCGCGCGCCTTCACCTCCTCGAGGATTTGCGCCAGCGCCGGATCACCCTTTTCCACCACCAGCCCCGCCGCCTCCAGACGGCGCCTGAGGTTGGACTGCCCGGCCTGATTGGACATCGGGATGATGCGCGCATTGCCCACACATGCCGGTTCGATATGCTCATAGGTGCCGGGATCCTTCAGGATCGCACTGGCATGCAGGCCCGCCTTATGCGCAAAGGCCGAAGCCCCCACAAAGGCCGCCTGCCGCTGCGGCACACGGTTCAGGATCTCGTCGAGCATGCGCGAGGTGCGCGTCAGGCTCTGCAGGGCCTCGTCGCTCACGCCGGTCTCGTAGTGGCTGGCGTAGGGTTCCTTGAGCTTGAGGATCGGGATCAACGCGGTCAGATTGGCGTTGCCGCAACGCTCCCCCAGCCCGTTCAGCGTGCCCTGGATCTGCCGCGCGCCCGCATCCACAGCGGCCAGCGTACAGGCCACCGCGTTCTCCGTATCGTTATGGGTGTGGATGC
>Ga0136559_1000871_pt1 | contig 10080 bp, 9 predicted proteins | sample AntRauMeHopE1496_FD_104633 | JGI IMG/M metagenome (GOLD analysis project Ga0136559, IMG submission 104633) | Saline lake microbial communities from Rauer Islands, Antarctica - Metagenome Hop E1 #496 | ecosystem: Environmental > Aquatic > Non-marine Saline and Alkaline > Saline | place... | reverse complement strand
AAGGTTACTCGTTGTGGTGGGAATTGATTGTTGTCCAAAAGATGTAATCGCACTATTCCAAAGCACAATGTTTCGAATGATTCCATTAAAGCCTCTATCATTCAAAAGTTCATTGAGGGTGTTTCCAACACGTGATTCAATCGTATTCGTAAAATTGATAGTGTAGTTCTTCTTGGTTTCTTGAAGAATACCATCGACATATAAGCCGAATTGATTTCCTTCACGAGTAATTGATATTATGTGACATGAATTATCTAATACATCAATTGAACCTGTAATGGCTCCTTGTCCGCCTAAAGTATTTTTTCTAAACTGAACAAATCCATTACCATTGATGAGGACCTCAAAACCAAATGTTATGTTGTTGATATGAGAGAACAACGTTGCAATCCCATCTTGATCAATGGCTTTGATTTGTAGTTCCAGCGTAAAATCATTATTGAACGTGTTTTGAGCGAGCCCCGTCATTGTTAGATAATCTCCTTTGTAATTTAATCCAAGGAGATCTGAATTACCAAATTCGTTGAAGTAGAGCGCTGAGCAAGTTTGAGCAAGGCATTTCGTACTGGTTGATAAATGACCGCTTGTAGCTCCTCCTCCTTCATTAAAAGGAAAGTCGATCGGGTTTACAGCATAAACTTGGTCGTCGGCAAAAACGGAATCTACAAACGTATCCGGAACTCGTGCTGGACCTGAATCAGGGAAATCTTCGTGTAAGAATGCAGAAGTGATTTTCGAGTAGTCATGAATTTGATCAAGTACATAGAAAATTTCTGTCCAGTTTGACTGATCGTTTGTCGCATCACAAAGATTTGAGAAATTAATTGAAGTATAATTTGAAGCAGGCGTCCACAAAACACATTCTAGATCGAAGAGCGGGTTATTTCCAAAGCAATCATCATCATAGTCGCAGGGCCATGTAAAGATATTATGGCAAGCACTGCAGTTTATGACAGTCTTACTTTCGATATTATTCATTTTAAAGAGCGCATCTAATGACATGGAACCTGTCAACTGAGAACCGGGTAATTGAAGATTTGGATCACTCCATTGCAAAGGACTTGTTTCGGGCTGAACAGCATTGTCATCTTGACCGTGTAGCATCAAAAAACGGGTGTTTTGATCTGTTGCATCTACAAGGGAACCTATTTTATAATCAGATGAGCTTGGGTCGATAACCCCTCCGCCAAGGGTAGCAACCCCTTTTATTTCTCCATTTTCCATTGGATATCTAGAGAGGTTGTTGAAATCACCCATCCCCGAAAAAAGTGGGTCAGAAAAATTACCTGGGTCGGCTAGAGTAAGATAGAGCGACCCAAGTGCTCCACCACTAAACCCAGATACAAATAATAAGTTTTCATCAATATTCAGATTGTTTTTGTTGGCTGTTGTATAGTCTTTGGCTGCAACGGCAAATTGAAATTTTACGTAAACGGCTTGTTGAAAGCAATCCATCGTTTCATCTGGAGACCAGTTGTACTGACAAGCACTTGTGAAACCAACATCTGTTAACGCTTGCACAGCATTTCCTGTTGCGGTTCCCGATTGATAGTAAACGACTGCATATCCTCTTTGAACATAGTCGTAAATCCCTAAAGAAAGAGTTCTTAATGCTCCAGCTCCGCCACTTTGACCACCATGTGTGATCATTATTACAGGTCGATCAGCTGTATCATTGGGTCGCAGCATAATGTATCTAAACTCTTCCCCACCAAGGGATTGATTCAAAAAGGTTCTTTTCATTAATTTATAATCACCAACGATTTGATCTAGAGAATCCATTGCAGAATTGAAAACTGAAGTGAGTGTATTGGCTAGTTGAATAGAGGTGAATCTATATTCATATTCTTCGGTTTCTGCTGCACTTAACCCGAAGCAAGAAGCGTCAACTGTGAAAGCATTATTGTTAATATCGTAATAATTATAACCTGACACGGTACTGATTTGCGCCTGAATACCTTCTAAAGAGAAGAGCGCTATAAACAGAAGTAACGCTAATATTTTAATTTTCATAGGTCTATATTTTATGCCTGATTCAGGATTTATTTTCTTCTTGACAGTTCAAATATACGCTGTAAAGTTTTAATATAATGTAAGTTGAGTTATTGTTGCCAACGAATAGGGCTAAACTACGGCGCCAACCCAGAACGTTTTCTTGAAAATAGGACTTTTTTCCAAACCAAAAGAGAAATTCTCGAAGTAAAAAACGGCGCTGGAGATTTAGGACGTGTTACCTTTAGTTTTTATCTAATATACTCAACATCTTCTCCTGTAACAGACGACAACCTTTTGATTATTAATTTTTTTGAGGCGTTAGGAGATATTTTAACTTCTATATGACTATGATCTTCACTTAATTTCTCATATTCTGTCTTTTCAACTCCTTTCATACTTAAAATTTGATTTAAAAGTGAATCCACATTCTTGGGTGTTTTATCTCCAAAGCAAATTGTAATTGAATTTTCATCATTAAAATCATGATAGTCAAATAGATTTCTTTCATTTTCCATTTCATATCTATTTCGAAACGGGTTTCTATTACTTCTTGTAACTATATCTCGAAGATTTTTAATTTCATCTAATATATAATCTTCTTTTGACACTTCTTCTGTTTCTATTTTAGCAACTTTGAATGAACCAAAGTGTTTTAAAAATGTGCTGTAATTCTCATCTTCAGATGCCTTTTTATGAGTTTGAATTATTTTTTCGGCAAGTCTGTCCTTGAATTCAACAATTTTAGCGAATCTTAAGTCTCTTGGATATTCAAGATGTTCTATTGGTGATGTGTCAAAACTGTATTTAGTTTTATCATCTTTAATAATGATTGTTGGCTTATCAAATGCTAAACGAATACCTAATTCGAACATTACATTTGGGTTTTTACAACTAACATCACATATTACTATAGGGTTATCATAAAGATTTTGAATTATCCTTTTCTGAATAACTCCAACATCATCTGAATTACTGACTAAATTTGAATCAAAACCTGCCTTGTCTGTTGCTTGAGAAACAATAGAATATATATCCTTCCAATGATTTTCGGAACATCCATCTATTTCAGATATTGGCATTACAATTCCGCACATTAGTTTTTTTACTCATAGTTTATTTCAATTAAAGGTACCGGTCTTGTGTATGAATAGTAGCGGATTTAACACACTTACTTTTCGGTTTATGACTTAACTTTAAAGATAAAAAACTAACTTTGATTAAGCACTAAAACCGCTATTATTTATACACGTTGTTGTGTTTTCGTACTTTTTTCCGTTCAGTTTGTAGCGTTGGCAAAGACATACTCTTTTGCAATTTTGGGCTTGTGTAGTGGCTGTAGCGAATTGCAAATGTGTATGGCTTTTAGCTTTGGCTCTTTACACGAAATTCAATGGTTCAAAATCAATATCTTCATTTGAAGCAGAGTCATAAATTTTAAATATTCCTTCTTCTAACCAAACAACTTTAATATTTTCGGCAGTACAAAATTCAATTAAACTGACTTGAGGTTTTTGAGAGTAGACCAAAAATTCTTTAATGTCCTCGTATTCCATTTGTCGGTTTACGATTGAAAACTTATAATATTTAAGCTGTCCAACACCTTTAATAGTCTGTTTTTCTTGGTCAGACATTGAGCTTAAAATAGTTTTAATTTCAAAAACTAAAGCTGTTTCTTCCATTGTCGACAAACAATCAAACTTTCCTTCATAAAGTTCAAATGCTCTTTCTTCGCAGAACAGTCCAAGTTGTCTTACAATTTCTTGATGCTCTGCCAATCGTTGCTGACGAATTCTAATTGATTCTGTGTAATCTATACTAACTGTAGAAATTGTATTAAAAATTGGGTCAACTGCAATTGTACCTGAAGTTACAGGTCTATATTGTGAGTAGGGAATTCCTTCTGGATTTATTGCATCAGGTGGTATTTCTGTAGAAATTTCATCTTCTGTAATAACTATTCTACCTATTGGAAAAGCATTGTTTCCTCTTCGTGCAATATCTCCTAATTGTTCCGCAATTCCAGGAAGAATTTTAACAGCATTTTTTGCCATTGATTCGGTAGTTCCCGTAGATTCGAGAATTTCTGCTAATGGTAATTCGGAAAGTGCAATAATTCTTTCATATTCTTCAATTGAATCATTTTCTGCTTCTAAAGCCAGCATCAATTTTTTTGTTTCAATTCCAGATTTATCTTGAACAAGTTTTAGCAAAATTCTATAAGGATGACTTATCTCTCCATCTGTTCCTTCTAAACCTAATTGCAAAAATGAATTTTTCCATAATTCCCTTTTTATTACTTCATTTGGTGATGCCAGCAATTGTATGGCTTGTGAACTTAAAATTCCAGATTTATCCTCGAAAACGGTTAAAAACCCAAGAAGTTCAAATAATCGTCTAATATCTCTCGCAACCGTTAAGTAACCTCGATTTGCTTTTGGTTTTTCTTCCTCTAATGCAAGAAATTCGTCAACAGATAAAGTTTTATCTCGATATGTGTAGATTAGGTTTCTTGTTAACAGTTCTCCAAAATTTTCATCTTTTAAAGCTGTTTCTTCATCTATCAGCTGTTTTATAGCCAATAAAGCATTAAATATTTTGGTAAGGTCATTAAATTGATGAGGAAAATTTTTCATTGATTAGTAGAAATTAAATTTCTGCTAATATACCATTTGTATTAATTTCTATCTCAATTTGATTATTTACATTTAATTCTTTCAATCGATTATTTGCAGTTTTGATGTAATCTTTATTTTTCTCGAAAGCAATAAAGTTTCTATTGTTTTTTATTGCACTAACGCATTCACTTCCAGAACCACCAAAAGGCACAAGCACCAAATCATTTTCATTTGAAAAGTGTTTAATTATTCTATCACAAATTGCTAATGGTTTTTGAGTTGGATGGTCAACTTTTTCATCAGCAAAACGCTTTCCTGCTAAAACAGGAATATTCCATACATCTCCAGCGTGTTTTCCGTCTGGATGTGGCGTCCATACTTTTCCATTTTTCGTTATCTTGTTTTTTAGTCTTTCGGTGCTTTTATATGGCTCTCTTATTTGATGATAAGTGTAATCATCAGTTTTTGAAAACCAAAGTATAGGTTCGTAATTTGCCGAAGGCGAATTTTTATAACCTGAAAAACTGTTTTCATAATGCCAAATTATTTGCCTTCTGTACTTCAAATCTTTTTGATAAAGATGAACGTGAAGATGACATAAATAATGGTGTATGCCATAAATAAAAATTGAGCCTGTTGGCTTTAATTTTGTGATTGCAACATCAAGCCATTGTTTTGACCATTTTATCCAACCATCTACATCATTCCAATTATCAGAAGAATTTCCAAAATCTTTGTTCAAATTGTATGGTGGGTCAGCTATGATTAAATCAATAGAATCATTTTCTAATTTCTGCATTTGTTTAACGCAGTCTCCTTTGTGTATTTTGTTTATCTCAATCATCTTTCTTGATATTTTGGAAAATTAAAACGTTTTGATGGTGCATATTTGGCACGAATGAAAAAGGATAGCCATAAGGATAAATACTTTTGTGTCTTTGGTATAATATTCTAATTCCTTTTAAAACAAAGTTTCCTTTTTTCTCCAATGCATTTGCTAAATCTGCGTGAAATGTATAGTATTTTTCTTTTTTTCTAAAGTCGCTTACAATTACACACATATACTTTCCAGATTTTAATGGTCTTGAACAATCATTGAAAAACTTGGTAAGTACAGAAAGGAATTTGTCATAATCTTCAATATTTGCAAGGTCTTCGTTGTTCTCGCTATACTTATGGTCTAAATCATTATCAACTCGCTCTTTTCCCTTGTGGTCAACCGTTTCCAATATGTTCCAATAAGGTGGACTTGTTGCAATAAAATCAAGTTCATTTTTTTTGAACTTCTTAATTTCTTTTTGACTATTTCCATTTATTAAATTTTGTTTGTTTTTTAATGGATATTCGTCTGGAACTTCTAATTCTATTCGTTGCAGTCCTAAATCGTGATATTTTGAGTTTAATTCAATTCCGTAACCAATTCTGTTGTTAAAAGCACAAGCTTTTACAGTTGAAGCAACTCCTGAAAATGGGTCAAGAACTTTGTCGTTTTCCTTTGAAAAGAATTGAATTAATTTACCAACATCTTGAAAAGAGAAAGGTGCAGGATGTTGTTTTTCAATTTGAGCATTCTTATTTCCAGCACCTAATCCTTTTTGACTAAAAACTGTTATCGTTTCAGGTAGCCATTCCTTTGCTGTAAAATCATTTAAACTGTTATTTAAAGCAAAAGCTGATTTCTCGTTAGGAAATAAAATTGCGTTTGCCTTGTCTACGTCTCCTTTGGAATGAAATAATGCAACATTCTTCCAATCTTCAATAAATCTGCTTGGTATCCTCAATTTTTCTCTATTCTCAAAAATATCGTTGAGTTTAGTTTCTGCAAGTTTATTCAGTTTCGCTTCTTTAACAGGAACAACTTCTTTTCTATCTTTTTTATATAGTTGATATTTCATTTATTTTTTTTCTCGTATTTTATTTGTTCCTCTGCAACTTTCAAAGCATTCATTCCTTCTTTTTCGTCTTTAACAATATCATAAACTTTTGAGCCAATCCATAAAGCTTCTAATTCCGAAAATGAACAATTGAAAGTTTTACTAATTGTTTTTAAATGCTCACGTTTTAATGCTTTTTGGTCATTCTCAACTTTACTTAAAAAACCGTCTCCGATTTCAAGTATTGAAGCAAGTTGCCTCTGAAACATTCCTGTAGATTCTCTTAATTCCTTGATTTTCTGTCCAAGTGTCATTTTACCAAATTTAGACTTGACTAATTATGGTCAAATGTAGTAAATTTTATTTGAAATTCAATTCGTGCGATGGGAAATTTTAGCTCTTTTGGTTTTTTGAGCGTTGGAATTGTGTGTTGGCAAAAACCGAAAGTGCTAAAATATGCGGTTGGTCAGTATGAAACACAACTCGTTTATATATACCAAAAAACTGTATAAAGCCATAACGTGTGGTCAGTAATGTACAGTTTTATTGTACTCTAGTTACATCCAAAAATACTGAATTTTATTTAAGTCGTGAACCAACCTTTTCAAGGGCAAACCTCAAGGTGCTCTCGCTCATATCGGTGGAGCAGTACATTGGATTTAATACTTAACTTTGCGTTATGCAGGACAACAACTATATTCGAAAAGCGGAACGTGGGGATGAGAAGGCCATCCTTCACCTCATCAAGGAATTGGCTGAATACGAGCGTGAACCCGACGCAGTAATCAACACTGAACAACAATTGGCCATCGATTTATTCGACGATAACGTATGTGATAGTTTCGTCTTTATACACAACGATCAAATCATTGGGATAGCCTTATACTATATTTCGTATTCCACATGGAAAGGACGGTGCTTTTATTTAGAGGATTTATATGTTCAACCTGAACACCGTAGACTTGGAGCAGGGCAAAAGCTCTTTGCAGCTTTGCTAGAAGAAGCGAATAAGCTAGGCGTTAAACGAATGGATTGGCAAGTGTTGGAATGGAATGAACCTGCTATCAAGTTCTACAAAAAAATAGGCGCAACACTCGATCCAGAATGGTTGAATGGACGGATGTTTTTTGATTGATGACACGAAACTATTTTCTACCTAAACTGTTAATAAAAAAAGAATATGTCGACCCCTAAAAGAATTCTAGTAGCAGGTGGAACAGGTTTAATCGGAAAAAAACTTGTTGAACGCCTTCGTGAATTAGGCCATGAAGTGCGCATACTTTCCCGAAATGCGGATCCATCAAAAAATATTTTTGGCTGGAGCCCCTCCAAAAAACAAATCGATTTAAACGCTTTTGAAAATATTGAAGTGTTGATTAATTTAGTAGGAGAAGGGATTGCCGACAAGCGCTGGACAAAAAAGAGAAAAAAGGCATTGATTGATTCACGTGTGGACACCACTAGCTTTTTAGCTTCTCAATTAGACAATATGCCACAATTAAAGCACTATATCTCTGCCTCGGGTATCAACTGCTATGGATATGACCAATATGACAAGAAACACAAAGAAAGTGATCCTTTCGGACATGATTATTTATCACACGTGGTTAAGCAATGGGAATATGCGGCAGATAAGTTTTCTACACGTGTAAAAGTTGCCAAAATTCGCACCTCCGTAGTACTTGCAAAAGAAGGCGGTGCACTTGCCACCATTGCTAAAACTATCGATAATTATGTGGGGGCTCCATTAGGTTCTGGCAAACAATGGATGCCTTGGATCAGCATGCATGACATGGTAGAAGTTTATGTCCATACTATTGAAAAAGAACTCGATGGTGCATACAACGCACTTTCTGGAAGCGTGACAAACGCAGTGTTCACAAAAACACTAGCGAAAACACTTAACAAACCTTTATGGTTGCCAAAAGTGCCTTCTTTTGTGATGAAGTTGATTCTGGGAGAAATGGCGAGTGTAGTTTTAGATGGACTTCAAGCCGACAATGGAAAGTTGATTTCTACGGGATTTTCATACACGCACAACGAATTAGAAGAAGCGCTGACAGACATTTACGCAGAATAACGCGATAAAGAACGCCTAATTATGTTGTTTACAGAGGCACTAAGAATTCCTCCTACAACCAACTTTGTTGCATACGTTTTTCTAGTTTTTTGAGAAACTTCTTTAATACAGCCTCACGTGACCCGACGTTACCCGTTTTAATTAATTCGTAATGCACAGGTCTATTGCCTCGGTAAAAGGTAACCGAAAACGTTACAGAAGTTACGTCATCTCTAAAAAGTGGGAATAAATGTCCAGCGTTCAATTCATCTTCCATCGGGAGAATCGTTTCTGAAGGCTTAAATCGTTTATCATACCCACGCACTGAAATCAACATATAGGTATCAATTCCTTCTTGCAGAATTAAAGATTGAACACTATCACTTGCTAAAACTAAAGGGGAACCACCCTGTTTCACAACATTGAGAGAGGCTTTCGTCCGTATCCCATTAGACGCCAAGAGCTGAAGAACATTGATTTCCAACGAGTATCGGTCTTCTGGCTTGTCTTGTTGCGCAACAACTACGGCATTTCTTAACTTAAACTCTCCCATTTCCATTTGCGAAAAACTTTGGAAAGCTATAAATAAGAATAAAAAAATTGGATAATTTACTTTCATATTGTCAATAATACAGTTTTTATACCAAAAGCCCTATTAAAAAATTGCAGAAGCAATTTCCTTTACTTCTTGAGAGTTAGACATCGTATAATAATGGATACATGGAACACCTGCTTCTTTTAATTCTTTGGACTGTTGTATCCCCCATTCAACACCTAATCGCTTGACCTCATCGTCCGTTTTACATTTAAGTAATTCATTGGACAAATCATCTGGTAAATCAATATTAAAAAACTTAGGAAGAAAACTTATATGTTTCAAATTTTTAATCGGTTTCAAGCCTGGTATGATAGGAACTTTAATCCCACTATTTCGGCAAGCTTCCACAAATTCAAAGTATTTTTTATTATCAAAGAACATTTGTGTCACGATATAATCTGCCCCTGCTTCAACTTTTTGTTTCAAGTAGTGGAGATCTGTTTGCATATTCATCGCTTCAAAATGCTTTTCCGGATAACCAGCAGTTCCTATGCAAAAGTTAGTTGGTTCTAGTTTAATATCATCCAATGTGTACTCTCCTTTATTCATCGCGTCGATCTGTTCGATGAGCTCAACAGCATAACGATGACCTTTGGGATGCGGAGTAAAAGACACCTCCGTCTTAATCGGATCACCTCTTAGTGCAAGTAAATTATCTATACCTAAAAATTGTAAATCAATAAGTGCATTTTCAGTTTCCTCTTTGCTAAAACCACCACAGATTAAATGAGGCACAGCATCCATGTGATATTTGTTCATGATGGCCGCACAAATACCCACTGTTCCCGGGCGTTTTCGAATAGACACCTTTTCAAGCAATCCTTTTTCTCGTTCTTTGTAAACATACTCCTCTCGGTGATACGTTACATTAATGAATTTAGGCTTAAACTCCATCAACGGATCAATTCCATCATAGATAGATTGAATACTTTTACCTTT
>Ga0136559_1000870_pt1 | contig 10081 bp, 11 predicted proteins | sample AntRauMeHopE1496_FD_104633 | JGI IMG/M metagenome (GOLD analysis project Ga0136559, IMG submission 104633) | Saline lake microbial communities from Rauer Islands, Antarctica - Metagenome Hop E1 #496 | ecosystem: Environmental > Aquatic > Non-marine Saline and Alkaline > Saline | place... | reverse complement strand
CAGGCGCTGCCGATGCCCTGGCGCGCAGTCCTTCAGCCCGGGCCTCCAGCTCCTCAATCTGGCGGGTTACTCCGAGCACCTCCGCGTTCGCCAGGCCGCTCAGCAAAACCTCGAGCTCCAAAGCGGCCTCGCTTGACTGTTCCTTCACAGCACTCAAGGCGTTTGCGAACCGTTCTGCCTGCTCGTCAGCTTCATCGGCGGCCATCGCCCACTGCAGCAGTGCCGCACCGCCCGCGATGACACCGATCGTGACCAGTGAAACCGGACTGAGCAGCCCCAGCAGCGAACTTCTGATCGCCCGAAAAATCTCAAGGCCACTGCCCATGCTATCAAACACCTGAATGAGCTGGGTACCCTGCTGCAGCGCCAGCTGCAGGGGGTTCTGGCCCGCCGCCAGCATCACGCCGATATCGTTGAACTGCGCCGAGATATTGCCCAGCTGACCGGACGCACCGCCGCCCATCTGCGACATCCCGGCGGCAGCCCGGCCTGTCGCCAGATATTGCGTTTCTGCAAGGGCAAGGACGCGGTTGGCTTCCGCCTGCGTCGCAGCACCGGAAAGAACGGCACGCTGGGTCTCCTGAAGCGCTGCCGAATACTGCATCGACGAGCGGTATACCGGATCAATTGAGCTGCGCAGCGCGTCAAACCTGAGCCGGGACAGGTCCAGCTCGACATTGAAGACAGAGGCACTTTGCCGCGCGCTCTGGTGCGAGGCGTCGATCCTCACCAGACTGTTGATGCGTCGCTGGAGTGCCGTCGTGGTCTGATCCGCAGCACGGCCCAATTCACCTTCCTGCGCCGTAAATCTGCTCAGCTCAGAGGACACCCGGGTTGAAGCCGTACCCAGAGAGGCGGTGGCCGCATCCAGCCTCTTCAGACCGGCTTCGCCCTGCTGGGTGGCGACAATCAGCCCGCGCGCGTCGCCGGTCAGGATGAGGGAGGTTTCCAACTGGCTCATGCTGCGTCCCTCAGGATCCGCAGCCCCTCGGCTTGCAGCACCGCCAGATCGCGCGCGACCTGAGGCGTCACCTTGATCGCGTGCATCCGCGCCACCGCTTCAACCGCCGTCTGGTCAAACGAAAGATGCGCCAGAGCGCTCATGCCCGCGACGCTGCGCAGCTGATCATGGCTGTAAATGGCCAGCTCGATGGCAGGCCGGAATGTGATCGGCAGCACCATCTCCGCCACCTGTGATCCCTCTATCGCCATTAGCTTCTCCCTCGCCTCATCCGGATCGACCCGCTTCAGGACCGCGTAATCGTTCACCATCTCCTCACTGACCGCCGCGCGTCCCCAGATCAGGACGGCGGCGGCGCGGAGTTTTTTGCCCGGTATCCCTTTTTGGGTGAGAGGGCCTCGGAATAGGCGGCAGTGACAGCCAGCCGGGCGGGGCGGCTGCCCAGAAACCTGCGGATGTTGTCAGGTGTTGCTGGCAGTGGCGCGCTGTTCACATCCAGCACGTCCCCCTCCTTCCAGCCCTTGAACACTTCCATCAGCCGGGCGATCTCGAGATCAATTGACGCGCTCATGGACTGCACGTCCTCGCCGGGCGCAAAGAAATCGACGTCATCCATGGTCTCGAACCGGCCCGTGACCGTGATCTCGTCATGCCCGCCTGCTTTCGGCATGCAGATCATGACCGGCCAGTCGAATGCGTGGTTTTCAGTGAAGAGAAAGCTCATTTAGCAGCTCCTTAAGGCTAGTTTTCAGGGGTGTTTGGCAGTTGGGACAACCGGACTGACAGCGGCCATTCATCATCGGGATAAACGCCGGAGAGAGGGCCACAGCAGCCAACCCTGAAACAGGTCGAAATACATTCATGGTGACAAGCTCCACCGTCCGGGCATCGGTTATCAGCTACAGGATCTGTCTTTCCCATCAGCTGAACGTGACCGCGAACTCGTCGTCGCCCTGGTCGTAGGTAAAGACCAGATCAATCGCGATCCCCATCTCGCCGTTGATGTCCTGCTCGCCGCCGTATTTCAGCTGCACCGCCGGGGCTGCCACGCGCAGTGCACGTCCGGTGCCGTTGCCAATTTCCCAGACAATCGCCTGCTTGGCCCCGCTCTTGCACATCGCCATCAGGTCAATCGTGGCGGCGGTGACCATTTGGACGACCATCCGGCCCGTCACGTTGCGCGCCGTGATGTCCGTGCCGTCGCAGTTCATGAACTTCGATCGCATGGGCGCGCGCCCGTCCGTGAAGGTAAAGCTCTGCAGGCACAGCGCGACCCCGTCCACGGTGAAGGCCCGCATGTTGCGCGGGGTACATTCCGGCGCATCCGGCCAGTCGGAGAAATCCTGTGACGTGGCAACGGTGGCCTGTCCGTCATAATGCTCGCCCATGAATTTGAAGCCGATCATCGGCGGTTTCTTGGTCTCTGCGGTAAAGCTCAGCGCACCGCGGGCCTTGTCGCTCACCTGCGAGGTCAGCGTGTCGACGTATTGAAACGCGATCTCGCCCTTGGGCGTGCCTTCGGGCGTCAGGGAATAGCTGACCGAGGTGCCCGCCGTGACGGTCTCTGTCAGCCCGCAGGCCTTCATCAGCTCGCCATAGAGCGGCGCGTCACCCGCGTCGGGCAATGAGGCATCGACCATGAAGTCCAGCCCCATGGAGACGTTATAGAGCCGGTCGCCCTGCGCGCCCTCAAAGCCCGAGACGAAGTTCTGGGCCTCATAATCGCCCTCAAGGCGGCGCACGGTCAGATCGCGCACCAGCATGTCGGTCGCCGTGGCAAAGGACGGGATGCCAGCCGTGACGGTGCGGGTGCCGGAAAGTGTGCGGATAAGGCGGGATTTGGTGCTTGCCATGATGATAATCCTCAGAGGGGAATGTGACGGTTGAGTGTGACGGTGAAATCGTCCTGCCAGAGCATCTGGCCGGTGCGGTCGATGGTGCTCACGAGCTTGCCCGAGACAGGCTCGCAGGCCGATTCCGCGTCCGGCGGCTCAATCCGGCAGATCGCCATCAGGCCCGCCAGACGCACAGCCCGGATATCGCCGTTCGCGATGGAGCCTGTGCGGTCGCCGATGTCGCGCACGGCCCAGACCACGCCAAAGCGGGCAGAGACACGCTGGCTGAGGATCTTGCCGCTCTCATAGCGGTTGGGCCCGGGCGATTCCGCCAGCGGAATGATGTAGGCCGAGGGCCAGCGCATGGTCTCGCGGGTCAGCGCGCCAAAGGAACCGGCGGTGCCGACCTCGACCAGATCCGGCATGGCCACCCGCAGAGCAGCCGCAATCGGCGCGATATCGAGGATGCCCGCTTTCATCGCGCCACCGCATCATCAAAGTAGTCCACAGCAGCTGATGTGATATTGTCCCGGTCCTGCTCGGAGATGCCGAGATAGGGGCGCGCCGGGATGCTCACATCCTCGACCACCGCAAAGCCACCGCCCGGAAAGGCGAAGGCCAGTGCATATCCGGCCTTGGCCGTGATGATCCCGCCGGTCTGATGGATGCCCGCGTAGATCACATTGGTGCCGACCTCGACTGAAACAGGCCCGGCGATATGGGTAATGCTGTCCGCCAGCCGCCCCGTGTCCCGCAGGATCTTGCCGCCATCAAAGACAGACCGGAACGAGGGCGACCACGGCACACCTTCCGGCGATACGTTGGTATCGCGCATGCGGTCCTTGGTCGATGTCTCCAGCAGCGCGCCGCACATATCCATCAGCGGTGTCAGATCTTCGCCCGCCTGAGTATAAGCGCCGATGACAGCCCGAAACCCTGTCAGATCCAGATCAGCGGTGAGGGTGACAGCCATCAGAACCGCCTCAGGCTGTCGCGGGTCATCACACGGTCCGGGCCTTCAATGCTGACAGCGCCCTCGGAGGTCTGGACCTCGGCGCCGCCCTCCGCATCCCCGATCGACGCTTTGCCATCGCGCACCATTTTGAGGTAGGCAATCGCGGCCTCGCGCAGCTTGTCCTGTGTCTCGGTCACACGGCCCACATTTGCATAAAGCCGGTGCACCGCCAGATCACGGCACACCACGCGCAGCATGTCAGGCGGGTCTTCAAGGGGGAGTTTAACGGCCTTTGCAATGTAGCCGTTGATCTCGGCGGTAGCATCGCGCAGCGCTGCCTCAAGGCGCAGATCATCCACCGCACCCGCCGCCCCGTCCAGATCAGACAGCAGCTGCAGATCCCGCGCAGGGATCGTCGCTTTCAGATCGGTGATCAGGGCATAGGTCACGGTGAAATATCCTAATAATTGGGAGCGTGCGCTTCAGCGCCTATCTACATGAGGTCCCCTGCGCCGGTTAAACGGCGGTCTATGGGTGCTGATGGACTTGCGGCCCAGACCAGACGCTCCCCTCTCTGGGGGGTTATTCTTCGGCTGGCGGTGTCACCTGAAGCAGCGGATCGGCGAGCAGCTCGGCCAGCATCCCGTCTGTCATCTCCTCGGCAGACACATGCGTCACCCCACCGGGCCAGCGGCGACCGGCACGGCGGCGGCCTTCGGCCACGGCACACAGAACCGTGAACCCGCTTTCCCCGCCATCCTGCTCGCTTGCATCAGCGGTCTGGTCAGCCTCAGGGTTCTCGTCAGCCCCGGCGTCATCGCTCACAGCAGCGTCATCGCTCACACCGGCAGCCTCTTGCTGCGCGGCCTTCACACGTGCGGCCAGCTTCTTGTCGCCGATGTTCGGCGCAAATTCGACGCCAAGTGCGACGGCCTGCTTTTCCAGATCTTCTCGGTCAGACATGATTTTCTCCTGTTGGATCGGTTGACAAAAGCGGTCCGGTCCAGCCGGACCGCTCCTTCAGTCGACCCCTGCTCAGCGCAGACGGGTTTCCACATGCAGCTCGGCAGTGTTGCGCCACGAGTTGGTCGCACCGGCTGCATCGCGCTCATTGAGCAGGATCTCGCGGGCCGCACCCTCATTGGCAGGACTGACCACCAGCAGGTTCGGGCGCAGGTTCAGCTTGCGGCCCCGGTGGCCGCGCATTTCCAGCATTGCCTGACGTGCGGCTGCGTAGGTCGCGGGTGTCAGTGCCGATTTGGACGCATGCACGGTCTGCCACGCACCAAAGCCCGCAGCGCAGCGGCGCTTGGCGATCCACATGAACTCATCCGCAAGGGCCACATTGGCATCAGACATATCGGTCAGCGCCTTGAAGGTCGGGGCCTGACGGTCCTGGAAGATCAGCGGCTTGATCACGCGGCTGGTGTCGATCAGATACCACGCGGGGCCGGAACCGGCTGTCAGGTTGGATACCGACTGCTCGACACCGTCCGCGTCTTCGACCGGGTGGTCTGTGTCGAAGAAGTTCTGCCCGTCATAATGCGCGGTGGTGAAGCCTTCGGCCAGCTTGTCCCAGACCAGATCGTCCGGCAGCTCCGCCGCCGTCTGCCCAAAATCAGCCGCCAGCGTCGCATACATGCCGACCTGATCGTCCTCGATATCATCAACCGACACCGCAATGGTGTTTTCGAACTTCCGGTTCGTAATCTGGAAGCCGTCGATCTGGAACCGGTTGATAACGCGGTCACCAATCCATTCACGCATGCCGGGGATTTCCGACAGCTTGGGATAGCTTTGCGTGCGTGTGGTCGAATTCACCGTCATCGAAATGCGGTTATACGTGGTCTCCGCACCGAACAGCGTGGTGTTGAATGCAGTCGTAAATGCGAGATTGAGCGCCGCGACGCTGGCTGCAGTGGTTTGCATCTGTGGGATCCTTTACAGAATTTCGACCCAGGCGCCCGCCGTCTCGATGTCGAGAAGCTTGCCTGCGATCAGTGTGCCGGTGGCGCCAACCGTGTTGTCATCGACGACAAACACGGTCGTGCCGATACGCGCGCGGGTCAGCCCGGTCTGGGGAAACTGGAACACGCCGCGCTTGATCTCGACGGTTACAGCACCTGCTGCACCGCCGGTGTTGTCAGAGCCCGCGACAGCGACACCGCGCATCCGTGTGACAGCAGGGGCCGCGCGGACCGCATTGCCCGTGGCATCGAGGCCCACCATGGACCCCATGAAGATCTTGGCATTGGCCGCAAGTGGGTCGCGGAACGTCTTGCCACCCGATGCCAGCTCGGCAGTGACGCGGTCTTTGGTCAGGTTTGCCATGGATCAGGCCCCCTTCTTTGCAGGGGCTTTGCCCAGCTTTGTTGCGAGAAACGCCTCCTGCGAGACGCCGGTGGCCGAGCACGCCATGATCTCATCAGCAGTAAGACCCCCGTCTGCGATGACAGGTGCACCGGCAGGCGTTACTGCCGTGCCGTTCACGACCACGGGCGCGCTGGCGCACCAGGTCTCGAAGCCCGCCAGATCTGCAGAGGCGTACTGCACGGCCCAGTCTTTCAGCGCAGGCGTAACCTTGCCCGCCTGCATCGCAGCCGTCACGACCGCCTCCGCCTTGCCGCTGACAGAAGCAGCCGTGAGCACGGAAACCTGCTTTGACAGATCCTGAAACGCCGCCATCGGCACATATTTGGCAGGATCAGGATCGCCGGGCGTTGCCGACGCCGTGATCTTGGCGGTGATTGCGGTTGCTGCCGTCGCTGTCAGCGGACCGGTCAGACCGGCGGCGGTGACGATACTGGCGGCGTGCACCACCTGATCCAGCGCCGCGTCGGCAGCTGCAGTAATCTTGGCCTCGTCCGTCTCGTCGGGCATCCCGAGCTTGGCGGCGAGTTTCTTCAGCCAGTCTGGCATGGTGTCTTTCTCCTGAGTTGATGCGACCATCGCAAGTTGAGGGAGCGCAGGGTTGTTGGTGAGACCGGCGCGCAAAATCAGCCCGACCTCATGGCTGTCCGGAAACCGGGTGAACGTGGGCGAGATGAAGCGGTAGACCTTGCCCTTGAGCGCCTCAGCGCCGTCGCTGGACCATTCGACAGACGCCATGATCCGGTCGCCCCTGATGGTCAGGCCAGTGATCCAGCCAGCGGCGCGCGTGTCAGACGTGCCCTGCCCGTCCATGCCGTGTGCAAAGTCGATTGGCAGGATGCCACCCTTGGCCGCAGCCATGGTCCGGACGATCAGCGCCTGCGCATCCGTGACCTGACCCACATGCCCGCGCTCATCGGCGAGGTGGAGCGGCCCGATGGGCATCATCTCGATAAGCGTAGGCAGCTCGCCACCCGTGAGAGTGAGGAGCTGGGCATCGCAGGTGAAGGTGTGCTGTTTGTTCATGCCCCGGAAATACGGGGTCCACGGCGATCATATCAGGGTGAAGGAGTTCCGGCGCACCGCTTCACCGCACATCGCCCGGTGAGATGACAGTGCGGTGCCGCGCCGCCGAAATCAAGCCGCTGCCGCAGCATCCCGTAAATCGCGCCCTCCGCACCAAAACAGGACGCGATTTGAACACCACTTAAACGGGGTAGAAAGGCCCACCTCGCATTTTCACGACCATCGGGGCGGGTTCACCCCTGAAGGCGCTCTACGGGCGATTTTTGAGGGGGGCCTGCCCGACACCTGATCGCCACACCGACAGCTCACCGGCCAAAGGCAATCGAGATGAGCGTGCTGATCAGATCGGAGGCCAGCTCCAGCACAAAGGCAACCCGCCCCGATGGCGCCACCGCATATTGCACATCACCGGTTCCGGCGAGGGCCTGCGCCAGAGCATGGGCAATGATCAGCTCCAGATCTTCCGGCCCGATTCCGAGGCGGTCAGCCTGTCGGGTGGCCTCGGCTGTGATGCGCGCATGGCTGGCCGCGACGGTCTGGGACGCAGGGAAGACGCGACCAGCCACACGGCCAATCCGGAAGATTGATCCATCAGGGCTGGTCAGGGCGATCTGCGACAGACCAGGCTGACCGCCAAAGCGCTCCAGATCGGCCAGCGGGATTGCCCGGCCCGATGCCGCAGCCCTGAGCAACACCGCCGCCTCATCGGGCGCGGCCAGTGCCCGGTCCATTGCGGCATCGGGCATCGCTGGCTGAGTGCCGACCGCGCCACGCGTCATTCCAACGGGCTGGTCTGTTTCCTGACCGCGCAGCGAATAGACCAGGGCCACATCCCTCAAATCGCGCATTCGAAGGGCAGCCATTTCCCTCAGATAGCCGTGATCATACGCGGGAAAGGAGTCCGGCAGATCAAGACGGCTGGCCGCATGGCGCTCGCCGGTATCCAGCCATGCCGCACCGGGATTAGATGCAAAAGCCGGATCCAGGCCTTCCAGCAGATCTTCGGTCTCCCCGGTGCGCGGATTGGTCCAGGGCGCGCTGGCAATCTCGGCCAGCTCCGCGTCCGTGGTCACCTGCTTGCCCTCACGCTCGAGCATGCGTTGGTTCACAGGGCGCACATAGCAGCCGCAGAACCAGCCGTTCGGCGGGAATATCTTGCCCCAGATCGGATGATCGATAGGGAGGATCAGCCCGTTGAACGGCTTGTGCGCATCGCGCGCGGTGGGCCGCGCCAGCTGGCGGTACTCCAGAAACGGCAAAAACGCCTTGGTCCTTTGCAACCGCGCCCACTGCCCCGCCGCATAGGAGGTGCGCATGTTGGTGTCGAAGATCACCTTCAGGCGGCGCATGGATCCCAGCTCGACGTCCCGGAGCTCTCCGGTCAGCGGGTCGCGCATCGTGCTGCGCCCCCACCAGCCCTGCGCGCGCAGCCTGGGCGCCAGATCATTCTGGAACGCCTCCAGTGTTGTGCCGTTGGAGAGCGCCTTGTCGAGCTCATCACGGATCAACGCCAGGACATCGTCCTGCATCGCCTTTGCAACGACGAAGGTGCGCGCATGCTCCTCGCGCCAATGATCGCGGTAATCAAACCGCTGCAACGCAGGCGCAAAGCCTTTCGAGCGGAAAAACTCGATAGCCTCGCGCGGTGCCAGCGGGTTGAGCTCGATGCGGTCCGCCATCAGCTGATCTCCGCGCCGGTCTCGCCCGCCAGCCGCGCATTGAACGTCAGACGCGCCAGCAGCTCGCGCAGCGTATCGTCGGGCGCGCCAGTCGCCGCCTCTGCAAGCATGTCGCGGATGTCCTCCAGACTGCGCGCCTGCTCGATGGCCTCCACCAGACCGCCGAGCAGCACGTCCATTTCACCCTGCGCGCGGCCAGTCTCGACCATACGGTCAACCACAGCACCGATCTGCCCCTGCGCTGTGATCAGCGCCGAGGCCGCAATGGGCGGCAGTGTCTCTGCAGGCGCGCCCTCAGCCGTCTGCGCAGATCCCGAAAAATCCATAACTGCCTCGCCCTCCTCCGGCTCACGGATCCCAAAGGTATCCCGCACCATGCGCTCCGGGATCTTGAGGCCCAGCGGGCCAAATGTCTTGATCGCCAGCATGGTCAGGCGTGGATCGCGTTCTTCCTCGGCCTCGAACCGGATTTTGGGCGGCGTGGCACCCTCGCCGAAGTTCAGCACCGTCATCGGCAGGGCCAGATCTCGCTCCAGCGTCGAGGCCAGCTGGCCCGCATCGGAATCGCGGATGTCTTCGCGCACCAGGTTGTGCACCTTGCCCACCGCATGGCCGCCCGCAATCGCATCCGTCGTCGAGACCTGACCCAGCACTGCCTTGGAGATCTGCTCATCCCAATAGCGTGCCGAAAACTCGAACATCTTGTCCGCGCCGGTCACGTTGCCGTTGACGATCTCGACTTCCATCGACTTCGGGATGATCGCAGCCATGTCGATACCGATGCGACGCACAGCGCGCAGAAGTGTGGCGCGATCCTCAACCGTGGCATTGCCGTCATGACGGCCAATCCGCAGCGGGTGGCCGTACGCTTCCATGAAAATCGCCCAGTCCTTGAGCGTGTAATTCTTGAAGACATAGGCCCATGCCACCAGGCGGGCGAGACCGGACCGCATCGGCAGACCGGACTTGAGCCGCGCACAGTGAAACACATACCGGTACATCGGCAGCGGCACGTCACCCTCATTGGTGCGCAACAGCGGCGTGCGGCCGTCAATCTGATCGAAGCGGAACCAGCGCGGATCGCGGTGCTCAAGCCGTCCGATGGTCCAGGGCTTTTTGCTCACATCCCACATGATTTCCACGGCGGAGAACCCCTTGCCCAGAGCATCCAGCATGTCGATCATGTCGTCCATGATCGCAGACGAACCCATGGCCGCGCGCACCAGCTCCGCCGCCTTCTCGGATGCATCGTCTT
>Ga0136559_1000867_pt1 | contig 10100 bp, 12 predicted proteins | sample AntRauMeHopE1496_FD_104633 | JGI IMG/M metagenome (GOLD analysis project Ga0136559, IMG submission 104633) | Saline lake microbial communities from Rauer Islands, Antarctica - Metagenome Hop E1 #496 | ecosystem: Environmental > Aquatic > Non-marine Saline and Alkaline > Saline | place... | reverse complement strand
GCTGGAGCCGGGCACACAGCTGCAAATGCAGACCCCGGACGGGCAGGCCATGCCGGTGACTGTCGTTGAAGTCGATGAGGCGACGGTCACATTGGACGCCAACCATCCGCTGGCGGGCAAGGATCTGCAGTTCGACATCGAGCTGGTGAAGATCGAGGCCGCTTGAATCGCGCGGGCCAGCAAACCCCCGGAGGGTTCAAGGCCAATAAACGAAAAAGCCGCCCGGGGATGGGGCGGCTTTTTCAGCTCGGGAAGTTCTATTTCCGGATCAGGGTTTCTTTTTGCGCAGACGGATGACCACGTCCACCGATGCGATCTCGGCGCCGTCCGGGGCCTCGGGCAGCCGCGCGATCACCAGCTGGTCCGAGGGGGCATCGCTGAGCCGGGCCTCGTCCTCCCAGAAAAAATGCGGATGGTCGTGGGTGTTGGTGTCAAAATAGCTGCGAGAGCCGTCCACGGTGACTTCCTGCAACAGGCCCGCATCACAAAAGGCGCGCAGGGTGTTGTAGACAGTCGCGAGCGATACGCTGTCGCCACCTTCCTTGGTGGCCTCGAACAGGCTCTCGGCGGTGACATGGCGGTGCTGCCCGTCGCCCACCAGCAAAGTGGCAAGTGTCAGCCGCTGGCGCGTCGGGCGCAGCCCCGCTGTGGCGAGCCATTTGGTTCCGTTTTCCAGCTGGGTATCAGACATGATGTGCCTCTCTGAGCATTGATTGCAATATAGGGTGCTTTGGTGGGGTTTTTCAATTGGAAATGCTGCGGCAGATGGACCGATGCTGCCGATCCAGTACGAATCGGCGGATTTTGCGATGAAATCCGGGCTCCCGCTGCGGCCCGAGCCCTTCGCAGGTCCCTGTGGGCAATCCCTGGGGCAGGTCTCTTTCAGGCCCCTTGCAGGCTGGGCGGCGTGGGTGTTAGGTGCTGGGATATATCATGTCGCGCAGGAGCAGACCCATGGCAGATTATCCCACAAGCTTTGACAAGCAGGACCTTCTGAAATGCGCGCGGGGCGAATTGTTCGGGATCGGCAATGCGCAGTTGCCCGCCCCGCCAATGCTGATGATGGACCGGATCACGCAAGTGTCTGCGGATGGGGGCGCCCATGGCAAGGGGCACATCGTGGCCGAATTCGACATCACGCCGGATCTTTGGTTCTTTGAGTGTCATTTTCCGGGCAATCCCATCATGCCGGGGTGTCTGGGCCTCGACGGGTTGTGGCAGCTGACAGGGTTCAATCTGGGCTGGCGCGGCTGGAAGGGGCGCGGCTATGCGCTGGGTGTCGGTGAGGTGAAGCTGACCGGCATGGTGCGGCCTGACCGCAAGATGCTGACCTACAAGATTGATTTCACCAAGGCGATCCAGACACGTCGGCTGACCATGGGTGTGGCAAGCGGCACCGTGGAGGCCGACGGCGAGGAGATCTACCGGGTGACGGACATGAAGGTGGCCCTCAGCGAGAGCTGAGGCGCGGGGGAGGCGCTGCGGATGCTTGAGGTCCTGCTGATAGCACTGGCCCTGTACGCCGTCTTCTATGTGGTCGTGATAGTGCCGATGAAAATGGCCAAAACCCGCGACCGCAGCCCCTTCGGCTGGCTTTTGATCTCGCTTGTGCTGTCGCCTCTGATAGCGATTGTGGCGCTGCTCGTGCTGGGGCGCGCCTTGCCTGCCAGCAAGGTCTAACCTGCCAAATCCATCCCGAGAAGTCTGTCCGGGACAATCTGGACGGGGACAACCTTGATCGAGCAATCTGAATGGGGCACAGCGGTGGCCCCCTTGCCCCCAAACGGCGGGTCACCTAAACCGAAGAGATGTAATTCAAGGGAGCCACATATGCGCCGCGTCGTTGTCACAGGGTTGGGGATCGTCTCCTCCATCGGAAACACTGCAGCCGAGGTCAAGGCAGCGCTGAAGGCGGGAACAAGTGGCATCGTCGCCTCCCCCGAGATGACAGAGCACGGGTTTCGCAGCCGCGTCGCGGGCACGCTCAAGCTTGATCCGGCCGCGTTGATCGACAAGCGCACCTTTCGCTTCATGGGACCGGGGGCGGCCTATGCCTATCTCGCGATGGGTCAGGCGATCGAGGATGCGGGGCTGGCGGAGGATGTGATCTCGCACCCGCGCACGGGGCTGGTCGCAGGCTCCGGCGGGCCGTCTACGTCCGCGATGCTGGCCGCCCATGAGGTGGTGAAATCCAGCGGTGCGACCAAGCGGATCGGGCCCTTTGCGGTGCCCAAATGCATGAGTTCCACAGTGAGTGCGAACCTCTCGACCGCCTACAAGATCAAAGGCATCAACTATTCCATCACCTCTGCCTGCTCGACCTCGCTGCATTGCATCGGCAACGCGGCCGAGCAGATCATGATGGGCAAGCAGGATGTGATGTTTGCAGGCGGCGGCGAGGAGCTGGACTGGACGCTGTCGTGCCTGTTCGATGCCATGGGCGCGATGAGCAGCAAATACAACGACACGCCGGAGCGGGCGAGCCGGGCGTTCGACGGCGAGCGCGACGGCTTCGTGATCTCGGGGGGCGGTGGCATCGTGGTGCTGGAGGATCTGGAGCACGCGCTGGCACGCGGTGCCAAGATCTACGCCGAAGTGACCGGTTATGCCGCCACCTCGGACGGGCACGACATGGTCGCGCCCAGCGGTGAAGGCGGCGAGCGGGCGATGCGGCTGGCACTGAGCACGCTGCCCGAAGGCCGCCGCGTCAGCTACATCAATGCCCATGGCACCTCCACGCCGGTGGGCGATGTGGGCGAGATCGAGGCGGTGCGGCGGGTGTTCGGCCAAGGCTCCACACCGCCGGTCAGCTCGACCAAATCCATGACCGGGCATGCGCAGGGGGCGGCAGGCGCGCTGGAGGCGATCTTCTGCCTTTTGATGCTGGAGGATGATTTCATCGCACCCTCGATCAATGTCCAGACCCTCGATGCGCGGCTCGACCCTGCGGAGATCGCGACGGTGCGGGTGGACAATGCGGGGCTTGATTCTGTGATGACCAATTCCTTCGGATTTGGCGGCACCAATGGATCGATGATCCTCTCGAAATACCAAGGTTAGGATCCCAGAAATGACGGGTACAATGACTGGATTACTCAGCGGGAAGCGCGGGCTGATCATGGGGGTCGCGAACGAGCGGTCGATCGCCTGGGGCATTGCAAAGGCGATGGCAGGGGCGGGGGCGGAACTGGCCTTTACCTATCAGGGCGAGGCCTTCGGCACGCGGCTGAAGCCCTTGGCGCAGTCTGTCGGGTCGGATTTCATGGTGGATGTGGATGTGACCGACGATGCGTCACTGGACGCCGCCTTCGCACAGCTGGGCGCGCGCTGGCCCACGATTGATTTCGTGGTCCATGCGATTGCGTTCTCAGATAAATCAGAGCTGACAGGGCGGTTTCTGAACACCAGCCGCGCGAACTTCAAACACTCGCTGGATATTTCTGCCTACAGTTTCATCGAAGTCGCCCGCCGCGCCCATCCGCTGATGGTGGAACACGGCGGCACGCTGCTGACGCTGACCTATCAGGGGTCCAACAAGGTGGTGCCGAGTTATAACGTGATGGGCGTGGCCAAGGCGGCGCTGGAATCCGCCACCCGCTATCTGGCCAATGACCTTGGCCCCGAAGGCATCCGCGTGAACGCCATCAGCCCCGGCCCGATGAAGACGCTGGCAGGGGCGGCCATCGGCGGCGCGCGCAAGACCTACAAACACACCGGCATGAACGCGCCCCTGCGCGAGAACGCGACGCTGGAGGCTGTGGGGGGGACGGCGGTGTATCTCGCCTCCGATGCGGGGGCCTGCACGACAGGCGAGATTATCCATGTGGATGGCGGGTATCATGTGCTGGGGATGCCGCAGGGGGAGAATTTGTGAGGGTTTGGGCAGCACAGGCTTGCGAAAGGCCTTCAACAACGGGTTGGGTTTTTGGCAGCGGAAATCTGGGCGGTTTGCAAGCGTGTCAAAAAGGAGAGTTTATTGACTGCTCCAATAGTCGCTGTAAGGATGAAGTTGCGGGGCGATGACAACAGCATTACTTTCCGTCCAAAAAAATTGATGTTTCAGATGCAGATAGGTTAGTTTCATTCCATAGCGTTGGAGGTCGCATTGCCAATAGAACAGCATCCAAGTTTTAGGAGGCCGCCCATCTCGACGCGCCTCTGGCGTTATACAGATTTAGCGAAATTCGTTGACTTACTAACCTCACAAAAGCTCTGGCTAACAAATGCTGAAATATTGGCTTCTGAAGATCCGTACGAAGGTTTGCCTGACTCTGTCCAGTTCCCCCATAGAATATTGGCATGCACTGAAGATCTGCCCAAGGAGTTTTGGGCGCAAATTGTTCGGACCTATGATCCCGATAATGTAAAGACCCCCCAAGCTACGTTTCACGAGTGGATTATGCTTCAAGAGCAGTTGTGTATAATGAGACAATTTGGTCGACGGCAGTACTATGTGAATTGCTGGCATGCAGCAGATCATGAATCTGTAGCCATGTGGAAGATTTATGGTTCTCCCGGGGCCGGGGTGGCGATAGTTACAAACGGGGCCAGGTTAGAAGAAGCTCTGTCACAAAGCTCAGAAAGTTTGTATCTAGGAGCGGTCGGGTATCAAGATCCAGACATGTTCACCATTGGAGCAACGAACGCTTTTGATAAACTCATGCTGAAGCGCGTAAACTACTCTTATGAAAGAGAAGTGCGGCTTATACACTGGGATACAAGGGACTCCCACGACCCTCTTTCTAATTTCTTGTGGAACGAAGAAAAGATGCGCTTTGATGACATAGTGGAAGACAATCGCCCTCTTACATCAGGCCTTTTATTGGGGATCGACGTAGATGTGTTGATCGAGCGCGTAATAGTCTCGCCAATCGCACCGCAGTGGTATCTGCCGATGATTGAGCGCTTGAAAGAACAGCTAAACTTTAAATTCCCCGTCATCAAATCGAAAATACTCAACCCTCCTGAAATCGTTCCATGAGGTGGAAGCTACGTTGCGCCTTGGTAGAGTTCGTAGTCGCAAATGTTCCCAGTGGTCCGTCGCTGAGAACGAAGAAATTTCCAAAAACCACCGTTTTTGGAACCGTTCGCACAGGCTCTGCCTAACGCCCCCAAACCAACCTCAAGCAATATCCAACACCGGCAGCGACTTCACCACATCATCCACCGCTTTCATCTGCGCCAGAAACGGCTCCAGCTTGTCGAGCGGCAGGGCACTCGGCCCGTCGCACAGGGCGCGGTCGGGGTCGGGGTGGGCCTCCAGGAACAACCCCGCCAGCCCCACGCCCAAGCCAGCACGCCCCAGCTCCGCCACTTGCGCACGACGGCCACCCGAGGCCGCACCGCCCGGATCGCGCATTTGCAGGGCGTGGGTCACGTCGAAGATGATCGGCGCGTCGCCCGACACATCGCGCATGGTGCGGATGCCCAGCATATCGACGACGAGGTTGTCATAGCCGAAACACGCGCCGCGCTCGCATAGCATGATCCGGTCATTGCCGCATTCCCGCAGTTTCTCGACGATATTCTTCATCTGCGGCGGGCTGAGGAACTGGGGTTTTTTCACGTTGATGACTGCCCCCGTGGTGGCGACAGCGGCAATCAGATCCGTCTGGCGCGCCAGAAACGCAGGCACTTGCAGGATGTCGCAAACCTCCGCCACCGGCGCGCATTGCGCCTCGGTGTGGATGTCGGTGATCACCGGCACGCCAAAGGTCGCTTTGATCTCCTCGAAGATTCGCAGGCCTTCCTCCAGCCCCGGCCCCCGGTAGCTGTGGATCGAGGAACGGTTGGCTTTGTCAAAGCTGGCCTTGAACACGTAAGGGATGCCCAGTCTGGTGGTGACGCTCACATAGGCCTCGGCCACCTGCAGCGCCAGATCGCGGCTCTCCAGCACATTCATGCCGCCGATGAGGGTGAAGGGCAGATCGTTGCCGATGGTGAGGGTATTCAGGCGGATGTGGGTCATATGCAGTGTCCTTTAGCGAAGAGGGGGCGTCTGCCAGAGCCAGACTTTCATACCGCCGTGGGCGATGGCGGGGCCTTGGGGTTTCCACGGTAGGCCGGTGGCTTTTGCCAGCGCAGGCTCTAACGTGACGAGAGCCACGCGCCAGCCTTTGAACCGCTCCAGCATGGTTTTGCCGAAGGTGCCGTAGAGCGGGTAGAGCAGTTGTTTGTTGCCGATGCGCGCGCCGTAGGGCGGATTGACGATGACGAGGCCGGGAGGGCCTTCGGGCGGCACTAACTCGCCTGCTGCGTGGTTCGCAAATTGCGTAAGTTGCGCAATTCCTGCGCGCTCCGCGTTGGCGGTGGCCATGCGCACGGCACCAGCGTCACGGTCGGATCCGTAGAAGTGCGCAGGGGGGGTGGTGACCTGTGGGGATTTCATCGCTTCAAATGCCGCCCCATCGTAATTGGCCAGATCCTGAAACGCAAAACTGCGCGAGCGGCCCGGTTGCAGGCCTGCGGCGATCTCGGCGGCCTCGATCACGAAGGTGCCAGAGCCGCACATGGGGTCCACCACAGGCTCCGTTCCGGTGAAGCCCGCCTGCCGCAGCATCAGATAGGCGAGGGTCTCGCGCATGGGCGCCTTGCCCACCGCTTCCTTGTGGCCGCGTTTGTGCAGGCTCTCGCCCGAGGTATCGAGGCTGAAGAGCACATTGTTGTCGTCGATGCGGACCTTGAGGATCAGGGTCGCCTCGGGATCCAGCGTCATGCCGTGGGTGTCTTTCAACGCCGTCTCGATCCGTTGGGTGGCGGCACCGGCGTGATAGATTTTCGACGCTTTGGTGGTGACCTGAACGCGCAGGGGGATGTCCCTGCGCAGCAGATCGCCAAAGGGGAACTTGCGGCTGCGTTTGTCGAGCTGAGCAAGGTGGAAGGCCATAAACCCGCCGATGCGCGCCAGCACGCGGGTGGCGCCGCGCAACACCAGATTGGCGCGCCACACGTCCGGCCAGCCACCCTGAAACGTCACACCGCCGGGCACCGCAACCGCACCGGCAAACCCGCGCTCCAGCGCCTCGTCGCACAAGAGCTGTTCCAGCCCCGGAACGGTCACCAGAAATATCTCGAAGGGTTGGGGATCATCCATGGGCAGGGTCTAGGGGATGGGCGCGGCAGCTGCACGTGGTTTTTAGGGGCAGCGTCAAAATATGGCCGCGATTGGGGGGTAGCGTTGAAGTATGACATTTGCTGATACATACCGCGAAGAGCGGCTGATCAACCGCCGCTCGCGGGCGCGCAAGGCGCGGTTTGTGGGACGAATTATCGGGTTTGCCCTCGTGTCATGGCCTGTCTGGTGATGGCCCTGCGCACAGATCCGCAGCTGCGCGCCATGGTCGAGGATCTGGCGCTGGCGGTGATGGGGGTGGAGCCCGCACAGGCGACGGGAGTGGCAAATGCGCAAGCGGATGCCATCCAGTCACTGGGATATGCCGCAGACAGCGAAGAAGCGCGTGTGTTGGAGTAGCTGGGGATCTCTTGCGGGGATCTTGGCAGTGCAGCGGGCGATGCGCCCGAGCAAAGCAGGCTTCCGGAAAGCCGGGTCAAGATCAACCGCAGGATTGCAGACTAGGGCTGTATTTTTAAGAAACCCAAAGCCCGATCGTTCAAGGACTGCTCAGGCCGCAGCTGCGCGATCAGGGATCCGCGCGCTGATTTGATCGGAGTGGATCGGTGTAGGGGCACACATCATCCTCGAACGGCACATGCCGCCGCCTGAAATATGTACCGCTCAGTGCCTCGGGCGCGCTAATCCGGTCCATCCGAAAATGGCTGAAGTCATTGCGGGCAGGGTCCCATGCCACCAGATACCACAGCGGTTGCGGGATCAGCATGGCCTGCGGCTTCACCGCGCGGCGGGTCCGGTTGCCTGCGGCGTCGCGGTAGTCAAACCCGATGTGGTGCTGGTTCAGAAATGCCGACTCGAAGGCAGGCAGCAGGGCAGGATCGATTGATCCGATGTCGGAGATGTCTTGCTGTGGGGAGAGCTGGCCCATGTGCAAACAGTCCAGAAACCGGCGCAGATCGCGGATCTTGTCAGCGGGCGGCGCCTTTTCGATCTTGGCCAGCCCCGCATCCGCGAGGTCGGAAAAGGGCAGGCTTCGGGCGCTGCGCATCGCAGCCACGCTGATGAGAAGCGCAAATACTTCCGTCACGGACAGGCGCGTATGGGTCTGTACGGACTGCGGATCAAGCCGCCCGGCCCGCTCTCTGAATGGATGACAAAGCCTGCGTCGCGCAGCGCGCCGATATCGCGCAAAACCGTGCGCCGGGATGCTCCCACCTCGGCGGCAAGGGCCTCGATGGTCGAGGTGCCGGTGCGGCGCAGGGTGCGCACGAGGGCCTCATGGCGCAGGCGTATGTTAATTCGCAGGCCTCGGTACATTTGGTAACAAACTTTGTCGCCTTCTCCATTTAGCAAGTTTTCACACACGTCAACAAGGAGAAATTGACAATGCAGCGCACCCCCGTGAATCATTGGAACTGGTCGCTAAACCTTGGCTATAATCAGGCAGAGATGATTACAGGCGTGCAGCGCCAGCTGGTCTGTGCGGGCCAGACCGCCGTTGACGGAGCGGGCAATCCCCAGCACCCCGGTGACATGCGCGGCCAGATCGGTCTGGCCCTCGACAATCTGGAGGCTGTGCTGGCGGGCGCACAGATGGACCTGTGCCACATCATCCGGCTGGGCGTTTATGCAACAGATGTGGATGAGGCGCTCAAGAACTTCGACCTTTTGGGGATGCGTTTTGGCCCCCTGAACTGCGCCCCGCCTATGACGCTGCTGGGCGTAACACGCCTTGCCCTCTCGGGCCTGCTGTTCGAGATCGAAGCGACTGCTGCTGCATAGGATCATGCACCTTCAAGGGGCAGTGCCGTCAGATCCTGAACCCCAAACCCTTCAGAACCATTGCCCCGGTTCCATCAGCCCCAGATCCAGCAATTGCCGCGAATGCCACTCGAACGGGGCGGAGTTGTGCCATTTGAACGTGTGGATGTCATAGCGGCTGCCCGGATTGGACTTGAGCGCCTTGGCTGTGCGGAAGGAACACACCGTGGCGGTGATGTTGTGGTGCCACTGGCAGGCGTAGGTATTGTATTCCTCGTCTGAAAACGTGTGATCGTCGCGCAGCTTGAGGCCCGGCGTGGCGCGGAACAGCGCGATGCGGTCGATCTTGCGGCGGGTGGGGGGCACGTGCTCCTCGTAGCGCCAGCGCAAGCCGCCGTAGAAATCCAGCTGCCGTTCCTTGGGATGGCCCTGATTGGCCACATCGGGCCGCGCCAGCGCGTAATAGCCCGAGCGGTCTAGATGCGCCCGTTCCAGCGAGACGGCGTGAGGATGGGCCTCCAGATCGTCGGCATAGAGGTCAATGATATAGGTGAGCATGGCATTGCGCCGCTCTTCGGTGTGAAAAGCCAGCATTTCGCTGACCACCCGTGTCTCGCAGAAGGGATAGAAGAGGTATTCGGCGTTATAGCAGTAGTAGATCCACTGGCCCGGCGCGGCGGCGATCAGGGTGTTGACGGCAGTCTGGGTCGCCCCCTCGCGGGACATATCATAGTCGATCCGGTGCACGGTTTCCTGCAGGTCGCGGGGCAGGCCGAACACCGCAGGCATCAGCGCTATAACATGAGCAAAGCCCGATTGCAGGTGGTGGCGCAGGGTGGTGTCCACCTCCACATTATCTTCCACCAGCACAATGGCAATCGGCCCCTTGGCAAGGGCCGCGCGCTGTGCGGTGGCAAACTGGTCGAGGGATGAATAGCGCATGGAATCCTGCATAGACGTGTTGTGCCCCAGAATCGGTTAATTCCGCGTGCATTGCAAGACGCAAGCCGGCCTGATAGTCTGATCCTAACCCCCAAGCCCCCAGATCATCCGCAGGTGCATCCCATGCCCGAGACCAAATCAGACACAAAAACAGACACCGGAAATCTGGCTCCCAAAAAGCTGTTCATCAAGACTTATGGCTGCCAGATGAACGTCTATGACATCGAGCGGATGGCCGAGAGCCTTGAGGGCTATGTCCAGATGGACAAGCCCGAAGATGCCGATATGATCCTGTTGAACACCTGTCACATCCGCGAAAAGGCCG
>Ga0136559_1000862_pt1 | contig 10132 bp, 6 predicted proteins | sample AntRauMeHopE1496_FD_104633 | JGI IMG/M metagenome (GOLD analysis project Ga0136559, IMG submission 104633) | Saline lake microbial communities from Rauer Islands, Antarctica - Metagenome Hop E1 #496 | ecosystem: Environmental > Aquatic > Non-marine Saline and Alkaline > Saline | place... | reverse complement strand
GCTACGGTTTATAATTTTAACGACGGCAAAGGGAAAAAGAAAGAGACAAAAACTCGGGTTTTCATTTGGCAGGAGTATAAAATAAAGGGTCGGTTATCTGGTCAGTTGTCCAAAAGCTTAGATAATAAATTCGTCTTAGGTCAAATATTTAATGTACCCTTTATCCATTTTAATTTCTGTTGATGAGGTATTTTAGGTGCAAGGGCGAAGATTTGGTGTCCGATCGGTTTGTCCGTATTTTTGGTTAGACCGGACAGTCTAACAAATTACAGGTTTAACAAAACCAAAATACGATTTTCAGTACCCGTTCGAAGTAGAAATTTTACAAGCGTATTGATGTTAATCTAAGTTTTTATGAAGCACTTTGTTTTAGTATGCTTTCTAGTAGGGTTGATTTTTTCTTGTGGACAAAAAAAAGAAACAACGAAACCCATAATTGATGACATCCCTACATCCAATCTTTCGGGAAGCGCATTGGCCCGTATACATTGTGCTGGCTGCCATGTTTTTGTGAGTCCGCAGGTGTTGCCTAAGAAAATTTGGAAGAACGATATACTGCCCGCTATGGGAAACCGACTTGGTATATATAACGGCGACCAGCAGCCCGATAGTATTTTCGGGTCTCCTCAGAATCGCCTCATCGTTAAACAGGCAGCTATTTTCCCCGAACAAGCTTTATTGGCAAAAGCGGATTGGATGAAACTCGTGGATTACTACATTGAGAATTCCCTTGATTCCCTGCCAACACCAAAAAGGAGCACATCCATCAAAAACGGGCTTAAACATTTCAAGTACAAGGAGGCGCAGTATGCCAATAGGCCGCCACTTACATCAATGGTCAAAATTCTTTCCCAGAACAAGGGAATTGTTTTCAGCGATAGCAAACGCAATGCTAATGCGCTAAGCTTTTTAAATACAGATCTAGAAAAAGAGTTTGAAATACCCATCGGGAATACGCCTATCAATTATTACGAAAAAGGGGATACGGTTTATTTGACCACGATCGGAAGAAACGTATTTCCCAACGATTTGGCCGATGGAGCGGTTCAAAAATTGATTCTCAACAGAACAGAACAGTCCGCAACACCTAAGGCAACTTTGATTTCGAATCTGCAACGTCCCGTAAACATGGCTTATGGCGATTTCAACAATGACGGACTGCAAGATATTGTGGCCTGTGAATTCGGAGATCTTACGGGCAAACTCGTTTGGTTCAAAAATCTGGGAAATGATTCATACCACCGAAATGTTTTAAAGGAACAACCCGGTGCTATTTCGGCGGTTATTAAAGATTATAATAAGGACGGGCACAACGATATTTTCGTGCTGATGGCACAAGGCGATGAAGGTGTTTTTTATTATGAAAACACGGGCAAAGGAACTTTTATAGAAAAAAGGCTGCTGACTTTTTCACCGCTAAATGGCAGTCAATATATAGAACTGGCCGATTTTAATAATGACGGTTATGACGATATTGTGTACGTCTCCGGCGATAATGCCGATAAGACCCCGATACTGAAGAACCATCACGGTATCTACATATATCTAAATGATGGAAACTTCAATTTCAAGCAAGAATATTTTTATCAATTGAACGGCGCATACAAGGCAATGGCACGGGATTATGATCTCGATGGCGACCTTGATATCGCCGCTATATCCTTCTTTCCCGACTATCTTGACCATCCGGAGGAGAGTTTTGTTTTTTTGGAGAACGATGGCGCTTTAGGTTTTGAAGATTATACATTTCCACAATCCAGCAATGGCAGATGGATCGTGATGGATGCCGGTGATATCGATTCGGACGGTGATATCGATATTGCGCTTGGCTCGTTCGTATTTTTTCTGGCAAAAGGCGATACTACAGGCCTTAGTAAAAAATGGCTGTCCGAAAGTCCTTCGATTATCGTATTGGAAAATACGATCAAATGAATTTTTTAGTTGGGTATAGAAGACTACAATTATCCTAAAACTTTAAGTCCTGTTTTTATTTATTTTGCGCAATTTGGTCAAGATTTAATGTAAAACATGTAAAATATTGGGAGTTTCAAGTAGTGAATATGGTTAATTTGGCAACATAATACGTAAGCTATTTTTCCGATGAAAAAAACACTGTACACTTATTTTGTGCTCTTACAGCTAATTTTTGCCAGCTGTACCGAAGCAAGCAAGGAAAATATTGAAAAAACGGTCGCTTTACCCATGTATAAAGATGTGCCCTACCAACAGGATTATGCTGTTAAATACAAGGTACAGAAAGAAGATATTTCGCTGTCCAAGGTTTTTATGGATAGAAACGGTGTCATACAAGTGGCATCATCGGACGGAATACTCCGTACCCATGATGGACAGTTTTTGTATCCGGGCCTTCTCATTGCGGACAGAACCTATCGCCCGCTTAGCGATAAGAATGTTGCCGGCATGACCGTGTATAAAGAGCAATTCATTTATTTGGACGATAAGGCGGTACTGAGTAATGCTTGGGCCGGAAACCTTTTTCTAAAGCACGATTTGCCCAAGGCAGACATCATTGCTGCAGGAAATGAATTTGATTTTTTGATAAGCGATGGTTCTGCCCTTCAATTCTTGTCAAAGTCGAAAACACCTTGGCAAGGACAAATGAACAAGGATAGTGTTCAGGATATCCTGTATAACGAAACCAGCAAGGATTTTTGGGTCTTGGGCAAAAAATCCGTTGCCAGCTTTAATACGACTACCAAAGAATTCAAAACAATTCTGGATGGCAATGATTTTACCTCGTTCGCATTTTTCAACGGTAATTTGATTGTTGGTACAAACTCGGGCTATCTAACCTTGGATGTGTCATCGGGAAAACAAATTGGCGATCTGAATTCGAAATTGCCTGCCACGGAGATTACGGATTTAGAAACGATCAACGGGCATCTTTGGTTCGGTTCTACCCAAGGTGCCTTTAAGCTACGGGAAGATGGTAAATTTGATTACTATTACGGAAAACGGTGGTTGCCGGGCAATGCCGTAAAACATATTTCAAAGGGAACGGATGGGTCGGTATTGCTACTGACGAACGGCGGACTCGGCCAAATCGTATTCGAAGAAATGACCTTGTTCGACAAGGCCCAATACTACGAAAAACAGGTACGTAACAGACATATCCGTTTGGGCTTTAACGCGCATTTAGTGGATATGGACGAAGGTAATTTTGATACGGGAAGGCTTTCCGATTCGGATAACGATGGCCTTTGGACCACCATGTACCTCGCCGGACAGGTTTTTAGATATGCCGTTACCAATTCGGATGAGGCGCTACAGAACTGTATGGAAGCTATGGAGGCGATGGAACGTTTGTTCCGTATTAATCCCGTGCCCGGTTTTCCCTCACGTTCCTTTGAGCGTAGTGGTTATATAGAGCAATTGGGCAACCCCGAAAGATGGCAGCATACCGACGACCCCGAATGGGATTGGAAGGCGACCACCAGTAGCGATGAGGCCATCGGGCATATTTTCGCCTACGGTGTTATGGCCGAACTTATGGACAATGATTTAAAAGATAGGGCGATTACCCTTATGGATACCTTAATGAGCCACGTTGTGCGCAACGATATGTACTTGGTGGACTTTGATGGCGAACCAACCACTTGGGCCCGATGGAACCCTGATTACGTAAACGCGCTGCCAAAAATGGTCGGGGACCGAAAAATCAATTCCTCCAATATCATTGGCATGTTGCAGACGGCCTATCAGTTTACCGGAAAGGAAAAGTATAAGGAAAAGGCATTTGAACTTATGGACAATCACGGATATCTGGAAAATCTCACGCGGCCTATGAAAGAAATAGCAATGGCACCCGATGATGCCGATGATTGGAGTAAAATGTTGTCCGAATCCTGGAACCATTCCGACGATGAAATGTACTTTTTAGGCTATTGGGGCTTATACAGATATGCCTTTAATGACAGCTTAAAAGCAAAATATAAAGAAGCGATCATCGATCATTGGGAAATAGAACGACCCGAAAAAGAAGGCGCCTGGAACATTATGACCGCCCTGACCGGTACTCCGGAATTCGATTTAGACGAGGCCGCATGGTATCTTCGGGAGCACCCCATGGATCTGGTCACTTGGGATATTATGAACAGTCACAGAAAAGATATAACGCACATAGCCGCTAATTTCAGGGAACAGACCACTAAAGAAGTATTGCCACCTGATGAAAGGCGGGTACAACGGCATAATGCCAATATGTTTCAATTGGATAAGGTAGGGAGCGATGGCAGCCAAGAATTTTCCGCCGGGGACATCTGGTTGTTACCGTATTGGATGGGCAGGTATCTGGAGGTCATTAGCGAACCGCAAAGTTAACTATTTGCCAACTGCTTATTGTGGTCGCTTGTGCGTTGAAAACCACAAGTGCCAAGTACTCTTAAACTAGTAATGGTAAGTTAGCCAACTTTGATAAAGGGTCAATAGTTTCACAAATCAGTAAGCCAAATTTCTATCATTGATTTTTAACTGGATCAGTGCCTCTTTAATTTCAATTGGTTTTCAAGGGCAATGATATGTTCGATATGTTTATCGGCTATTTCTTCGTGGAGTTTGTCAAATTTTAAAATGGGTTGCCTAACATTCGGTGTATTGTAAATTCCTTGTTTGAACAGTAACCGTTTAAAAAAGTGAATTGAAATATCCAGATGCTGATTCGAAAAAGCCAAAACAGGTATGATTTCCTGGAATAGTCTTTCCGCTTCCTCAATTTGGCCCTCATGAAAGCACCGGTATATTTCCGTATAACTATAGTGCATTCCGGTAGGCATAAATGCATGTACCCCGCGTTTTAGGGCTTCCAATAGTTGCGATACCGCCCAGCCTCCACTTAAGTTCAATCGACCTTTGGTCAGTTCCAATACTCTTGAATATTTTATTCCTGCAGGTACGGTCTCGATCTTTAAACAACGAAAGGCCTCGAATTTTTCAAAAAGCTTACAGATCAGCTTATCGGGCAAACCATCGCCAGAAAAGTCCCAATCTTGTAGCATGATCATTTCCTGCCCAAGCTCGGCCAATTCAGAAAAATGACGCTCAAATTGGGTATCGTTCTCGTAGGGTATCTGAAAAAGTACATTCTTCTTTAGCGCAGGCAAATCTATGGTATCCTCTTCTGTAAAAGGGGTGTTTAGGACGGTCACGATTCCGTGAAGTGGAAAAAGTTCTTTTTTCAAGTGTTTAGAATATTGATTTCTACCGTATTAATTTTTTAACAACCAAACATCCGTTACCCTAGATTGTTGCCGCCAGTTCAGATGGTCTTCATCTGGGTTGTCTAAGGTGATTTGTTTTAATCAGGTAAAACCCCATTGGTATACTATCAATGGTCTTAAAGAATATATTTTGTTGGCCTATTGGAGTGTTCCGTTCCTTAAGGTCTTAGTCCTGTGAAACCTTCGTTTTGTGGAGCCATTCAATTTTAATACGATTTAAACGAGATTAATATTTGTTGTTTAATTTATCGCTTCAATCTTTGTAGGTTCCAATAAATAAAGGTTCGTTCCAACTGGACTTGGATGCAGAGTTTTCTTTTCCTTTTCTGTAAATAATTTCAGGATACCGGTAATCGACACAATCAACCCATCTTTTTTAAATTTTTCGGCAACCGTACATACATACATATTATTTTGAGAATCAAACCCGGTAACCTCTCTGAAATAAAATAAGCCTGAGTTTTCATTAAATACAACCTGTGCTCCTAAATTTTTCAGGTTGCCAACTATTTCTCTATTCATATCGCAATCTGATAAAATGGAAGCTAAAGAATCTGTTTTTGTTTCCTGAGTATCATCATTACTACATGAGATAAGCAAGCTAAAGACAATTATTAGGCATCTAATTACGTTTATATTCAAAAATTCTTTTTCATAAAAAGCCGGTTTAGACTACTCTAAAAATTCAATATTCTCAGGTTGCAATAAAAAAACTCTTGTTCCAGATGGACCTTCACCTAGAGCTTCCTTTTCTTTTTCGGAAAACTGCTTTAAAACGCCGGTAATAGAAACTCTTCTCCCACGCTCTTTAAATTTTTCCTCCATGTTGCACATGAAGATTCTATCGATAGAATCGAAACTCGTCGTGACACTAAAATAATATGGACCCTCCCCTATATCGAAAGATTGTATCGTAGCTGATAGATTTTCGACATTTTCAAATATATCCCTATCCCTATCGCAATCGGGGATCAAACTTGTCAATTGAATGTCGTCTGGTTTTTCCTGTCCATCCCCATTCGTACAAGAGACAAATAATACTAAAACTGCAATCACTGATTTATACCATTTCATATCATAAAGTTATTTGCTCAAAAAACATATTTCTTAAATTAATATTAAGTTTCCCCCCATACTTTGTAGATGCTTGAATTTCTGATTGGTTGCGTCAATATTGAAATTAATTTTTTTGAGGACGTATTATTAAATTGTATTATTACATTATACCTGCCCGAAAATCGGCAAGCGGTATTATAATTTGGTTGCTTTATACCTTACTTCAAGAGGAAAAGGCGTGAGGAATATTTAGTTTTCATATCCAAGACTTAACTAACGAAAAGTAATCTTTTTTTTATTCTAAAATATTGTTTAAATACCAAATTGTCTGGCAGTTCATAAACAACTTAAATAGAATTATTGTTGAAAGCTTTAGCTGTAAATTCAGACCAGACAAGAAATGTTATTGAAGGATTACAAGATTGATTTTTTCGAATAAAATTTTTTATAGAATTCTAGTTAATTGAAATAGTCCCATAAAAAGTCCGTTTTACCAAAATTTTTTCCTAAAACACAGAATCTTTCGACGGAGTATCCCATTTCCATGGGAGGCTAATTCTTTTTTTTTTTATTATCAGCCACACCTATCCAAAAACATCATCTCAGAATTGTTGCAAAGGGAGCTGTACAATCAATACGCAAATCAGTGCCGTAACAACCAAACATCCGTTACCCTAGATTGTTGCCGCCAGTTCAGATGGTCTTCATCCGGCTTGTCGAAGGTAATTTTTAGTTTTCCATTTTTGATTAATTCTTTGGAAAGCGGAAATTCCTTGAATTGCTCAAATCCCTTTTCATATTTGGTCGGGGTCAAGCGTTCACCATTTGCTCTCAGTAGGGCTTCCCCGTAACCGGAAACACGAATGGTGTAACCTGAATTTGGGTCGAGTGTCGTGTATTCCAAAGTTGGACTAAATTGAAATAGTTGGGTCGATAGCCGCTTTCTGCTCCCGCCATTGTTTTCCCATAAATAGTCTATGGCGTCATCGGTTTTAGAGGTTACATGCTTGGCATTCGCACTTGAAATATTGTCATAAAAACTTCCTTCGCCGGGATTCTCATAAGTCCTAAGGAATTCCAATCTTTTCAATTTTTCATCAACGGTCTTTAAACTATCTATTTTCTTGAATTCATCTTCAAGCCACCATCGGTTGTTCAAAGGGTAGTCGATCAAATCGAGAATTGCGCCCCTTTCGGCACCGCTGGCATTGTATTTCGCAACACTTGTCTGAGCACCAACGGAATGAAACAGGGCTTCCGCATAATCAAAGACTTTCTTTTTTAAATCTTGCGAAACAAGTTCATTATCGGCCTTTTGCAGGTGTGCGAGCGCTTGCTTCATGGCCTTGTCCGGGCCAAGGGTTTCTGCATCCGCAAGTATTTCGTAAGCTTCTGTTTCGAGCTGTTTTTCATAAGTCAAACGGTCTTGGATATAAGCGTCGTAATAGGCCCGCATCACTAATTGTTGCCACCGCCAATTTTCCTGTAGTTCGGGATTTTCGAGTTCTAATTTTTTCCAGAGTACCAGGGTCTCTTTAACAATGGGATTCCCCAATAAGGGGCCTTCCCAATTTTTCTCAAGCGCGAGTATGCCATCGGCAGCTGTTTTTGCGATTTCGGGACCGAAGAAAAAGCGGCAATATTCCAAAATCGTCTCATTGATGTCCCTATCCGGGTTCCAACCCAACTGGCTCCATACTATTTTATTGACATCATCATGGGTACCGTCCGAATAGGTAATAAATCCGTCGGTATGGTGTGCATCCTGCTTAAAGAGCTTGGTGTAGTGAAAGGGCTGCGGATTGCAAGGTTCCCGTCCCAAAGTAAGCGCAAAGGCCTGGTCCCAGTTCGCTACGGGATAATGGCATCGTACCGTATGCGTGATATCGGGATAAAAACGATGTTTGTATTTTGCGGGCAATAACTTGCGCTCCAGTTCAATGGGCGGACTGCTGGGCCCGTACACCACACCTGTAAGCCAATCCGGGTCGTGTTCTTCAAGATAGTTGAAAAAATAATCTACCTTCTCTTTTTCGAAGCCCTGCAAGGAAACCCATAGCCCGGCATTGGGGTGGTGCTTTTTGAGCACTACCGAAAGTTTTTCCAGATAGGGCATAAGATCGGAGGGGTGGTTGTTGCCGGGGTCTCCACCGGGTACAAATACACCGTTCAGTTTTGGACACCGCGCATAGAATGCCTCTTGCTGCGCAAGGCCTTCTTCATGTGCGTTCTCTTTTTTCAAATCACGTGGTGCTGGGGTCCATACCCAATAGTCAGCCTCGTATTTAGCACAGATCTTACTGAGTTCAACCTCCATTTCCTGAGGATGTATCTTGAAATGAACGCTTGATTCGGGGTCTTGAAAAGGAATATTCTCAAAACTATTGGCACCGAAAAGTACCTGCTCCCGAAAGTGTTGGTCAAATTGTGCTACCGACCATGCATCCCAGGAATTCGCCGTATTCCGATACCCGAATTGATGTCCACGGAGTTCATATTGGGGAGCTTCTGAAATATCGATTATGTTGACTATGGATAGTTGGTTTTCTTCCATAATGGCGGTTCGTAAAAACGTGCCAATTCCGTAAAGAATACCCCTATTATCCGCAGCGATAATCCAAAGAATATCTTTTCCATCCTTATGTTCGTGTACTAGGCGGTAACCTTCCTTCTTATACTCGGGTTGTTCCTCATTCCGGACAGGGACAATTTCGCCATACAACTTGTCTTCGCCTACTATTGCCAAAGCGAGTATGGTCTGCGCGTTCCAAGTGTCCGTTCGATCAAGTTTCAGTCCGGTTCGTTTCCCGATTTCCTCGACTAAAATAGTTTCTGCTGTTTCTTGAAAGGAGGCCGTGATCGACGGAGAAATGAGCAGAACCACCTTGTTAAGGTGCAAACTGGTTTTTGCCTGTTGATTACAGCTGATGCCAATACTTATGGCAAAGAGTATCAAAGTAATTTTAGCACTAGTATTGGTGTATGCCATAATCGGATTTTTTAAGGTCTAAAGTCCCCTCAATAGGTAAAATGGATTTCCAAAATCGATGTAAGACCTTATCAGGATCTGTTTATATGGACATCCAACTTAAAACTGGTTTAAAATATAAAATATATGGAGAATGCCAATACCCAATAACCCAATAATTATTGGGATTCAAGGAGCACTTACTCTTTTGGCAATTGCTCCAGAAGAAAACGTTTTAGATTGCTGCCCATAATTGCCCGTATCTCCATTTCGGAAAACCCTTGGTCAACAAGTTCCTGCACGATTAAAGGCAATCCGGTTACATCTATAGGCGTTGTGGCCGCTCCTTCAAAATCGGAACCTAGGGCAACATGTTGGATACCTACAAGGTCGCGTACATATTTCATCGCGGCCACGATGTCTTTCACTTCCCCGGCAATAGCGCCTTTGAAAAAACCGATACCGATAAGACCTTTAGCTGTGGCAATTCGCTTTATCTGTGCATCCGATAGATTACGTGGGCTGTCCTTGGTTGCCTTTACGCCCGTATGTGATACCAGCGTCGGTTTTGTTCTTAGTTCAAGGATATCATCGATCATTTTAGGAGAGACGTGTGCCAAGTCGATAATCATGTCCAGTCGATTCATCTCCTTGATTACGGCCCGGCCGAAATCGGTCAATCCTTCCCCTGATATTCCGTAGGCCGACCCTCCCAGTTCGTTATCAAAAAAATGGGTAGCCGCCATCATTCTTACGCCTTCGTCATAGAGTTTTTGTACATTTTCCAATTGACCTTCCAGGCAATGTGCCCCCTCAATACCTAAAAATCCGCCGATAACCTTGGCATCGTCCTTCCTCAAAGCGATGAGGT
>Ga0136559_1000858_pt1 | contig 10155 bp, 7 predicted proteins | sample AntRauMeHopE1496_FD_104633 | JGI IMG/M metagenome (GOLD analysis project Ga0136559, IMG submission 104633) | Saline lake microbial communities from Rauer Islands, Antarctica - Metagenome Hop E1 #496 | ecosystem: Environmental > Aquatic > Non-marine Saline and Alkaline > Saline | place... | reverse complement strand
GTCTGGCTGGCGTTGTCGGCATGCGCGGAACCATTCCGCCGGAATTCGGATTGATGCAGAAATACGCCAAGCAGATCGCCGGATTGATCCGCGACGCCGGCATGGGCGATATGCCCGTTGGTGTGGATTATGCTGAAACGGCAATGTTTCACGCGCTGCAAGAAGAAGGTCTGAATGTGGTCGATGGCCAGCAGATCATGTTGGCGGCGCGCGAAATCAAGAATACGGATGAAATCCAGCTTTTGACCCAAGCGGCTGCCATGGTCGATGGCGTCTACCACATGATCTACGAACAGCTGAAACCGGGCATCCGCGAGAATGACATTGTCGCGCTGTCCAACAAGATGCTTTATGAAATGGGGTCGGACGATGTTGAAGCGATCAACGCCATTTCCGGCGAACGCTGCAACCCGCATCCCCATAACTTTACGGACCGCTTAATCCGGCCCGGCGATCAGGCGTTTTTTGATATCCTGCAATCCTATCAAGGGTATCGCACTTGTTATTATCGCACGTTCAACGTCGGTTTTTCGACGCCATCGCAGAACGACGCCTATGTGAAGGCCCGTGAATGGATCGACGCGTCCATCGCGATGATCAAACCCGGCGTGTCCACCGACAAGGTCGCCGAGGTGTGGCCTACGGCCCAGGAGCTTGGCTTTGCGAATGAGGATCAAGCTTTTGGCCTTCAATTCGGTCACGGGCTAGGGCTTGCATTGCACGAACGCCCCATCATCAGCCGCGCGGTGTCGATGGATCACCCGATGGAGATCAAGACAGGTATGGTCTTTGCATTGGAGACCTATTGCCCCGCCACTGACGGCTATTCCGCTGCTCGGATTGAGGAAGAGGTCGTGGTGACCGAAACCGGCTGTGAGGTCATCAGCCTGTTCCCGGCAGCCGAACTGCCAATCGCAAACCGGTACTGATATGGGGCACCTGTTCGATTTAACCGGTCGAAAAGCATTGGTCACCGGGGGGGCCACCGGCATTGGCGAGGGCATCGCCCTCGGCCTTGCCGCCGTTGGGGCCGATGTGGCGCTGACCTATCGCAGCCATGCGCCTGAAGACACTCTGGCCAGGATCGAGGCCTTGGGCCGCAAAGGGGCGGCCATCAAAGCTGACTTTTCCGGCATGGATCAAGCCGCAGCCGAAGACGTGGTGCGTTTTGCGAGTGATGCGTTAGGTGGATTGGATATTTTGGTAAACAACGCCGGGATCATTCACCGCGAAGACTCATCTGAAATGCCGCTGGATGACTGGCGGCGTGTGTTGTCGGTCAATCTCGATTCCGTCTGGTTGCTGTCGCAGGCGGCGGGCAAACGCATGCTCTCCCAAGGATCAGGTAAGATTATCATCGTGTCGTCTGTGCTTGCCTCACAAGGCGGCTTGCGCGTTCCGGCCTACGTCGCCAGCAAACATGCGGTGGTCGGTCTGACAAAAGCGCTTTGCAATGAATGGGCGCCGCAGGGCATCAACGTCAACAGTATCGCGCCTGGATATACGGCCACAGATAACACGCAAGCTTTGCGCGACGATCCAGACCGCTCGAAAGCATTGCTGGAACGCATACCGGCAGGGCGCTTTGCAGAGCCCTCCGAAATCGCAGGTGCTGCGGTCTTCCTTGCGTCGAACGCCGCGAACTATTGCCACGGAAGCGTTGTCACCGTCGATGGCGGCTGGCTTGCACGTTAGAAGGAATAGGTTATGGAACAATCACTTAAGGGGAAAACAGCACTGATCACGGCTGCGGGCGCAGGGATAGGCCGTGCCAGCGCCGAAGCGCTTGCTGCGCGTGGTGCACATGTCATCGCCACCGATCTGGATGGCGCTTTGGTTGCTGCACTGGCCGCTACATCGCCCGACATCACTGGCCACGCATTAGACGTGCTGGATGCCGCAGCAGTTCAGGCGCTTGTCGCTTCAACAGCACCCGCGGACATCCTGCTGAACTGTGCGGGATGGGTGCATGACGGCACGATACTGGACTGTGACGAAGACGTTTGGGATCGCGCCTTTGATCTGAACGCGAAGGCCATGTACCGCATCATAAAAGCGGTGCTGCCAGGAATGCTGGAAAAACGCACAGGATCAATCATCAACATCGCTTCTATCGTCTCAAGCGAAAAAGGCGCGCCACGCCGTTTTGCCTATGGCGCATCAAAAGCGGCGATCATTGGTATGACCAAATCCATCGCTGCTGATTTCGTCAAAGACGGCATCCGCTGCAACGCGATCTGCCCGGGCACCGTGCAAAGCCCGTCCTTGATCGACCGTCTGACCGCCACCGGTGATTTCGACAAAGCCCTTGCCGCATTCAAAGAACGCCAGCCCATGGGGCGGCTTGGTCAGCCAGAAGAGATCGCCGAAATGGTCTGTTATCTGGCAGGTGACATGTCCGCCTTTACCACCGGACAGGCGTTTGCCATTGATGGCGGATGGTCGATCTGATGGGATTGGATCGTGCAGCTTCGATCGAAGACCTGCGGCAGCGCGCCAAACGCCGGATTCCGCGTTTCGCCTTCGATCTGGTCGATGGCGGTGCGGAAAATGAACGCAATATGCGCCGCAATAGTGAGGCCTTTGAAGAGGTTGAGCTCACCCCGCGCTACATGGTGGATGTGTCAAACATCGACACAAGCACGTCGGTCTTGGGACAAACCTTCGACGCCCCATTTGGCATGGCGCCTATAGGTATGCTCAACGCCTTTTGGCCAGGAGCCGATCTGACGCTGGCCCGGCTGTGTAAGGCGCAGAATATCCCCTACACCGCCAGCTCGGCTGCATCGACGACATTGGAGGCGCTTGCGGAGGCGGCAGATGGTAACGGCTGGTTTCAGCTTTATGTCTCAAGCGATGCGGATGTTACCGAAGGCCTGATTGCGCGGGCCGAGGCAGCAGGTTACACCACGTTAATGGTCACCGCGGATGTCCCCGCCGCAGGCAAGCGCGACCGCGACATCCGCAACCAGCTTGCTGTGCCTTTCCGCTTCACGCCCGAAGTCATTCTGCAATGTGCGATGAACCCGCGTTGGGCGCTGACCAGCCTGAAACATGGCACACCGAATGTCGCCAATTATGCCGACCTTCTGCAAAGTGCGACATCCTATGCGGACGTGCAAAAGACGTTGATCACACCCGGATTCACATGGGAAGATCTCAAACGGCTGCGGGCGCGCTGGAAAGGCAAGCTGCTGGTCAAAGGCATTCTGCATGCCAAAGATGCTGAAATGTGTGTCGAATTGGGATGCGACGGAATTGTTGTGTCGAACCATGGCGGGCGTCAGGTGGCTTTTGGTCCGCCCACAGTCGAAGCGCTGCCTGCCATTGCCAAGGCAGTCGCAGGGCGCATGACCATCATTCTTGATAGTGGCATCAGACGCGGCGCAGATGTGCTGCGTGCAAAGGCGCTTGGGGCCGATTTTGCGTTTGCGGGTCGCTCGTTTGCCTACGGCGTCGGTGCGGGTGGTGAGGTTGGCGCACAAAGGTCATTCAATATATTACAGCTGGAACTGATCCGCGCCTTGGGGCAGCTTGGTGTTTCGACCTTTGATGGGGTGGGATCGACACATCTCAGTGCGTACAAGGTGAACTAGAACGCTGTCATAAAACATGCTGAAATAGCGCAGGTGAAGAGACGAGACATCGTTCGCCTTAAACGAGGTCTCCGGTTCTTCCCTTCGTGGTTTTCATCGGGCGGCGATTTAACGGCGAAACATTGAACGATCAGCCCAAACGTAGCCTTGAGATCAAAACAACGCGAGGCTGCCTAGTAGACGGTCGGCAGTGCAGGCGACGGGTCGGCAAGCTGTTCGCCGCGGGAAAATACTTTCTGTGTCGTCATTGCTATCGCATTGCATATGGCAGTCAGTCAGAGCCGAGATATGACCGGATGCTATGGCGGGCAAACAAGCTGCGCCTCGAACTTGGTGGGGAAGCTGGCACTACGTTTTAGATTGCGCCGAAACCAAAAGGGATGTGGTGGCGGACCTGTGAACAAAAGCGATTTGAGATTGAATGGTGCGAGAACCAAGCGACCGTATTGTTCATACAAACGTTTCGACACCTGCAAACCGAAAAGGAAAGGTCCGGTCTGTTTGTGAATTGATCACCCCTAGACGCAAACCCCGAAGTCAGCTGGCCTCGGACCGTTCGCCCAGTAGGGATAAGATGAAAAAGAGCGGTCAAACCATTGGCACCACTGGCGCACAGGGGGATGAACAGGGGGGATGAACTTTCACCAAATCCCATAAGCTGTTGATATGCTGATCCAATTTGAGAAAATATGGTGCCCAGAAGAGGACTCGAACCTCCACGTCCATACAGACACCAGCACCTGAAGCTGGCGCGTCTACCATTCCGCCATCTGGGCAACAGATAACATGACGCGACTTAGTAGGGTGCTGCGCGGCTGTCAACGAGATTCGCCTTTGAAAACGACAGATGTCTCCGGCAGGCGTTTTTTGCGAGACTGAGGCCGGGGCGCTGCGCCGATATGCGCCTTGTTTATCTGGGGGGCTGGCGGTAGAGCAGAAGCGCACTTAGCCGAAGGAATTTATCCATGTCGAAACTTGTCACAATTTATGGCGGATCCGGATTTGTCGGGCGTTACATCGTGCGGCGCTTGGCGAAAGACGGCTGGCGTATTCGCGTGGCGGTGCGCAACCCGAACGAGGCGATGTTTGTGAAGCCTTACGGCGCTGTCGGGCAAGTGGAACCGGTATTTTGCAACATTCGCGATGATGCCTCGGTGCAGGCGGTTATGCAGGGGGCCGATGCCGTGGTGAACTGCGTGGGTGTGCTTGACGAAATCGGCAAGAACACATTCAAGGCGGTGCAGGCCGACGGGCCAGAGCGTATTGCGCGCATCGCCGCCGCCGAGGGTGTGAAAACCATGGTTCAGATTTCGGCAATCGGGGCCAGCGCGGATAGCGCCAGTGCCTATGGACGTACCAAGGCGGCGGGCGAGGCGGCTGTGTTGCAGCATATGCCGAATGCGATGATCCTGCGCCCGTCGATTGTTTTTGGGCCTGAGGATGAGTTTTTCAACCGGTTTGCGGGAATGTCGCGGTTTGGCCCCGTGTTACCCGTTGTTGGTGCGGATACGAAATTCCAGCCTGTGTATGTGGATGATGTGGCAGCGGCCGCCGTTCTGGGTGTGCAGGGCAAAGCCCATGGCGTGTTCGAACTTGGCGGCCCTGATGTGCATACCTTCCGCGAGCTGATGGATCAGATGTTGGCGATTGTGCGCCGCCGCCGTTTGGTGCTGAACATTCCGTTCGGCTTTGCCCGCGCCATGGCGTTCGGGTTTCATGTGGGGCGCGTCGCGTCATTCGGGTTGGTGCGCGGGCCGCTGACGGCGGATCAGGTAAAAAATCTTGCGGTTGATAATGTTGTTGCGCCTGACGCGCAGGGGTTTACGGTCCTTGGCCTTGCGCCCACCGCGATGGAAGCCGTGTTGCCGGATTATTTGTGGCGGTTTCGCCCTAGTGGCCAGTACGACGCGATCAAGGAAAGCGCCAAGAACCTTAAAAACTAAGTATAGGCGACCCAAAGCAGCACGATGCCAAGTAGAATGCGGTAGATCACATAGGGTGTGAAGCTGACGGATTTGAGCAGGCGCATCATCAACGTTAACGCAACCAGCGCCGCGAAAAACGCGAGAACTGCGGCGAGGGAACCATCTTTTGCAGCCTGCACATTTGCTGTCGCCGCAACTTCGACCCCCGCTAATGTGCCTGCCGCAATAATCGTCGGGATCGACATGAGCATCGACAGTTTTGCACCGCCTTCGCGGGTGTAGCCCAACTGACGTGCTGCGGTGATGGTTATACCGGAGCGCGATGTACCGGGGATCAGCGAAATGGCCTGCCAAAGCCCCATGGTTGCAGCGTGTTTCAGGGTCCATGCGCCAGCCGTGCGGTCGGTCTTGCCGGTTTGATCGGCCCAATACAGCACAATTCCGAAGATGATCATGGTCCAGCCGATCACGGCGGTTGAACGCAGCATCATATCCAGCCCGCTCAGTTTCAGCACCAGCCCGACGATGACCACCGGAATCGTCGCAACAATCAGGCACAACGCCAGAAACGCGCCTTTCGTGTCGATTTTGCCCCGCGCCAACCGTGTCAGGCCGCCCGAGGCGATGCGCACATCTGACCAGAAATACAGGACCACCGCACACAAGGTGCCAACGTGGACCGCCACATCAATGACCTGTCCCTGATCCGCCATGCCGGTCAGTTGCGGCAACAAAATAAGGTGCCCCGAGGAGGACACGGGCAGGAATTCGGTGATGCCCTGTATAAGTGCGGCAAGCACGAGCGTGAGCAGTGGCATAATGTCCTCTGATTCGTTTTGGTCTTTGTAGTGGACGGTGGATACGGGGAAAGAGGAGATATGGGGCCGTATCGGCCCTATAAACCGAATGATCGTTGACAATTTCTACCTGACGCGCGCTAATATCTGTTAAATAGGTAACTCATGCTGACTTTTCTTTTTGGAAACCCCGGATTAGAACGTTGGTTATGAAGTCGAAGAGGAGGATTATCCTGTGGCTGGTCAAAAGATGCTGAAGTTTACAAACGTCGCGCGGGATATGCCGGAAAAGCGCCCGCCGAACCTGCGTACCGAAGACTTCGGCGAAATTTATGCCGAATATGCAAAATCCAAAGCCGAGGAGCAGGCATCGCGGTGCAGCCAGTGTGGCGTTCCCTATTGTCAGACCCATTGCCCGCTACACAACAACATCCCCGACTGGTTGCGCATGACAGCCGAAGGGCGTTTGCAAGAAGCCTACGAGATGTCGCAGGCGACCAATACCTTCCCCGAGATTTGTGGCCGCATCTGCCCACAGGACCGGTTGTGCGAAGGCAATTGCGTGATTGAATCTTCCGGCCATGGCACGGTCACCATCGGGTCGGTCGAAAAGTATATCACCGACACCGCGTTCGAGAATGGCTGGGTCAAGCCGATCCGCCCGCACACCGAACGCACGGAAAGCGTTGGTATTATCGGCGCGGGCCCCGGTGGGTTGGCCGCCGCCGACATGCTGCGCCGTCAGGGCGTGCAGGTGACTGTGTATGACCGTTACGATCGCGGGGGCGGCCTGATGACCTACGGCATCCCCGGTTTCAAGCTGGAAAAAGACATCGTGATGCAGCGTATGGCGCAGCTGGAAGATGGCGGCGTGGAGTTTGTTTTGAACTGCAACGTCGGTGAGGATTTGTCGTTCGATGCCATTCGCGGCAAGCATGAGGCGATCCTGATCGCGACCGGTGTTTACAAAACCCGCGCGCTGGAGGCCCCCGGCGTCGGCGCTGGCGGAATTGTGCGTGCGATTGATTATTTGACCGCCAGCAACCGTAAATCCTTCGGTGATGACGTTGAGGAATTCGACAATGGCGAGCTGAACGCCGTTGGCAAAAAAGTGGTGGTCATCGGTGGCGGCGACACGGCGATGGATTGCGTGCGCACCGCCGTGCGCCAAGGCGCTGAAAGTGTGAAGTGTCTGTATCGTCGAGACAAAGCCAACATGCCCGGTTCGCAGCGCGAAGTTCAAAACGCCGAAGAAGAAGGCGTTGAATTTGTGTGGCTGTCCGCGCCTAAAGGCTTTACCGGTGAGCAAGTGGACGGTGTTATGGTGCAGAAAATGCGCCTCGGCGCGCCGGACGCCACGGGCCGCCAGATGCCGGAACTGATTGCAGGGTCTGATTACGTTGAACCCGCCGATCTGGTCATTCAGGCGCTGGGATTCGAGCCGGAGGACATTCCGACACTTTGGGGTGTGCCCGAGCTGGAAGTGACCCGCTGGGGCACCATCAAGGCAGCCTTTACCACGGGCCAGACCAGCCTTGACGGGGTGTTTGCCGCCGGTGACATCGTGCGCGGTGCATCACTGGTTGTCTGGGCGATCAAAGACGGTCGCGATGCGGCCGAGGCGATCCTGAACTATATCAGCCAGGATGTCGAAGTCGTCGCCGCCGAGTGAACACCAAATTTACCCCGTCACCGTGGAGAATGAATTTATGATGAAGACCCCAATTCTACTCGCCCTTCTCGCCGCAAGCCCCGTAGCCGCGCAGCAATTTGCACTGCCCGCCAATTGCGAGGCTTATCTGACGATCCAAGGGGCCAGCTGCACGGTGTCGCATCATTTCCGCTGCGCCGACGACGCAGATGGCGACCAGCGCCGCGCCACGTTGGATGAAGAAGGCCTGTCTTATATGGGCCGCATCAACAATCAGGCGGAATGGGTCGAAAGCTTCCATCTGCGTTCGCAACATACCGAACGCCTGATGTCGTCGGCAGACCCCATGTCGATGAGCACGCTGTTGGAAGACACGGTCGACACATGGGATTTCACGACGCAAAGTGCGGAAATTGGCGAAAGCCAGTATGTCGGCATGGATCGTCTGACAGGCGAAGCAATGGTGATCGACGGCGTGACATTGCTGCGCACCGAATACGCGCTGACCGCGTTTGATGCCGCAGGCGAAGAAGTATGGCGCAGCGAGGGGTCGGAATTTGTGCACCCCGAATGGCGCATGTTTATCAGCGGCACCAGCACTTATACCACGTCCGATGATACCTTCGAAAACGATGACACGCCGGTGGAATTCATCTTCCCCGACGAGGCTGGCTTTTTGTCCGTGAACCCGAAATTCGGCTGCGGTGTGCAGATGTCGTCGTTTGACGCGACAGACCTGCCCGCGCAGCACGCCACCCATTAAAATCCACCGCCCCAACGGGCCGGCACGAGGAGAGACAACATGACCAAGTATGATGACGCATGGGCAGAGGCCGAGCAGGCAAAGCGCGACTGGACGGCCGAAAACGGCCTGTATGATCACAGCGATGAAAAATCCAGCTGCGGTGTGGGTCTGGTGGTGTCGATCGACGGTAAAAAGTCGCGCGCCGTCGTTGAAAACGGTATTTCCGCGCTCAAGGCGATCTGGCATCGCGGCGCAGTGGATGCAGACGGCAAAACCGGTGACGGCGCGGGTATTCACGTGCAAATTCCGGTGCCGTTTTTCTATGATCAGGTGGAACGCACCGGCCACAAGCCCCGCAAGGGCGAGCTGTTGGCCGTTGGTCAGATTTTCCTGCCGCGCACGAATTTTGGCGCACAGGAAACCTGCCGCACCATCGTCGAGACCGAAGTGTTGCGCATGGGCTATTACATTTACGGCTGGCGTCATGTGCCGGTCGAAATCGCCTGCCTGGGTGAAAAGGCCAACGCGACCCGCCCCGAGATCGAGCAGATCCTGATTTCGAATTCCAAGGGCGTGGACGAAGAAACCTTCGAGCGCGAGTTATACGTGATCCGCCGCCGCATCGAAAAGGCGGCGACCGCTGCCGGCGTTGGTCAGTTGTACCTTGCGTCGCTGTCGTGCCGCTCGATCATCTACAAAGGCATGATGCTGGCCGAGCAGGTGGCCGAATTTTACCCTGACCTGATGGACCCGCGCTTTGAATCCGCCTTTGCGATTTATCACCAGCGCTATTCCACCAACACATTCCCGCAGTGGTGGTTGGCCCAGCCGTTCCGCATGTTGGCGCACAACGGCGAAATCAACACCCTTAAGGGCAACCTGAACTGGATGAAATCGCACGAGATCCGCATGGCGTCGGGTACGTTTGGCGACATGGCGGAAGACATCAAGCCGATTGTGCCCAGCGGGTCGTCGGATTCCGCCGCCCTTGACGCGGTGTTCGAGGTTCTGGTGCGCGCGGGCCGCAGTGCGCCGATGGCGAAAACCATGCTGGTGCCCGAAAGCTGGTCCAAACAGGCGACCGAGCTACCCGAGGCGTGGCGCGACATGTATTCATATTGCAACTCGGTGATGGAGCCCTGGGACGGCCCCGCCGCTTTGGCGATGACCGACGGGCGCTGGGTGTGCGCGGGGCTGGATCGTAACGGGTTGCGCCCCATGCGCTATGTCGTGACCGGGGATCGTTTGCTGATCGCGGGGTCCGAGGCGGGCATGGTGCCGATCAACGAGGCGAATGTCGTTGAAAAAGGCGCGCTCGGCCCCGGCCAGATGATCGGCGTGCATATCGGCAAGGGCGAATTGTACCATGACGAAGAGCTGAAGGATAAAATGGCAGGGGCCCTGCCCTTCGGCGATTGGGTCGGTAAGATCAACGAGCTGG
>Ga0136559_1000857_pt1 | contig 10167 bp, 8 predicted proteins | sample AntRauMeHopE1496_FD_104633 | JGI IMG/M metagenome (GOLD analysis project Ga0136559, IMG submission 104633) | Saline lake microbial communities from Rauer Islands, Antarctica - Metagenome Hop E1 #496 | ecosystem: Environmental > Aquatic > Non-marine Saline and Alkaline > Saline | place... | reverse complement strand
TCCGAAAATCAGATCCGTTGATACAGCTCCTATAGACGCCTTGGTTTCTTGTAGTTTTCTAATTGCAATGTCTCGTTGCATGGTAATATAATCAACATCAATCTCCCCGCAGGTTTCAATCGTTCCCGAAATACTTATTGTTACTGTATCCGGTACAGACATTACATGCAAAAACGTACTATTCATTTGTATTTTTTCAGCCAACTTATTGACCATGCTATAAGCATACTCCGCTTGAACCGAAAAATCCGTTGGTATTAATACTTTCATTCTATTTCCAATTATTCATAATCATAAAACTAATGCGTATCGTGGAGAAACTAAACACCTCATCGATATTTTATTTTTCCGAAGTAAAAGAGCTCCGAAATTATAACGAACAATCCTTTTCTTTGAGTTTAAAAAAACAACCTCTTTCACTAGATCATTCATTTTGCTAACTTTTACTGCTGTTTCATTTGCTGAATTCCGCCTCCGTTGACAACATTTTTATAACCTGCATTGTCCAACATAATTTTGGCTTTTGCACTTCTCTTCCCACTTTGGCAATAGACCACTATCTCATCAAATCCACTTACCTCATCCAGTCTATTTTCTAACTCGCTTAATGGAATGTTTAAAGCACCTTCAACCGCTCCAATATTATATTCTTGTTGGGTTCTCACATCAATAATAATTCTATTCTCCGAAACTTGCTGCACGCCTTCATTCGTTGAATTATCAGGTTCACTTCCGCAAGAAGAAGACATCAAAACTGGTGATATAAGCATCAATACCGCAACGAAAGTCAGCTTCCTATTTTTCATACGTACACTATTGTTTAATTAAAGCAGCCACTTGATTCCAAGTGCCGCCATTTGTTACATTCTCGAAACCGTTTCTTTCCAAGATTGATTTAGCTTGTCCTGAACGGTTTCCACTTCTACAGAACACGATAATGTGGGACTTGTTCTTAAACTTAGCTAAACTGTTGCCGATAGTATCCAATGGAATATTAATTGCTCCTTTGGCGCTTCCTGAACTAAACTCTCCTGGAGAACGAACATCCACTAACATTGCTCCTTGCTTAATTTTACTTGTCAACTCTTCACTTGAAGCTGAACTTCCCTTTAAAAAATCAAAAAACCCCATAAATATGCTCTATTAAATTAAAAAAATTAATTTTCTTATTCACTTTTGAACGAGAAGCCTGAAACTTATTCGTTACACATTAACCATCTTAGATTGACACATAAAATCTGTTGTTGCTACTCCAACTTCTTCGATTGCTTTAAATCCACCATCTATTTCAGTAAAGTTTCTGTAACCGCGAGACTGCAAAACACTTGCTGCAATCATGCTTCGGTATCCGCCAGCACAATGAAGGAAAAAATGCGCTTTAGGATTAATATCTTTCACCCAGTCATTAATACTTGCCAATGGTCGACTATACGCTTCTTCAACATGTTCCGCTTCATATTCAGATAGTTTTCTTACGTCATATACAATACTCTCACCTACGCGAAGTCTAGATTTAAAATCTTGCGCCGAGATACGATCTACAGTATCTACTTCATTTTCCCAAGACCCAAATCCGCCATCGATGTAGCCAATAACATTATCAAAACCTATGCGTGTTAAACGCGTTATCGCCTCCTCCTCTACGCCTGGGTAAGTAACGAGTAATATTGGCAAGGTTACGTCACCAATTAAATCGCCTACCCAAGGAGCGAAATCACCATTTAAACCGATGTTTATCGATTGAGGAATAAATCCTTTAGAAAAATCTCCACTATCGCGCGTATCTAAAATCAACGCACCAGTTGACGAAGCAGCCGTTTCAAATTCTTTCGAACTCAGCGCAGTCATTCCTCTCTTAATAACGGATTCAACGGATTCATAGCCTGTTTTATTCATGGCAACGTTCGCTCCGAAATAAGCTGGCGGAGCCAATAACCCGTCAGTAACTGCTAATATGAAAGCCTCCTTTGAAGGTTGATTTAAAGCGTAGTTCATTTTTTTTTGATTCCCTAAGCTATCCACTGTTTCTTTCATCATATTTTTTCCACAAGCCGAGCCTGCACCATGAGCGGGATAAACTGTAACGTCATCCGCTAAAGGCATTATTTTAGTCATAAGACTATCGTATAACATCCCCGCTAATTCTTCTTGCGTCATTGACGCTGCCTTTTGAGCTAGGTCTGGTCGACCAACATCTCCTAAAAACAAAGTATCACCTGAAAAAATCGCATGATCTTTACCCTTTTCATCCCTCAATAAATAAGTAGTTGATTCCAGTGTATGACCAGGAGTGTGCAGTACTTTAAATGAAACCCCTCCTAACTCAATTAATTGACCATCTTCTGCAATCACTGCATCGTAAGTCGGGTTTGCCTTTGGACCAAAAACTATAGAAGCACCCGTTGCTTTACTTAAATCTAAATGTCCAGAAACAAAATCAGCATGAAAATGTGTTTCAAAAATATATTTCAATTTAACACCGTCCTTTTCTAACCTATCCAAGTAAGGCTTTGTTTCGCGAAGCGGATCGATAATTACAGCCTCTCCATTAGAAACAATGTAGTAAGCACCTTGCGCTAAGCATCCAGTGTATATTTGTTCTATTCTCATATTGTTACATTTTGATATTTCTAAAAAACGATACAAAGTTCAGAAAACTTAAAGAATCTCACAGCTACTTTTGTTACACTAAAATTATTCATACCGTTTAAACGATAGCTCACTATTTGCAGTGCTAGAAGTGTATTTTTCTTTCAAAATTCAACCACAATGAATGACTGGCAAATTACAGTAAATAGGACCAATAGAGTTAATTTAAGTTCAGTCACTTTTGAGAGAAGGACTTATTTATTTGAAGCATGCTGAGAAATATATTATTTTAGCACTTTTAAAAATAAACTATGGCATTAATACATTCCTTTGAGTCATCAGGAAATACTTTATTTCGTTACAGGGGACAAATACCCGTGATTCTTTTTATCTCCGCAATTCCAGTGATCTACTTCACCAATTACGAGTGGTTTTTAAGCTGTGAGTGGACACACCTTATTTTATTGCTTTTTTCGGCCATCGTTTCTTTCTTTGGACTCGTTATTCGGTCTATAGCAATTGGAACGAGCAAGAAACATACTTCTGGAAGAAATACGAAAGAACAAGTTGCTGAAGCACTAAATACAAAAGGAATATACTCCACAATGCGACATCCGTTATATGTAGGAAACTATTTCATGTGGATTGGCATCGTTATATACACTATGAATATTTGGTTTTTCCTACTCGTATCTCTGGCTTTCTGGCTTTACTATGAACGAATTATGTTTGCTGAAGAACGTTTTTTAGAAAGGAAGTTTGGACAAGAATATTTAGATTGGTCATTAAAAGTACCTGCTTTCATACCAAGCTGGAAAAATTATGAAAAAAGTGAAATTTCTTTTTCTATTAAAACAATTATGCGCAGAGAATATAGCGGTGTTACTGCTACCATTCTAGGGTTTATATTTGTAGACTTTTTAAGAGATTGGTTTATGTCTGGAGAGATAATTTACCATACTTATTACGGTATTGTTCTTGCCGTAGCATTTGGAATATCTTTGTTTTTTAGAACGCTAAAACACAATTCCAGAATATTACACGAATCCGATCGTTCATAAACTTGAAAGTAAAATTAAATAACATGAGACTAAAAAATATTTTTGCAACACTTATTATTGGCTTTTTAATCACCTTAAACTTTGCACATGCGCAAGAAGAAAAAGCTAAAAAGCAAAAACTTAAAAAAGGATTATATGCCGAATTACAAACGAATAAAGGAACGATTTTACTTCATCTAGCCGACACGGCTGCTCCTTTGACTGTTGCTAATTTCGTAGGGCTTTCACAAGGGAAATTCAAAGTGTTTGATACAATTGAACATAAAAAACCTTATTACGACGGTGTTAAATTTCACCGTGTAATTCCCAACTTTATGATTCAAGGAGGAGACCCTACAGGAACAGGTTCTGGCGGACCAGGTTATAAGTTTTTTGATGAAACAGACAATGGATTGACCCATGCTGGGCCCGGTATTTTATCCATGGCAAACTCAGGGCCAGCAACGAATGGTAGTCAGTTTTTTATTACTCACGTCGCGACTCCTCACTTAAATGGAAAACATACCGTGTTTGGAAAGGTGATTGAAGGTCAAGATATAGTTGATGCCATTGCACAAGGTGATTCGATCATCAAAATGAAGATTATTAAAAAAGGGTTCAGCTACAAATTTGGGTATAAACCAACTAAAATATCCAAGGCAGAATATAATCGCCTCGCTGAATTAGCTAAGCTAGAAGCAGAACGCAAAGCAAAATTAAAAGCAATGGACAATGTTCGTTTAGTAGGGGCTAAATCTAAGTCCATCCCGGAGTATAAAGAATATTTTTATGAAATGATAAAAAAGGATCATCCGACTGCTATTCAAACAGAAAGTGGATTGGTATACGACATTATCGAAAATGGTAACGGTGATATTCCGGACAAAGGTGACGGAGTATCTTTACATTATAATGGAGTTCATGTTTATGGAGATAAATTTGACTCTTCTTTAGACCGAGGAACGCCGTTAACATTTGACTACTTAGTTATGGGATTAATCCCCGGATTTAACGAAGGTGTTGGGCTGTCTACTCAAGGAATGAAAATCAACTTATACATCCCTTACTACTTAGCTTATGGGCCTCAAGGAAGAATGCCAACAATTCCTCCTTACTCTGACCTACTCTTTGAATTAGAAATTTTAGAGATTAACAAGAAATAATAATGTTGCGCCTTGCATCATTTTTATTATTCATTACATCGGCTATAACTTTCAGTTATGGGCAAAAAGAGACCACTATTGAGGTCCGTGATATTCAAACAGGGGAATCACTTCCATTTGTTAAGGTGTCATTGGTAGGATCCCCACCAAAACTAACTGATATAGACGGTAAAGTTAGACTTTCAATAGCCCCTACTGAAACGTATCGATTTAGTTTTTACGACTATAAAGACACCCTTATTCTGGGTAGCATTCTTTCTGAAAAGGGAATAATTGTTCAACTTTCACCCGATTCACAGATGTATGATGAGGTAGTCATACTTCCTGGTGAAAATCCAGCACACCGCATTGTACGCAATGCAATGAATAGAAGAAAAGACAATGACCCTATGTTAAACAACTCCTTTCAATATGAAGGGTTTTCAAAGTTCTATTTAGCTGGAGAGACCGGGAATGAAATTAACCGAGACAGTATTACAGACTCCACCTCAATTAAACGGTTTAATTTTTTTGATGACCAATTTTTATTCCTAACAGAAACCGCCTCTAACCGTATATTTTCTCCCCCAAATTACGACAAAGAAACCGTGACTTCCTACAAAGTTTCGGGAGTTAATAATCCATTATTCGCATCATTAGTGAATCAATTTCAATCCTTTGGCTTCTATTCCACCACCTTTAACATAGGAGATATAGAATACATCAACCCATTGGCTCCAGGAGGAATTAGAAGATACTTATTTATCTTAGAAGATACGCTGGTAAATGGATTAGACACTACATTTACCATGAGTTTTCGACCGCGCAAAGGGAAGAATTTTGAAGGCATGAAGGGCCACCTCTCGATTAATACGAATGGTTGGGCAATTGAACGCGTAATAGCCGAGCCTTATGACGATCAGGAAAATTTTAGTGTCAAAATTATTCAAGAGTATAAATTTACACGCAGTAAAAAATGGTTTCCTTACCAATTGAGTACTGAATTCAAGTTCCCCAGTATTGAAATAAGCAAGTATCACCAACTTATTGGAAGAAGTAATCTATATGTTAAAAATGTTGTGTTTGATATAGATGTCAAAAAAGGATTTAACGCCGTTCAACTTGAAGTGCTTCCCGATGCAGCGAACGACACAGTAGGTCTTAAAAATGCTAGGGGCAGCACATCCAACGAAAAAGAACTCACTACCTACTACGTAATTGACAGTATTTCAGATAAATTCAATTTAGAACGAATCGTTGATATGGCAACTATTCTCTCTTCGGGGAAAATACCCATAAACAAATTGAGTATCCCGTTATGGCGCCTTTTTGACTTTAATCAACAAGAAGGATATCGAATAGGACTTGGATTAGAAACCAATAGTAGGTTCAGTAAATTATTCACAGCGGGAGGGTATTTTGCTTATGGATTCAGAGATAAATCATGGAAATGGGGAGGGAATTTGGACTTTATGCTAAACCGTAAGAGATCAATTAAACTTGAAATGAATTATTTAGATGATGTTTTTGAGCGAGGAGGAATTAACTACTCAGGTTATAATTTTGATTTAACCTCAAGTAATTTATACCGTAATTTCTTTATCAATCAAATGGATAGACAGCGCAAAGGAACTGTATCCATAGGCGGTTACGTAACTCCAAACTTTCATTTGAAATTAGAGGGGAATTACAGAAGAATCGATTTTTTAGATGATTACACATTTGCCCCGTTGTTGGATGACAATGGAGAAGTTTCTACTTCATTTGATGTTGCTGAAACTGGAATAGTTATTAATTGGACGATCAGAGAAAAACTCATGATGCTTGGAGAGCAGCGAATTTCACTCGGCAGTAAGTATCCTAAAATTCAGCTCAAAGCCATGAAAGGGTGGAATTCTATATTTGACGGACAACTCGACTATTACCGTTTCAATCTCTCTATTTCACAAAATTTTTCAATAAGAGGAGTGGGTAAGCTATATTTAAATACAACCAGTGGAATAACTTTAGGAGATGTACCACTTTCCTTCATGCAAATGCCTTTTGGAACGAATAGAAATTGGAACCTAACCGTTCAAAACACATTCGAAACGATGCAAGCCGCTGAGTTTTTCACGGATAAACATACCGCCTTCTTTTTTCGTTTTTCATTTTTAGCGATAAAAAATAAAACAAAATTCACCGAACCTCAATTTATACTGCATTCAGCAGCAGGGATTGGCGAAATGCAAAATAGGCAACTTCACAACCACACATTCAATGTGCATGAAAAAGGTTTTTATGAATCTGGAATCATCGTTGACAATCTTCTTATTCTAGGCAACACAGGCTTAGGTATTGGTGTTTTTCATCGTTACGGAGCCTATGCTTTCCCTGACATGCAAGATAATTTTGTCTATAAGCTCTCCATGCGATTTAACTTCTAACCATCTATTTTTTGAACGCTTCACCGTTATCAAGCAGAGACTTTTAATCAAAACAGCGCTCAATCATATAGCTCTCCTTACTTTTTCTCCTTACTTTTGATCATGGTTTTATCGGATAGCTTCAATATTATAAAACACCTCACACTTGGAAGGTTATGGAACTTAATAAAACTCAAGTTTTCTTATTGGAGTGCAAAGTACTTTAAAAGCTCGGGAAATAATGGTTTACCTTACGCCGCCAGTATTGAACCTACGACGGCATGTAACTTAGGCTGCCCAGAGTGTCCAAGTGGACTCAAACAATTTACTCGACCCACAGGAAAGTTAAACCTTGAATTGCATAAGGATATGCTAAAAAACTTAGGGAAACAGTTGTTTTACATCAATTACTATTTCCAAGGAGAGCCTTTTTTACATCCACAATTTTTAGATTTAATTATCGAGGCAAAAAAGAAAAAAATATATACTTCTACTTCCACAAATGCTCATTTCATAACTGCAGAAAAAGCGGAAGAAATTATTCATTCTGGACTTGACCGTATGATTATCTCCATTGATGGACTCACACAAGAAACCTACGAACAATATAGAATTCATGGAAAACTCAGTAAGGTAATCGAAGGATCTAAGCATCTTGTGGCAGCGAAACGAAAGCTAAAATCAACTACACCCCATCTCATTTTTCAATTTCTGGTAGTTCAACCAAATGAACATGAAATTGAAAAAGTTTTTCAATTAGGCAAGGACTTAGGAATTGATGAAGTTCGATTAAAAACGGCGCAGCTTTACGATTACGAAAATGGAAATCCACTTATGCCTAAAAACGACACCTATTCCAGGTATAAACTAGGAAAAGATGGAAAATATCACCCAAAATATAAACTTCTAAATCAATGTTGGAGAATGTGGTCGTCCACGGTATTAACTTGGGACGGAAAAGTTGTACCTTGTTGTTTTGACAAAGATGCTAAACATGTTTTGGGCGAGTTAGGGGAAACAAGCTTCAAAGACATTTGGAATTCAGCACGATATAAGAGCTTCAGAAAAGCGGTTTTTAGTGACAGAAAAGAAATTGACATTTGCAAAAACTGTTCGGAAGGCACTAAAGTCTGGACTTAACTCGTTTTTAGAGCAAAAAAAAAGACTGCTCCAAATGAAGCAGTCTTTCGAATTGAAAAATCCTATTATTCTTTCACAAATTTCACACTTTCAACACCACTAACATGGTAAACATTGACAAAGTAGAAACCTGATTCCATTCCGCTAACATCGAACGTATAATCGCTTTGATTTCCAGTGACTGTTCTCCTAACCTCTTTACCTGTAACATCACTTATCGTTATATGTGTAGCCTTCATTCCAGAAGACACACCATACAAAGTAACTTTATTTGATGAAGGATTTGGCGCCAAAATCAACGGTTGAATAACTTGCTCTATCAAACCAGCTGTTCCAACGATAATTTGGTAGCCAGTAAATTGTGTATCTTGATCAACAGGAACAGGAAGCCCTAGAACAGAAACCAACACTGTCGCTGTCACATCAATTGAAATATCATAAACACCAGCAGTAGCTGTTGTACCAAAAACATTAGCACAACCATTTGCTCCTCCAAGATACTCACATGTAGAGATATTACACGCAAAATCATATCCAGCTGGAAGACCATTTACACCAGTTACTATAAAGCTTTCAATTGGAGAACCTACAACAAGACCGGATGGGTCTAAGTTGGCTGTAACCACATCAGGAACTTTGAAATTCAAGTCTGAACTGTAAAACACATCTGTTTGTGCTGGTGGCAAATTCACAAGCGTGTCAGGAAATGCACCAAAGACTACCGTATCAGCCCAGGATTGCAATGGCGTGCAACTTTGAGCTGAAACAACAGCTGAAGAAGCTAAAACAGCCATAGAAAGTATTAGTTTTTTCATAAGATAGTATTAATTAATATTGATTCAAATGTAGAAAAATCAATTCAATAAATAATACATTAGTTTAAAATTATCCATGGATGACTTTCCATGCATTTAGAATCTCAAGACGAAGTTGCCTCTAGTGATTCCTTAATACTCCTCGAATTAGCGTTTAAATCATGTTAAAAAAGGTTAACTCAAAACAGAACTTACTTGAATACTGTAATTTCGGGTTATAGTGATAAAAATAAAACTTCCACATATTGTTATTTTAATTAGTTGTGCCCTCTTATTCCTGGTTGGGTTGCAGCTTAAGAACGCACTTGATTTGTTTGATCAAACCAATGATGAGTTCGAAACACATATTGAAAATGCCTTATCGAAAATTGCTATTCGCCATGAAAAAGCGTCAGATTTCAGAAGGTATACATCCATGTTCAAGGGCGACATTAGTGGCCAGTACAAGAATGCCTTAAAGCAAGAGTTTCAAAATTTAGTTCCCGTTGAGGAGTCTGTTAGTATTAAAGACACATTTATTTATCTCAATGGAAAGCAAACTAAATATCTATTAATTACAGGGAATTCATACGACTCCATTGCAGATGTAAAAACCACGCATAGCGTCCTCACAAGAGATATCACTGAACTGAGTCAACTGGTCAATCTAAGTACGAAAAGTGAAGAAAAAGACACTTCTGATTTAAGCTTTAAACTGGACAAAAGAGCGATGAATAACTTATTTCGCAAGTCACAATACATTAATGAGTTTATGGTGAATGCTTTTCGGAATGTAGGAGACTTAACCGCCAGTCAGCGTATTGACTTGGCATTTCTAGACTCAATAATTTCTAACACGTTGAAGGCGGAAAATCTTCAAACGAAATACAATTATGTTATAACGGATGAAAAGAATCAACTAGTTGAATTTCCAGCGTACACGCTTGCTTATAAAAAAGAGCTAGATACTACGACGACATTTCACGCCCGGTTATTCCCAGGTAACATATTCGATGAAGAACTGAGGCTTCATATTTCCTTCCCTAAAATTAACTCT
>Ga0136559_1000856_pt1 | contig 10172 bp, 10 predicted proteins | sample AntRauMeHopE1496_FD_104633 | JGI IMG/M metagenome (GOLD analysis project Ga0136559, IMG submission 104633) | Saline lake microbial communities from Rauer Islands, Antarctica - Metagenome Hop E1 #496 | ecosystem: Environmental > Aquatic > Non-marine Saline and Alkaline > Saline | place... | reverse complement strand
GTATCCACATGGTGGTACTCTCTCTTAGGATTAGCACTTGGAATTTCCGCCGCTAAATCTAGTTGAAATTGACATTGTTCTTTAATCGCATCATGACCAATTTTGATTGCTTCAACGAGCTCTGCTTCTTGCACAAACTCCATTTCACCTTCAATCATCACAACATCTTTCATCGTTCCAGCCATCATGATTTCCATGTCTGCACGATCTAGTTCTTCTTTCACAGGGTTAACGATAAATTGACCGTCAACGCGTGCTACTCTTACTTCTGACATTGGTCCATTAAATGGAATATCAGAAACAGCTAATGCCGCAGAGGCAGCAAAACCAGCTAATGAGTCAGGTAAATTGATTCCATCATAAGAAATCAACTGAATCATCACTTGTGTTTCAGCACGATAATCATCGTTAAACAAAGGTCTAAGCGCTCTGTCAACTAATCTCATCACCAGCACTTCCAAATCTGTAGGGCGCGCCTCTCTTCTCAAGAAACCACCAGGGATTCGTCCAGCCGCCGCGAATTTCTCACGATAATCAACTGTTAATGGGAAAAAGCCCATTCCTTCTTTTGCTTCTTTTGCAGATACTACTGTTGCCAATAGCATCGTGTTGCCCATTTGTAACACTACTGACCCATCGGCTTGCTTTGCCAATTTACCAGTCTCTACGGTAATTTCTTTACCTCCTGTAGTGATGGACTTTTTTATTCCTATATTCATATTTATTTATTTACAATTTTAAAATTCACTCTAGGAGTGAAAAACAGTTCGCAGTTAAGGTAACTTAACAAAAAAGGGGAACTCCGAATTACTTCGACTGCCCCCCTTTTTATATACGTTAAATTTATGTTTTGTCTTAACGACGTAAACCTAATTCCTTAACAATCGCACGGTAACGTTCGATGTCTTTTTTCTTTAAATAATCTAAAAGACTTCTTCTTTTACCTACTAACAACTGAAGCGCTCTTTGCGTACCGTAATCTTTACGATTCTTTTTCAAATGCTCCGTTAAATGACTGATTCTGTAAGTGAACAATGCAACTTGTCCCTCAGAAGAACCTGTGTCTTTTTCAGATTTTCCATGTTTCTTGAAAATCTCTTCTTTCTTTTCTGTACTTAAATACATGCCAATATTGTTTTAAATGATTTTTATGTATGCGACGTTACGCAGGTGCAAAGATAGTTGAATTAATTAAGTCTGCAATTTTTCTGTGTAAAAAAATTGTTACCCTTTCTGCATACCTTAATAATAGAAATAAAAGAATAAGTCAAAAATAACTGTACCACGTTCAACAAAATTAAACGATAAAATAAAGTTTTTATTAGGCTTGCATAAAAAAATCATTAATTTAGTGGTATAAATAAAATCATGTTAAAAAACGTACTTACTACTCTCCTTGTAACTAGCTGTCTCAGCACTGCCCTTGCGGGTGGGTTTCAGGTGAATTTACAATCAACCAGAAGTGCTGGAATGGGGCATACTGGAACAGGCTTACGACTTGGTGCGGCGAGCGGTTTTTTCAATCCTGGTGCCCTAGCATTTGGAGGCACAGAGATTTCAATAGGTATACATTTAATAAAATCTCGTGTTTCTTACCGTGAATTTGATCCAGGAATCTACACAGCGAATTCAACAAGTGGCTTGGGTACTCCTTTTGCTGCGCACATAGCGTTTAAACCTAAAGAGGATTCAAAATTTGTATTTGGAGTTTCGATTTATACACCTTTCGGAAGTGGTATTAGCTATGAGGACAGTTGGAAAGGACAGTTCTTATTGCGCGAAATGTCGTTGAGAACAATTTTTTACCAAGGTACTATTTCGTACAAAGTGAATGACAGATTAGGAATTGGAGCAGCATACGTATTTGGCACAGGTGAATTTTCGTTGCGCAGAGGTATTCCTGTTCAAGGACAGGATGGCGCTTATGGTGAAGCGAATCTTTCTGGAGCAGGTAATGGTCATGGAGTTAACCTTGGGATTTTCTACCAAATTGCAGATAATATCTCTATGGGGATTAGTTACCGATCTGGAGTTCAAGTGAATCTAGAGGGCGGTACTGCAAGGTTTGATGTGCCTCCAGCTCTGAATGAAAACTTTCCTGAAACAACCTTTGATAGCAGAATTCGCATGCCACAAGTCATTAATTGGGGAGTGGGAATAAATGTGTCGAAAAAAACTACATTGAGTTTTGACGTAAACTATGTTGGCTGGAGCAGTTACGATACATTAGCTTTTGATTTTGATGAAAATACAGAGCAGTTACAAGACGCTAATTCACCACGACGTTATAAAAACGTACTCATTGTGAGAGCAGGAGTTGAGCATAAATTATCTGACGCGTTAACAATTCGAGGAGGAGCTTATTATGATTTTACACCTGTTCAAAACGGATACATGACCCCAGAAACTCCAGACATGGATAAAGTGGGGCTTTGCGCAGGGATTAGTTACTCTATTACTGAAAAAATACAACTAGACGCATCGTTTCTTTTTATAAACGGTAATGAGCGTTCAGATAAAAACATTGAATCGGGGTTTGAAGGAAGGTGGCAATCAACTGCTTTTATTGGCGGATTCTCGTTCAATTATAAATTTTAAAAACAAAAAAATATGAAAAAAATCTACTTACTAGGATTATTAGCCGTGAGCACGTTTTCAGCTCATGCACAAGATTGTTCAAACGGACGTTACGTTGATGAAGTGTTTCAAAATATCACTACGACCAGTGATATTCAATATGGAGCAAATTTAGATTTGGATGGAGACAATGTAAACTTATTACTTGATGTATACCAGCCTACTGGAGACACAGAAACGAATCGTCCCATCATAATTTTTATGCATGGTGGAAGTTTCGTTGGAGGCTCTAAGACTGGAAATGACGTAGTTCCATTAGCGGAAGAGTTTGCTAAAAAAGGATATGTTACCGCATCTATCAACTACCGTTTGGGAATGAATGGAATTCCATTTCCTGGGCCAGAGGAAAAAGATGCTACTGAAACAGTTATGCGCGCCACTCAAGACACAAGAGCTGCAGTTCGTTTTTTCAGGAGATCTGTAGACACGGAAGGGAACCCTTATGGAATTGACGATACACAAATCTATTTAGTAGGAGTATCTGCTGGAGGGTTTAATGCATTGCATTTAGCTTATCTAGATGATAACTCAGAAATACCAGCAGTTGCAGACTTAAGTGAGCCTGGTTTGAGTGGTGGTGTAGAAGGAGAAAGTGGAAGTCCAGGTTATTCTTCGGAAGTGACTGCTATTGTCAGTATTGCTGGAGCACTTGGAGATGTAGCTTGGATGCAAGCAGGAGACACACCAGTTCTTAGCTTTCACGGAGATGATGATGCAACAGTACCTTACGGAACTGATTTAATCACATTTCTTGGTATATTTGATATTATGATTATTGATGGAAGTGCATCGGTTCATGCAAGAGCAGAAGACTTAGGTCTTATCAACTGTTTCAAGCCACATCCAGGAGCAGGTCATGTTCCTCATGTGAGTAATGCAGATTATTACGACACTACAGTAACGTATATGACTCAGTGGTTGAAAACGTTTGTATGTGGTGGAACAGATTACTGTTTTGATTATGCGACTATGTCGTTAGATGAAAACACCCTTCATGATGTAAGTATTTATCCAAATCCCGCATCAACAAAACTAACAATTGAATCTGACGGTACAATTAATGCGGTAAGAGTAATTGACTTCAGTGGACGTCTTGTAAAAGAGGCAACGAACATAAACACTACGCTACTCAGTATAGATGTTTCGTCTCTGCCAGAAGGTATTTATTTTGTAGAATCAAATTTCAACAACGGCTCTCGAACAACTTCGAAAGTTGTGATTAGATAATAATGAATTCAACGTTTCAAAAAGAGATTATCAGTTGATAATCTCTTTTTTTATTCAATTATTTTCAAAAAAGACTTAAATTAATCCTTTGAATCAACGAAGTAATGACTAATCTATCCGAGCGTATTATACGAACAATCAAAAGAATTCTTCCTTCGCCTTTTACCATTGCTGTTCTTATAACACTGTTTACGTTTTTACTTGCTTTGTTCCTTACCCAACCTGAAAACTCATCGACAGGTAATTATGCTTATCAACTATTAATGGATTGGCAAGCTGGACTTTGGGACAATAGCGGTGGTGGTTTATACTTTGCTTTTCAGATGATGCTCATGCTCGTTCTTGGTCATTGCTTAGCACTTACAGCCCCGATAAAAAAATTAATTAACCGACTTCTCTTCTATTGCACCAATACACCGAAAAGTGCTGCTATAGTAGCCTTCACTTCGATTGCATTGGGGCTATTTAATTGGGGATTAGGATTAATTTTTGGTGCGATATTGGCGCGAAAGATTGGAGAAAAATTTACCACGGAGAAACGATTACTCAATTATGGATTAATTGGTGCTTCTGCCTATTTAGGACTAATGGTATGGCACGGAGGATTATCTGGAAGTGCACCCACCAAAGTGATGGAACCTGGGGCATTGCAAGAAATGACACAAGGAATGAATCTTTCCTCCCCGATGAGTATTCCGTTTGAGAGCACTATTGGATCATCGATGAATATTACAACAAGTATTTTACTATTACTAATACTCCCAATTATAGCTTATTTGATTGGTAGAAAAAGTAAAACTGAAGCTATTCCAATATTAAAAGATACGTTTGAAAAAGAAGCGCAGACTGCGCAATCAGCCGTTAAAGGAGTGGAACGGTTGGACTTTAGTAAGCTCTTTGGAACATTGATTGGATTAACAATTATTAGTGTCGGATTAATAAAAGCCTACAATTATGAGGGTTCAAGTAGCCTTGGTTTTATAGAGCCAAACTTTATTAATTTCATGCTGCTCGGACTAACCATTTCCCTTCACAGAAGCATTGCTCAATTCATGGGTGCAGTTCAACAAGCAATTGGTGGCGTTTCGGGTATACTCATACAGTTCCCTTTATACTTCGGAATTTTAGGAATCATGAAAAGTAGCGGATTGATTATCGTATTTTCAGATGCATTGATAGACTTATCTACTCAAAACACCTTGCCTTTATTTACATTTTTTAGTGCAGGAATCGTTAATTTCTTTGTGCCAAGTGGTGGTGGGCAGTGGGCGATTCAAGGACCGATTATTATTCAGTCGGCGCATGAATTAGGCGCCAGCCTGCCTAAAACGGTAATGGCCATGGCCTATGGTGATCAACTAACAAATATGCTCCAACCATTTTGGGCACTTCCATTATTAGGAATTACCAGGCTAAAAGCACAAGATATTTTACCGTATACATTTCTATTTTTTATCGCTGGTCTAATTCTGTTTGGATCTATCCTTATTATTTTTTAAGTAGAGCCCTGCCCTTCCATTTGGGTCGATAGAATAAAGACCCGAAAAGAACAGTTATAAACAGGATAGGGTAAAAGGCTAAAAAAATCGGATAAAAAAGAAATAACTTTACAACACCTAGTCTCGCCGTGAAGTTAGAAAAAACGAATAAATCCAGTAAAAATCGGACTGATAGAACTCCAAAGAACTGAATACCATTCTTTTCACTTAGGAGGAATATAGCTAGCACAAACGAACCAATAAGGTAAAACGTCAATAGCGCTCCAATAAACAACTCTTTCCAGTTGGATTTTACCTTTGTTTTAGAGAGCCATCGAATACGCTGATTAAAATAATCTTTCCAACTAAGGCAACTAGAAGAATAAACTGCAGAATTCAGTTGATTACTTAACGCAATCTTCGCGTTGTTTTTTTGAAAATCTCTTAGTAAAAAATGGTCGTCCCCGGAAGCAAGCGATTGATGTTCCCGCAAGGAAGTAAACTTTACATACTTTTCTCTCGAAAACAGAAGATTTGCACCACTAGCTGAATTGACATAGAAAGGAGCGAAAGTAAAATTAAAGGCATTAAACATCATATATTCAAAAGCAAATAAACCAGATAAGAAAGTAGAGGACGTCATCACTACGGGACGAATCAACATATCTGACTTTGGTAAATCCACTAAATCCTTAAAAAAGCAGCTCGAAAATCGAACATCTGCATCTAGGGTAAGACAGTAATCCCCACTTGCTAGGGAGACACCAGCAGCAATAGCCGCTTTTTTTCCTTCTACATTCGTTGGCAAAGAATGAATCATTATGTGTTTATCATCAAAAAAAGCCGCTTCCAATAACTGTTTACCATTATCAGTTGAATGATCATCTAGCAATAGAATTTCATGCGGAAGAGTTAGTTGATTTCTTATAGAGTCAATAAGTTGTGGTAGATTGTGCTCTTCATTTCGAAAAGGAATAAGTACAGAAACAAGCGACTTATCACTTTCTGTTTTGGGGATAACATCTTGAGTATCTCGACCACTAATTGAACCTACAATAAGCAGAAACGCAAACAATCCAACAACTATGAAAAAAAAAGCGATCATCCTTCTAATTTTTTTGACTTCAAAAAAAAGAAAAGACCAACTAATGCTGGAATGCCAAGATTAATCATCCATAAAGTAAAAGAAGCAGCGATTATAACCAAGGGATTAAGAATGAGCCCGCCCAAAATAATTAACGCTAGTGTTTCTCTAACTACTAGCTTACCTAAAATAAGATTTGGGGTTAAGGTTGACGCTAAATAAAGAATATACAATGAGTAAATCATTTCATGACTATATTCAGCTCCAAAACCTATTAAAAGTAAAGTAAATTGAAGAATAAAAATAAGATATCGCATGCTACTAAGAAACAGCAGTGAAAAAACCATTTTTTTCGCTGAAGAGCGAAACAGTTGAATTAAGTTCGTCTTTCTTCGAAAAAAAGAAAGCCCTTCGATGGGTAATACAGGATACAGAAAATAAAGCAAGAAAGACAAAGTAGCTACTAGGATCGTGAGTATAACCCATACATTCGAATAATCAAACTGAATCAGGCCATTGGTACTAAAAAAAAGTCCCAACAATCCAAAAAGAAGAGTTGCCACAAACTGAGATAGATTCCCATAGAGTGTGCCTAAAACTAATAAGGCCCTTTGTTTGGGCTTAAAATACAACATTCGACCAATAAAATTTCCAATTCTATTTGGAGTAATAATACCCGTTGAGACACCTGCTATCATAGACTTAAATAATTTTCCTTTAGAAGCAGCATATCCTATTCTATAGACCGTTATGGACCATTTCAACCACTCCAATCCCCAATTGACAACCACTAAAAAAACCGCCACAACGACGTATGATGGTTTTGCAATAGCTATACTAGTTAAATCATTGGATGAAATAGTTAGTAATCGTGTAACAAGATGATACAACACAAAAACAAAGACCAGAAATTTAACTGACCAGAGTAAAGTCTTTTGTATCTTTAACTTTTGGAACACACTATTCATAATAATGGTTGAAGATAAAATAATTCTTGGAATTGACCCCGGTACAACCATAATGGGGTATGGAATTATACACATCAAAAACAGCAAAATCAGTTTGATAACTTACGGAGTGATACATTTAAGCAAGCTACCTAGTCATCCGGACAAACTGAAAAAAATATTCGACAGAGTAGATGCTATTATTAAGGAATATAGGCCGGATGAAATGGCGATTGAGGCACCATTTTTCGGAAAAAATGTTCAATCTATGCTAAAACTAGGCCGAGCGCAAGGAGTTTGCATCGCTGCTTCGCTAAATCATAATGTTCCATTTGAAGAATATGCCCCTCGAAGAATTAAACAAGCCATAACAGGAAGCGGAGCTGCATCTAAGGAACAAGTAGCCGCTATGCTTCAGACATTACTTAAATTAGATGAACTACCAAAGCACTTGGATGCTACGGACGGTTTAGCGGCGGCAGTTTGCCATCACTTCAGTAAAGGAAAAGGAGAACACAATAAGGATAAGTCTTCGGATTGGGCTTCGTTTGTAAAAAATAATCCATCGAGAAAAAAATAGCTTACCTTAACTTTTAATACGATCCGCTATTTCCGCCAATTCAGATGGATCTACGTGAAGTTTTGGATTGGAAAAGTTCATGTCTTCCACTCCATTAATGGGAATTAAATGAATGTGAGCGTGCGGAACTTCAAGACCAATAACCGTAACACCAATTCTGCGACAGTCAAACTTTCCTTCCATTTTAATTGCTACTTTCTTAGCAAAGAGCATTAAACCTGATAATAATTCGTCTTCACAGTTGAAGATATAATCTACCTCCACTTTGGGAATTACCAATACGTGACCTTTAACGAGCGGTTGAATATCTAGAAACGCCAAATAATCATCATCCTCAGCCACTTTATAGCAAGGAATTTCACCTGAAACGATTTTCGTAAAAATAGACGGCATTATCGAGAAAGTTCAATTATTTCAAACTGAATAACACCACCTGGTGTTTGAATATCTGCAATATCACCAACTGACTTACCCAATAAACCTTTTCCAATTGGAGAATCTACAGATATTTTTTTAGCTTTTAAGTCAGCCTCATTTTCAGCCACCAGTTGATATTCCAATTCTGCATTATTATTTAGGTTCTTAATTTTCACCTTAGATAGAATGAGCGCTCTGGTAGTATCAATATTTGTGTCATCCATAACTCGGGCATTGGAGAGAACAGTCTCTAACTTAGAGATACGCATTTCAAGGAGACCTTGAGCTTCTTTGGCAGCATCATATTCAGCATTCTCAGAAAGGTCGCCTTTATCTCTTGCTTCGCCAATTTGTTTAGAAATAGATGGACGTTCTATCGCTTTCATGCGGTGCAACTCATCCTTCAGTTTTTTAAGACCTTCTTCCGTATAATAATTAATCTGTGACATAATCTAAATTTGATTAACAAAAAACAAGAGAGCCCATAAGGACTCTCCTGTTAAATACAAATGTAATACTAATATTTATTTCAAGCTAATAGTAACACCAAAAGAGTGAATAGTACCGAAAGGATTAGCCAAACGTACCGCATATTCAAGACCGATTGGGGCTTTATTAGCTCCTACTAATGCATCCACTGAAAAACCAGCTGTAAAACCAGTTAAAGCAGTTGTAGCCAAATCTCTGTTAAAGATATTACTTTCAAAACCATAACCCGCACGGATGTTAAATGCTGCTTTATCCAATCCTAGTCCGTAGTCTAGCCCTAAACGATAGATATCATTTGTGAATGAATTCGCTGAAAACCCGAAAGCCGTAGTTAACTTGCTAGACTCGCTAAAGACGAAATCATAAGAAGCACCAATTGCTAGCTGAGAAGGCATTTCAAAAGAACTAGAACGTTGCTCTAATGTTGCAATTCCACCCGTACCTTGATAAAGAATAGGAGTTCCTAAACCATCTCCACGGAACGTCATCGTTGGACCCACATTTCTTAATGTAATACCAAACTTCATCTCATCTTGCTCACCGGTAATGTACTGAACACCTGCATCAAGTGCTACTCCAGTAGCAGATAGATTGGCAATATTCTCACTTACTACCTTCAAGTTCATCCCTGCATAAATCGAATTCGAAAACTCTCTTGCATATCCAACATTAACAATGTTTTTTCTAGGACTGAATGTTCCTATCCCACCTTCAGGAATATCAACTGTAGTAATATCTATCTCGCCAAAACCGAAGGCCTGAATACTGACAGCTAAGACACCTTGCTTAGAAATACGTTGAGCGATACCAGCTGAGTTCAATGAAATACCTGCATTTCCGCCTAACCAGTTTGTATAATTAAACTTTAGTTGCGTTTTATCTGTAAAGGCCAGTCCTGCGATATTGACAAATTGAGCTTCCAAACCACGAGTTGAAGAAATTCCAGCATCTGCCATTGCACCTGAACGTGCCCATGGGTTCACCAACATTTCACTCGCACCAGAAGAACCAATTCGATCCTCATTACCAGCCAACGTGTAAGTGCTTGACATAGCACCTAACACCATTGTACTTCCTAAAATATATTTTTTTAATCCTTTCATGCTATCAATTTTTCTTCTCATTAAAATAGTTGGCATCTATTACAAATTCTCTAAATCAGGCTGTCTCATTCCACAGAAGAACTTCACAACACGATCAAACTTCTCATCACCAATCTGAACTTCAACGTGTATTAAATAAACACCGCCTGAGATTGGGATAATTTGTCCATTTTTCAAGTCCCAATCGATTGAAGTAATTGGACTGTCCTT
>Ga0136559_1000854_pt1 | contig 10190 bp, 5 predicted proteins | sample AntRauMeHopE1496_FD_104633 | JGI IMG/M metagenome (GOLD analysis project Ga0136559, IMG submission 104633) | Saline lake microbial communities from Rauer Islands, Antarctica - Metagenome Hop E1 #496 | ecosystem: Environmental > Aquatic > Non-marine Saline and Alkaline > Saline | place... | reverse complement strand
GATGGCCTTCGGTTTCGGGACAGGGCTTGAGTTTGATATCAGTTGGTGGGCGGAAGAGCTGAAGCTTTATAACGCGATGGTCGTGTGCCTGTGTGTAACCTATACTTTTGTGCAGGGATCATATGTGCGGGTGGATCTGGTCTATTCCGCCGTCGGCCATCGCACCAAGCGCATGATCGACATGTTCGGCAGCATCGTGTTCATGATGCCTGCGGTCATCCTGACTTATATGTATGCGTGGTTCTTCATGTGGCGCCATCTGGTCCTGCCGAACGCATCGGCCACGGGCAATCTTGACCGCATGATCCAGCAATCTGCCGTCTTCCGCTGGAACGTCGAGACGATCGGTTTCAGCCCCAATGGCTTCAACGCCTATTTCCTCTTCAAGATACTGATTGTGATTTTCTGCGTGCTGGTCTTTCTGCAGGCGGTTGCATTCTTCTGGCGCTCCTACCTCGAATGGCTTGAGGGCGAGGAGAGCGCAGGCAAATACAGCGACAAAGACAAGATGGGCGATGCGGAGGCCGAAATGGCTGCCGCAATCCACTGACGACTAAAAGGGGCGGGGACAGCCATGTTATTCGGACTTGATGGGGTCGAGATCGGCCTGATGATCGTCTTCCTGTGCCTCTTTGGTGGCATCATGACGGGATTTCCGGTGGCCTTTGCCATCGGTGGGTCGGCCGTGATTTCATTCGGGATCATTGCGGCGCTGGACAGCGCGGGCCTTCTGATCCACGAGGCGATCGACACGTCATCGGCAGAATATGCGGCCCTTGTGGCCGAAGGGGTGATACGCGAAAGCATATCGCTGTTCCGTTACCCGGATTTGCCCAAGATCGAAGAGGCGCTGTTCCCCAGTGGTTGGGAAATGGCCATGGACCGCAACCTGTCCTTCATCGTCAACCGGATGAACGAAAAGGTCATTGCGGGCCAGTCGATCGAGACGCTGCTGGCGGTTCTGATGTTCGTCATGATGGGCATCACGCTGGAACGGTCCAAGATCGCCAATGACCTGCTGACAACAATGGCGCGCGTGTTCGGCCCGCTGCCCGGTGGTCTGGCCGTATCGATCGTGATCGTAGGCGCGTTTCTGGCGGCCTCGACCGGCATCGTTGGCGCGACTGTCGTGACCATGGGCCTGCTGGCCCTGCCCACGATGCTGCGCAACAATTACTCGCCGGAACTGGCCACCGGGGTCATCGCGGCCTCGGGCACCTTGGGGCAGATCATTCCGCCATCCATCGTGATCGTTCTTCTGGGCACGCTGACGGGCGATCTTTATGCGACGGGGCAGGAAACCCGCGCCCAGCTTGCCGGGTGCCGCGATGCGCTGACCTTTCTTGGCGAACCTGCGGTTCTGTCGGTTGGCACGCTGTTTCAGGCAGCGCTGTTGCCGGGCATCTTCCTTGCGTTCCTTTATGGGGCCTATGCCTTTGGCTTTGCATTGCTGAACCCGTCCAAGGCACCGGCGGTCGTCATCGAAGGCGGCAACCAGGGTGAGGTCATCACCCGCAACGAAGGGCTGACCTGGTTCCTGGCCGCGCCCATCCTGCTGATCGGTGCGATGATCCTGGGCGCCAACGCGAACCTTGTTGGCAGCCAGAACGTCACTGTCTCCACCCTCAGCGATGCGGGTGCAACATCATCCCTGCGCACCAATGTGTCCGAGCAGTGCCAGGCGGGAATGATCGACCTGCACGGCCAAGAGGCATGGGACCGCGCCGTGGCCGAGCAGGCCGCGATCATGGCGGCGGGTGGTGTGGAAGATGTGCATGTCCGCGACGAGGCCGAAATGGCCGAGGCTCGCGCAATTGCACTGGCCGATGCACCGGCCATTGGGTCGGGCGTTGCCACGATGTTCGTGATGCTGGGCTTGTTGTTGACGACGGCGCGGGGCGTATCGCCCGGCTCCACCCCCCGGCCGTTGCTGGTCGGGGGGTTGGGGGTGATGCTGGCCTTCATCGTCGATATCCTTCTGATCTCGCCCTTGTCCGGGTCCGGGGCCACGTTCTCGCTGTTGGCCATTCCCTTTGCGCTGACGGTCTATGGCTGCTGGTTTGCTGTCGGGCGGTTGTCGCAGAACGAATTGCTGCGCGTCGTCTTCCCGCCGCTGGTCCTGATCGTGGCGGTGTTGGGGTCCATCCTTGGTGGCATCACCAACCCCACGCCTGCAGCCGCACTTGGGGCGGGCGGGGCGATCATGCTGGCGGCCTATCGCAAATTGCGCGAGACCGACCGCTCGCCAAGGATCATCCTGATGGCCAGCGGGGCCCTGGTCGTCATGATCCTGGTTGGTATCAACTTTGACCTGCGGGTGACGCGTGAAAGTGTCCCGGCCGAAGATTGGCTGGCCTATATCGTGGCCCAGGCTTGCTATCTCTTCGCCTTCTTCGGGTTGCTTTTCGCCTGCTGGACCCTGTTCAAGAGCGGGGTGCTGACGCCGGTGGTCAGGGAAACCGCCAAGGTGACATCAATGGTGTTCACCATCCTGATCGGTTCGCAGATCCTGAACCTTGTCGTGATCTCGTTCGGAGGGGAACATTACATCCAGCAATTCCTGCGATCGTTCGACAATGAAATGGTCGTGTTCCTGATCGTGATGCTGGTGCTGTTCATCCTGGGCTTCGTGCTGGATTTTCTGGAGATCATCTACATCGTCATCCCGATCGTTGGCCCGGTGATCTATGGCGGCACCATGGACCCGAAATGGGTGACGATCATGATCGCGGTGAACCTGCAGACCTCGTTCCTGACGCCGCCGTTTGGCTTCGCGCTGTTCTATCTGCGGGGTGTGGCACCGGCCTCGGTCACGACGGGGCACATCTATCGCGGGGTGATCCCGTTCGTGGGGATCCAGGTTCTGGCACTAACGCTGTTGTGGTTGTTCCCGGGCATCGTGACGATCGTGCCGGACCTTTTGAACTGACAAGGATCGCATGCAAAGAAAAAGCCCCGGAAACCTCTGTTTCCGGGGCTTTTCTGTCTATAACGTGCGGTGCGTCTATTCTGCGGCGATCTTGATCACAGGCTCCATCCGATCCAGAATATCGGTGGCAAGGTGGCATTTGATCTGATGCCCTTCGGCCAGCGTGCGCATCGGCGGCACCTCGGTATCGCAGAGGTTGCCGGGCACATTCGTTTTCCAGCCACAGCGCGTCTGGAACGGGCAGCCCGATGGTGGGTTCATCGCCGACGGGATGTCGCCATCCAGCACGATCCGCTTTTTCTGCACGCTGGTATCGGCGATGGGCACGGCGGACAAAAGCGCCTCGGTATAGGGGTGATAGGGCGGGGAAAACACCTGATCCGTCGATCCGATTTCCACCACATGCCCTAGATACATCACCATCACACGGTCGCTGAGGTACCGCACGATGCTGAGGTCATGGCTGATGAACAGAAGCGTCGTCTTCTCGTTGCGCTGAATTTCCATCAACAGGTCGGTCACGGCGGCCTGCACGGATACGTCCAGCGCGCTGACGGGCTCATCGGCCACCACGATCCGCGCACCGCCCGCAAAGGCCCGCGCGATGCCGACACGCTGTTTCTGCCCGCCCGAGAGCTGGCGCGGCATCCGTTCGGCAAAGGCGCGCGGCAGCTTGACCAGATCCAGCAGCTCCAGCATCCGGGTGCGCCGCGCGGCATCATCGGCCCCGATCTTGAACACCTCAAGCGCGCGGATGATCTGACGGCCGACGGACATCGACGGGTTCAGCGTGTCGAACGGGTTCTGGAACACCATCTGGATCGACGAAATGGTTTTCGTGTCGCGGTTCTGAATCTCGGTCTGCTCGATGTTGAGATTGTCCAGAAGGACCGAGCCTTCGGTCGCGGTTTCCAGCCCCATCAGCACCTTGGCCAGTGTGGACTTGCCACAACCAGATTCGCCGACGATGGCCAGCGTTTCACTTTCGCGCGCCTCGAAGCTGATGGTTTCATTGGCTTTCACCACCTTGGTGCCCGCCCCGCCAAACATCTTGTTGGCGGAAACCTCATAGTATTTCTTGAGGTTCTCGACCTTGAGGACGACATCGCCAACGGTTGATTTCTCTTGCTTGATGGCCGCCGCAATCGGTGCCTGCCAGTCGATTTCCTGAAACCGCAGGCAGCGGGTGGCGTGGCGGTCATTGCCGGGCACCTGCGCCATCATGATGGGGGCGGCATCGCAGCGCCCGGCCTCGAAATAATCGCAGCGCGGGCCAAAGTTGCAGCCGTTGGGGCGTTCATGAGGCAGGGGGAAGTTGCCGGGAATGGCCACCAGCGGGCGGTCGGTCTTGTTGGCACCGGGCAGCGGGATGGACCGGAACAGCGCCTGCGTATAGGGGTGCTGCATCTCGTCGAAGACGTCTTTGATCGACCCGCGTTCAACCGCTTCGCCGGAATACATCACGCAAATCCGGTCGCAGGTTTCAAGAATCAGGCCCAGATTGTGGGAGATGAACAGCATCGAGGTGCCGTATTTCTTGCCCAGATCCTTGACCAGAGCCACGATGGAGGCTTCCACCGTCACGTCAAGCGCCGTGGTCGGTTCATCGAGGATCAGCAAGGAAGGCTTTGACATCAAGGCCATGGCGATCACGATGCGCTGTTGCTGACCACCGGAAAGCTGGTGGGGATAGGCTTTGAGGATGCGGTCGGGATCGGGAAGTTTGACGTCTTCGATCACCTGACGGGCGCGTTTTATCGCCTCGGCCTCGCTGATCCCTTCGTGGATCATCGGCACCTCGGCGAGCTGCGCGCCGACCTTCATCGCGGGGTTCAGGGACGCCATAGGTTCTTGATAAATCATCGCAATTTGCGATCCGCGGATATTGCGCAACGCCTCATCATCCAGTTGCGACAGATCCTGGCCCTTGAACTTGATCGAGCCGCCGACGACCCGCCCGTTCACGCCCAGATCCTGCATCACGCCAAGCGCCACGGTGGACTTGCCACAGCCGGATTCACCAACCAGACCAACGGCTTCGCCGGGCATGACATTGACCGAAAAATCCATCACGGCGGGGATTTCGCGCAGCCGCGTGAAGAAGGAGATGGACAGTTTGTCGATTTCCAGAATGGGGCCGTCATATGGGGTGTCGTCAGCCATTAAGGTTTCTCCGTTTCAGCCAAGCGGGGCCGTATGATTCCGATGCACAATCCATGCACAATTCATGCATACGCGCGGCCACAGGGCGCGCGTTAACAACTTAGTCCTTCAGGCTTTCCTCGCGCAGACCGTCGGCCAGCAGGTTGAGACCCAGAACAAGGCTCATCAATGCCAGCGCAGGCGGCAGGGCAGGGTGCGGATAGATCGTCAGCAACCGGCGGCCTTCGTTGATCGTGGACCCCCAATCGGGGCTTTCAGGGCTGACGCCCAGACCGAAGAAGCCCAAGGTTCCGAGCAGGATCGTGGTATAGCCGATGCGCAGGCAGAAATCGACGATCAGCGGCCCGCGTGCGTTGGGCAGGATTTCCCACAGCATGATATACCACGGGCCTTCGCCGCGCGTCTGACCGGCGGCCACATAATCGCGCGTCTTGATGTCCAGCACGATGCCCCGCACGATGCGGAATACGGTGGGGGAGTTCACGAAGACCACCGAGACGAAGACGATCAGGATATTGGCGGGCATGTTGATGATGCCAAGCGGATCGCTGTTCCAGGCCAGCCCAAGATAAAGCCAGCCACCGATCAGCAGCGTGATGGCGACATAGATGTTGCGCCGCATCGGCTGGGTATAGAAGCGGCTGTTCCACAGCACGATCAGGAAAATGATCGGGAACAGGAACAGGACGGCGGCCATATAGGTCGGGATGCCCGCCGCGACGATCTCGGGCGTGACCAGCAGGTAGAACAGCAGGATGACCGGGAAGGCCAGCACGAGGTTGGCCGTGAAGGTCAGCAGCGTATCCAGCTTGCCACCGTAATAGCCCGCAGGCAGGCCAAGCGTGACCCCGACCATGAAGGCAAAAAGCGTGGCGGCAGGTGCGATCTTGAGCACCTCGCGGGCGCCCATGACCATGCGGGAAAACACGTCGCGGCCCAGGTTGTCGGCACCCAGAAGGTAATAGGGGAAATCGCCGTCACCCGGATCGGGCAGCATTGCGCCGGGCAGTCCGTTGCGCATCGCGCTGATGATATCGATGGGGCCGTGGGTGGCCACAAGCCCCGCGAAAATGGCGGTGAACATCCAGAACATGACAAGGCCGAACCCGATCATGCCCACGGGGCTGTCGAACAGCTTGCCGTAAAGCCCAAGGCGTCGTTTGAAGATGATGGAGACGGTGAAGGTGACGATCAGGGCGATCCAGACCGGCAGGAAGCGCGCGGCCATGCCGCCGATGATGCCGCGCCCTTCGGCCGAGGGCAGCAGAACGCCGCCGATGACATAAGCGACGAAGCAGGCCACCACCAGCAGCACGGCGTATTTCATCGCCATCAGCGCATAGTCGGACGGCGTGCGTTGCAGCGTCAGCGTGTGGTCGGCGTTGACCTGCATTTCGCCGGGCCCAATGCCCGCAAGCGTCATCACGAAATTGGCGATGAAGGCTATGATGAACACCGCCAGCGCCGCAAGCAGGATGGGGTTGAGAAATCCGCCCATCGCGCCGGACCATGTGAGAAGTTCCATGTGCCAGTTCCCTTACGAAATGCGGATGCGCGGGTTCAGGAAGACATAGCCGATGTCGGAAATCAGCTGTGTGACCAGAACCACGAGGACGGCAACGATTGAACAGGCCAGAAGCAGCTCGATATCGTTGTTGGAGGCGGCTTGCACCAGCGTCCAGCCAAAGCCGTTGTAGTTGAACAATGTCTCCACGATGACCACGCCGGTCAGCAGCCACGGGAATTGCAGCATGATGACGGTGAAGGGCGCGATCAGCGCGTTCCTGAGCGCGTGTTTCAGCACGATATTGCGGAACGACACGCCCTTGAGCCGCGCGGTGCGGATATACTGGGCGGTCATCACCTCGGCCATGGAGGCCCGGGTCATCCGCGCGATATAGCCCATACCGTAAAGCGCGATGGTCATCACCGGCAGGGTGAAGTTCCAGAAGGTGATATCCGTCATCGCGGAACGGGCAGAACCAAGGAACAGCGTGCGCCCTTCGATCCAGCCCATTTCGGCCAACCAAGGCGAGATGCCGGTGGTGGAGGATGCGAACAGAACGATGAAGATAACGCCCGAGACATATTCGGGCGTGGCCGTGGAGGCGATGGAAAAGGTGGACAGCGATCGGTCAAGCCGCGATCCTTCGCGCATCCCCGCCATCACACCGACCACAAGTGCGGCAGGCACCATCACGCCAAAGGCCCAGGCCATCAGTTTCAGCGTCAGCAACAACCGCCCCCCGATGATCGCAGAGACGTCATCATCCGAGACGGTGGGATAGCCGAAATTACCCTGTATGATGCCGCAGAAGCTGGGGGCGGCTTCGGCCTCCGCCTGGGTGGCGGTGCGCACGATGCAGCGGCCCGTCAGATCACCCGTTGTGCCATCCACGCGGGTCCAGCCGGGCACCACGCCCAGCCATTGGCCATAGCGCAGGACCATCGGGCCGGAATAGCCGTTGCGTTCGATCCAGCTGACCACCTCGGCGTCGCTCATGCGGGCGTTGCCTTGGGTCTTGGCGAGCGTTTCCAGCTTTGGATACAGGTTGGTCAGAAAGAAGACGATGAATGTCATGCAGAGTGCAGTGAGAATCATCACCCCAAAGCGCCGCAGAATGAACAGTCCCATGTGTTTCCCTGTCGGTTATGCAGCGACGTTTGCCGCTGCGGATCGGGCCTTCGTTGGCGGGCCCGCTTTGATTCTGATGGGGTGATCCGGGGTGGGCCGGGGCAGCAATACCGCCCCGGCCCAGTCTTGGATCAGGCCGACAGGCCCAGGTGATGCACGTTGATCTCGAACTTGGGATGCATCGCCGCATTCACCACCCCGGGGCGATAATGCCGGAACAGCGAGCGCCAGTAGGGAATGATGGTGACGGCTTCGTCCTGCATGATCGTCTGCAGGCGGACCATGATCTCGCTGCGGGCATCGGCATCCTGTATGCCATTTGCCTGGTCAAGCAGGGTGTCGAACTCTGCATTCGAGAACCCGGTCTCGTTCCAGGCCACGCCGGAGCGATAGGCGAGGTTCAGGATCTGCACGCCCAGTTCGCGGTGGTTCCATTCGGTCGCACTGAACGGGAAATTCAGCCAGTCGTTCCAGAAGGTCGATCCGGGCAGCACTTCGCGCGTGACGGTCATGCCGGCATCGCGCATCTGGGCGGCCACCGCGTCGCAGGTGAAGCGACCCAGCCCATCGTCAAGCGAGATGATGGTGAAGTTGGTGTCGGCATGACCCGCCGCCTCGAGCCGTGCCATGGCTGCGGCCTTGTCCACCACCATGGGGGGCAGTTCGGCGTATTCCGGATGGATCGGGCAGACATGATGGTTTTCGCCCGTCATGCCCTGGCCGTTCATGCCAAGTTCCAGCACGACCGACAGGTCGACCGCTTCGAGGATTGCGCGGCGCACCTCGACGTTATCATAGGGCGCATTCATCTGGTTCGGGCGCACAACGACCGTGGCCCCCGTGATCACGTCAGAGCGTTCCCAGCCGACGGACGAGAACAGATCGACGAATTCACCGATGGTCTGGTAGGTCATGTCGAACTCGTCCGCTTCGGCCCCTGCAAACCAGGCCGCCGGATCTGTGCCGAGGTCGATGAATGTGATCTCGTCCAGATAGGTTTCGCCCCAATAGGTATGGTCGGGATTGCGTTCCATCCGCGCCGATATGCCGACCTGATAATCTGTGAAGCGATAGGAACCGGTGCCGATGCCGTGATCCAGCGGGTTGGTGCCGATCAGGTCGCGGTGCTGAATCGCGCCAGGGTAGTCGGCCATGCTGGGCACAAGGGTAATGTCGGGTGCGGGCAGGTTGATCTGAACGGTGAGGTCATCGATCACCACGATACCACCTTCACGCGCCTGTTCCGTCTCGGGATCGACCAGGCCGCCCATGCGCGCGGCCATCGAATTGCCTTCGACCGTGGCATCGCACCAGCCGCGGAAGTTCGCGGCCACATCTTCGGCGGTGAAGGGATCGCCGTTGTTCCAGGTCACGCCGGGGCGCAGGCGCAGGGTATATTGCGTGGCGTCGGCATTGGCTTCCCAGCCTTCCAGCAAAATGCCCGTGAAGCTGCCGTCGCGGTTGTATTCGATCAGGTATTCGACAAGTCCGCGGGTCACGTTGCCCAATTCGGACCAATCATAGGTGCGCGGATCCTTGAGCGCGAGAACGCCGGTCTGAATGCGCAACGCGCCGCCCATGCTCGGCGTGTCGCGCATGGTCTGCGCTTGGGCGGCATCCAGGCCGATCAGCGAATAGGCGGCGGCGGCGCTGACGCCGAGTGCCGTGGTCCGCACGAGAAACTCGCGGCGGTCGATCTTGCCCTCACGATGTTCGCGGGCATACATCTCTGCGACCGGGTGGGTCGTCATTTCAGTCGATGAGGTCTGGTGCGTCATACGATTTCTCCCTGTGACACTTCATGTTGGTCGGTGCGTTATGATGTGGCGGCCGGATATGGCCGATCGCGGGATGTGACACCGTCACCCCGCAACCTTGAAAGTATTAGCGCCCGGAAAGTTGAGAGGCGTCAATGGTAAGTTGCGCCGGGCTGTGTGGAATTTGCGACATGAAACGCAAACAAAAACAACATCACGTCGCGGCGCAACCCTTAACGGCGATTATTTTTGGGGAAGCTTCGTTTGCAAATCAGACAGATCGTGACCACGGCCCGGTGTCAGCGCAGGTGTCAGCGCAGAAAAAACGCCACCGTCATCACGGTGCCAACAAGGGTCACAAATATGCGAAGGGCGGCCATGTTGGTGATCGCGCGGCTGAGGGCGGCCCCGACATAGCCACCGATGCCTGCGGCCACCGCCATGGGAAGCGCATGGGTCCACACGATCAGCCCGGCAGCGATGAAGGCCAGCACTGAGGCCAGCGACAACAGCGCCGACAGCAGGTTCTTCAGGCCGTTCATCGCATGCAGGTTCGTGAACCCCAGCAGTCCCATTGCCGCCAGCAGCAAAAGCCATGGCACCACGGTAGCAATGGCGCTGGTGGGTGTGATGATCAGAACGCCCGCCCCGATCAGCCCGCCGATGACCGAGACGCCGCAGATGGCACAGAGCGACAACGCCCCTT
>Ga0136559_1000853_pt1 | contig 10200 bp, 8 predicted proteins | sample AntRauMeHopE1496_FD_104633 | JGI IMG/M metagenome (GOLD analysis project Ga0136559, IMG submission 104633) | Saline lake microbial communities from Rauer Islands, Antarctica - Metagenome Hop E1 #496 | ecosystem: Environmental > Aquatic > Non-marine Saline and Alkaline > Saline | place... | reverse complement strand
TTGATGAAATATGACATTAGCGGATATTCAACACGACATTCAGCAAGGTATACCAACCTCAATTCCACCCAAAAAACCATTTGATTCTTCCGTGAATCATGCACCAAAACGAAAGAAGATTTTGAGTGTGGAGGAGCGCAAGCTAGCCTTAAAAAATGCATTGCGCTATTTCCCGAAAGATCAACACGAGGAGTTAGCAAAGGATTTTGCTGAAGAACTTGATACATACGGTCGTATTTACATGTACCGTTATCGTCCTGATTATTCCCTTTATGCGCGTGACATCAATGAATATCCTGGAAAGTGCAACCAAGCGAAAGCGATCATGCTGATGATTCAGAATAATTTGGATTATGCAGTAGCTCAGCATCCTCACGAATTAATTACCTACGGTGGAAATGGTGCCGTTTTTCAAAACTGGATTCAGTATCGGTTAACCATGAAGTATTTATCGGAAATGACGGAAGAGCAAACGTTAGTGATGTACTCAGGTCACCCGATGGGTCTCTTTCCTTCCCATAAAGATGCACCGCGTGCGGTAGTGACAAATGGAATGATGATTCCCAATTACTCTAAGCCAGATGATTGGGAAAAGTACAACGCACTAGGTGTAACACAATATGGACAAATGACAGCTGGGTCGTATATGTATATTGGTCCTCAGGGAATTGTGCACGGAACCACCATCACTGTTTTAAACGCTGGTCGCATGATTTCGAAAAATGGCGAAGGACTGGAAGGGAAAATATTCCTCACTGCAGGACTCGGTGGAATGTCTGGAGCTCAGCCCAAAGCGGCTTCTATTGCTGGATGTATTTCTATTACGGCAGAAGTCAACCCAATGGCAACTCATACACGACACTCTCAGCATTGGGTGGATGAGGTAATAGAGGATCTTGACTTGCTTTGTGCCCGTGTTCGAGAAGCAAAAATGAACGAAGAAGTTGTATCTATTGCTTATCAAGGAAATATTGTAGATGTATGGGAGAAATTCGATAAAGAAGATATTTATATAGATTTAGGTTCTGACCAGACTTCTCTGCACAACCCTTGGTCTGGCGGCTATTACCCTGTTGGACTTACTTTCGAGGAAGCGAATGAAATGATGGCAAACGATCCCGATGAGTTTAAAAAATATGTGCAAGAAAGTTTAATTCGGCAGGCTAATTCAGTGAATAAACATACGGCAAAAGGAACGTATTTCTTTGATTATGGCAATGCCTTTTTACTAGAAGCTTCGCGTGCAGGAGCTGATATAATGGCAGAAAACGGTATTGACTTTAGATACCCATCGTATGTGCAGGACATCATGGGACCCATGTGTTTCGACTATGGTTTTGGACCGTTTCGATGGGTTTGTGCATCCAATGATCCGAAAGACCTGGAAAAAACAGATGAGATTGCCTGCAAAGTCTTAGAAAATCTTAAAAAAGATAGTCCGAAAGAAATTCAGCAGCAAATGGCAGACAACATTCAATGGATTCGCGGAGCTCAAGAAAATAAATTAGTAGTAGGTTCTCAAGCACGCATACTCTATGCGGATGCGCTCGGAAGAATGAAAATTGCGGAAGCATTCAACAACGCTATAGCTGCTGGAGAGATTGGTTTAGTGGTATTAGGGCGAGATCATCACGATGTGTCAGGGACAGATTCTCCATTTAGAGAAACTTCTAATATTTATGACGGATCGAAGTATACGGCTGACATGGCGATACAAAATGTAATTGGCGATAGTTTTAGAGGTGCCACTTGGGTTTCCATTCATAATGGAGGTGGAGTAGGTTGGGGAGAAGTAATGAATGGTGGATTTGGAATGTTGTTAGACGGTTCTAAAGATGCTGATAGACGATTGAAAATGATGTTGCATTGGGACGTGAATAACGGAATTGCACGTAGAAACTGGGCGAGAAATGAAGGTGCTATTTTCGCCATTCAACGTGCCATGGAGATGGAACCACTGCTTAAGGTTACGGTTCCTTCGATTGTTGACGAAACATTGTTCGATTAATTTTTGGAATTCTCTTTGAATTGAAGTTCCCACTTCTAAAATCCTTGTTATTTTAGTGGTGTGGATGATTTTTTGACCTATTTGCTTCCCCTTACCATTGGGGTAATTATGTTTGGAATTGGGTTGAACCTAAGTCCATCTCACTTTAAGCGTGTATTTATTCGACCTAAAGGAATCCTCTACGGTCTTTTTGGACAGCTTGTTATTATGCCTGCTTTTGGCTTTTTAGTGGCTTATCTAGCACCTATAGATCCTGTTTTTAAGCTCGGTATTGTTTTGATAACTGCTTGCCCCGGAGGAACCTCATCCAACTTAATAACGTATTTACTAAAAGGAAGAGTGGCTCTTTCTGTATCTATTACTGCGTTTAACTCTTTTCTGATTATATTTTCGATTCCCATTATTTTAGAGTTAGGAACGTATTTGTTTTTAGGCAAGAATCAAGAGATTAGCTTATCGGTGTATGAAACATTTGTAGAAATCGCCTACACGGTTATTCTTCCTGTTTTTCTAGGAATGTTCGTTCATGTGTATTTCACGCGAATAACAATCAAAATAAAGCCTTACCTGAGGTATGTTTTGCCCTTTTTGCTACTAGTGATGTTCAGTCTGGTGTTGTTTGCGGAAAATAGTAGTACGGACAAAACGAGTTTTAATTATCATTTAGATCTGTTAATTCCAGCACTAATAATTAATGTCGGCGTGATGGTTATAGGGTATTTTAGCTCCGGATGGATTGGTATGAAACATTCAGGTCGTTTTACTATCGCTATAGAAATGGGACTACAAAACAGTGCCTTGGCTATTTTTGTAGCAAATAACCTACTTCAAGTGGATGGTTTAGCAACAATTGCGGTGCTTTACGGCAGTTTTTCCTTCTTCACTACATTTATTATCGCCTATGTGATGAAGCACTATGGCAAAAGAGACGAAGAAGGCGCAGTTTTTTAGTTGTTGATGGGATAAGATTTTATTTCTTACTTGCCATCAATCAATATGATGTTTGCACTCCGTGAACCTTCAAAATACAGATTCCATTTTGTACATTTGCTCTCGATGGAATCGAAATGGCGTATTCATATAGTTTCACTTGTTTTAATCGGGCTGATAATCTCAGGGTGTCGATTAACGAAATATGTCCCAGAAGGAGAACATCTATTGAAAGAAAACGAGGTGGAGTTTGTAGATAACTCTAATGATCTCGATGTTTCTGAAGTAGAATCTGTTATTCGCCAACAGCCCAATTTTAAGACGCTGGGAATGAAGTTGAAACTGAGAGCATTTAACTTGGTGAATCCAGAAAAAGTAGCTAAAAAACGTCAGCGAAAAAACGCAAAAATTCGGGATGTGAAAAATGCTCGAAAAATAAAACGAGAAAACAGAATTAATGATAGAAGAATACAAAAGGCACTTGATAAGGGCGAAGTAGGGTACAATGAGAAAAGAATTAAATTAAAAGACACCCTCAATCCAAGGCGTTTTTTTAGGGAATGGTTAAAGTATACGGTAGGTGAGCCACCAAAGTTGTATGATTCCGTTTCATTGAATATATCGGTAGATCAATTAACGCTTTACTTGAACCGAAAAGGTTTCTTTGATGCCAATGTGGAAACAAAATTATCCTACAACAAGAAGCAGAAAGTCAGTGTTGAATACCTTGTCCAATTAGGTGAGCCATCTATCGTAGATTCCATTTTCTTAGTCTCTTCGAATAGAACAATCAATTTGAAATTTGATAAATTCCAAGAAGAGACTGGAACCAAGTGGCAAGCTCCTTTCCGCTTTGATTCAGACAAGCTTGCTGAGCTCCGAAAGGAGATGTCAATATTTATGCGGAATGACGGAATATATGGATTTAGGGAATCTTATGTAACCTTTGAAGTGGACACCCTAGGTAAGTATAAATCCATGAACATAGCCATTCAATTAGCTAGCCGTTTTGTTGATGTGGATGGTCAGTCCGTTAGGAAGAAATTTGCCGTAACGCGTATAAATAACGTCTATTTTCATATTGCAGATACCCTCAGTTACGCGGGTAATTTCAAAAAAGATCATACAGATCAATTGGTGAACGGATATTTACCAACATTTGATACACTAAGATATGATTGGTATGACGGCAAGCGGGCTGAGCAGCGCAAAGCCTACTTTCTTTATAATGGCAAGTTGGGGATAGACCCTGAACTGTTAGAGTATCAAAATTTACTAGAAGAGAAAAATTATTACAAAGGTAAACTGGTAGATGAAAGCTTTAATAACTTGGTGCAACTTGATTTGTTTAAGTCCGTAAAGCCGGAGTTAATCGAGAATGCCGATAACACAGTGGACGTTCATTATTACTTAATACCAGCAAAAAAACAAGTCTTTAGCTTTGAGCCAAGAGCAACAAATTCCAATGGTTTTTTGGGAGTGTCAACAGCGCTCAATTATAAGAATAAAAATCTTTTTGGAGGAGGTCAAGAACTCAAGATTTCTTTTTTAGGAGGTTTTGAATCTCAACCGCCCATTTTTGATGAAAACCTTGATGGTAATCAAAATAATGATGCCGCTCGAAGTTTTAACACCTTTGAATATGGTCCTCAATTAGAATATGAAATACCAGGTTTGTTCCCCATGAAATTGGTGAGATTGAATAAGCGGCAAACACCAAAAACAGTTTTTTCTGCGGGATATAATAAACAACATCGGGACGATTTTGATAGAGAATTATTTCAATTGAATTATTTGTGGAAATTCTTTGATGTTATGCGTACCCAAGTTTTTAGTGTGAGTGTGCCTTTAATTGGTGGGTTACAATATGTAAATATAGACCCAAGTACTGAATTTGCGCAGCGATTAGTAGATCAAAATGACTTATTTCTTTTAAATGCGTACAGTGATCGCTTGATTTGGAAGGACTTGAAAATGACGTATCAATTTACGAATACTAAGTTAAATAAAGGGAAAACTATCTTTACTTATGCCTTTAGTTATGATCAAGCTGGGTTATTTCTTTCAGTTTTACAACGAAATAAACCACTCAATCCAGAAGGCTACAAAGAATTTGCCAACGTAAGGTATTCACAATTCTTTAGGTTGGATAATGAGTTTAGATTAAACCAAAACTTAACAGGCGAAAAATCGTTGAATTATCGATTGCAGCTAGGTGCGGGAGCACCTTATGGAAATAATGGGCCTAATATGCCGTTCGATTACAGCTTTTTTGCAGGAGGGGCGAATGATAATAGAGGGTTTAGAGCCCGCTCCTTAGGTCCAGGAGTGTACAAATATTACTTAGACACGAACCGAACGGCAACGGAAATAGGGGATGTGCGCATCGGCGCTTCCTTGGAATACCGATTTAAAATTTCCGGTATTTTTAAGGGAGCACTATTTACAGACGCGGGTAATATTTGGACCATCAATGAGGATGATAACCGGATTGGTGGTAAATTCACATCACAATGGTATCAACAAATAGCATTGGCCGGTGGCGCTGGACTCAGAATCGACCTAGATTTCTTGATTTTGAGGTTTGATATTGGTGTGCCGCTTCGGAACCCAGCATTACCAGATGGTGCAAAGTGGATATTTCAAAGCAGAGAGGCCTACATTCAGGAAGGAATTGACGCTTTTGGGTTGGATGATTACGCACGATTGCTCCCGAAGCCGTTCAGACCCGTTTTACAAATAGGAATTGGATTCCCATTTTAAATTACGCTTTCTGCTTTTTACAAATGAATGAAACTTCCAGATACTCTATTCAAACTGATATAGTTCAAACTCCCCCAATTTTATTGCAGAAGATTTCAACATTTACGACCAAAGATTGTTGAAAATTAAACGAAGGCGTCCGTCAATCGGGACTTATATCACGTAACTTTGTTGTATAAATTCAGCGTTAGCTAAAAATTAACTTTATGAGTGAATTTGGTAAAAAAGGTTCAAATACCAATTTAAAAGAGACAATCGGTCTTGAAAATTTAGGAAGTGTTTATTGGAATTTAACGCCATCAGAATTAGTGGAAGACACTATTTTGTTGGGTCAAGGGGTGTTGAGCGACACAGGAGCTTTGTGCATTGAGACAGGTGAATTCACAGGGCGTTCTCCGAAAGATCGGTTTGTTGTTTTTGATGATAAAACAGAAAACACGGTTTGGTGGGGAGATGTTAATATCAAATTCAGCGCTGAAAAGTTCGATGCTTTGTACAACCGTATGAAAGCGTATCTAACGAATAGAGATATTTATGTTCGAGACGCTTTTGCGTGTGCAGATCCAACTCATCGATTGAATATTCGCGTATGTACTGAATTCCCATGGTCAAATATGTTCGCAAGTAATATGTTCTTGCGTCCTACAGATGACGAAATACAAGATTTTTATCCGGAGTGGCATATAGTATGTGCTCCAGGATTTATGGCTGACCCTGAAATTGATGGTACTCGCCAACATAATTTTGCTATCCTAAACTTCACGAAGAAGATGATTCTTATTGGAGGTACTGGATACACAGGAGAAATTAAAAAAGGTATTTTCTCTGTACTCAATTATGTACTTCCGCACGAAAGAGATGTTCTTTCTATGCACTGTTCTGCCAATGTAGGAGAGGAAGGGGATACAGCTGTGTTTTTCGGATTGTCGGGAACGGGTAAAACTACATTGTCCTCCGATACGAACAGAAGACTTATTGGAGATGATGAACATGGTTGGTCGAAAGATTCCGTATTTAATTTTGAAGGTGGTTGTTACGCTAAAACGATTGACCTAACAGAGGAAAATGAACCACAAATTTTTAATGCGATTAAATTTGGGGCGATATTAGAAAATATTGGCTTTAAAGATGGTTCGTCAACTCCAGATTATACGGACAAATCTATAACTGAGAATACACGTGTTTCTTACCCTATCGAACACATCGATAATACAATGTCTCCATCAGTTGGAGCAACGCCTAAAAATATATTCTTCTTAACGTGTGATGCATTTGGTGTGTTACCTCCGATTTCGAAGTTGACAAAGGAACAAGCGATGTACCACTTTATTTCTGGTTATACTGCAAAAGTTGCGGGAACTGAAGCGGGAATCACGGAACCGACGACGGTTTTTTCAGCTTGTTTTGGTGCTCCTTTCCTACCTTTACATCCCACAAAGTATGCAGAAATGCTGGGTGAAAAGATGGCGGATAGCAATGTTACCGTTTGGTTAGTGAATACAGGTTGGTCAGGTGGTTCTCATGGTGTCGGAAGTAGAATAAAACTTCGTTTGACGCGCGCAATGATTACAGCGGCGCTCAATGGTGAACTTGATCATGTTGAATTCGTGAACCATGAAGTATTTGGTTTATCTATGCCGACTTCTTGTCCAAATGTAGATGGAACAATTTTAAGTCCGAAAAATACATGGGCAGATAAACAAGCTTACGACAAAAAAGCAAATGAGTTGGCGGAGTCTTTTGTAAATAACTTTAAGAAGTATGAAGAATTTGCTTCTCAAGCAATTTTAAGCGCAGCACCTAAAGTGATGGTGAAGTAGTTATTAGTTGATTTATAGTTGAACACTAGATAGTAATCTAGGATATAATAGAAAAAGGGAATGATTTTTAATCGTTCCCTTTTCTTGTCTTAAAGGCTCAAGGATATAAAAAAGCCACTCGTTTTTAACGAGTGGCTTCTATAAAATGGTTGAATTATAATCTATTTATCGATGGAGCCTAAAACACGATCCATGAATTTCTTCAAAGCTTCTTTCTGAGTTAATCCTTCGCTTTTCATCATGTTATGAACTTCAATTGAACCATAGAGGTTGGAGATTAATTCTCCAATAACATTTAGTTCTTCATCCTTCAATGATTCTAACTCTGATATATATTCTAAGGTTTCAATAGCTTCAACTACGAAATCTTCGTCTCGCTCTTCAATGAAATTCGAGAGGTGTCTAATTATTGGTAATTTCATCGATAAAAGATTTTAATACTTCTGTTTTATTAGTTTGTATTTGCTGCACAAGTGCTCCATTTCTAAAAGCCGCAAATGTGGGTAGATTATCTACTTTTGCCAACTTTCTAGATTCAGGATTCTTTTCAGCATCAATAATCACAAATTTGGCAGAAGAGTCTTCAGAAAACTTTTTAAACTTTGGTTTTATAATACGGCAATTACCGCACCACCCAGCTGAATACTGAACGAAAACTAGGTCGTTTTGCTGAATAACCTCTTCTAACGTATCTGTTAATAATTCTTCTGCTGCCATGATTAATGAGATTTTAAGTAATCAGCAACACCATCGCGAGAGGCGGACATGGCGTCTTTTCCTTCTTCCCAGTTCGCTGGACAAACTTCACCTTTCTCTTGCACGTGCGTGTAAGCATCAATTAATCGAAGGTACTCGTTTACATTTCTTCCAACTGGCATGTGATTAACTCCTTCGTGGAATACTACACCTTCTTCATCTAATAAATAAGTCGCACGGTAAGTTACGTTAGACCCTTCATAAATATAAGAATCTGTCGCTTCGTTATACGCTTCTTCTTTAATATCTAAAATACGTAACATATTCGCAAGGTTACGGTTAGTGTCTGCTAATATTGGGTAAGTAACACCCTCAATTCCTCCGTTGTCCTTTGGAGTATTTAACCATGCAAAATGAACTTCTGCTGTATCACAAGAAGCACCGATAACCATCGTATTTCTTTTTTCGAATTCACCCAATGCCGCTTGAAAAGCAAGAAGTTCTGTTGGACATACAAACGTGAAATCTTTAGGATACCAAAAAAGAACTACTTTTTTCTTATTCTTAATTGCTTCCTCTACCACATTTAATTTGAATGTGTCTCCCATGTCATTCATTGCATCCACTTCGATACTTGGGAACTTTTTACCTACAAAAACTGCCATCTTTTCTTTTTTATTTGTTATTATTTATTACTATTTATTTACGTTCTATTTATTCAACCAGGCATTAAACATCCAAGTTGTTTTCTCTTTTTCACGAATAAAATCAGACATCAAAGCATTTGTGCCTTCGTCATTTAATTCATCCGTTAAATTTAATAATTCGCGCTCTAATTCAATCAAAGTTTTCTGAGATTTTACTAAATAATCTACTCCTCCTTTTCCGTCTTGAATGGTCGTGTTTTCTTTAAGTGCCGATTTCGCAAGGTAATCGCTATATCGATGAAGCGGTTGTGCGTCTAACGATAACAATCGTTCTGCAATGTCGTCAATTACATCTTGCGTTCGAATATACAGTTCTTCATATTTCATGTGAAGTTCAAAGAAGTTTTCTCCTTTAACATTCCAGTGCAAGCCGCGTAGGTTTTGATAGTGAATTTGGTAAGTGGCGAGTAGGTCGTTTAACTTTGTAATTAGTTTTTTTGTCGTTTTCATAAAAATTGTTTTTAATTGTTGAACAAAGGTAAGCACGATTTACTTATAGTTGTTATCAATATTATTTATACTTTTATAGAAAAAATCTATATGATAACATTTACTCAAATTCAATATATATTAGCCTTGCTGGAACACAAGAACTTTCAGCGCGCTGCGGATGCTTCATTCGTCACCCAACCAACCTTATCCATGCAAATCAAAAAAGCAGAAGATGAGATCGGGAGTCAATTATTTGATAGAGATTTTAGCCCTATTCGTTTGACGTTATTTGGAGAGCGGGTTATTCCGCTTTTAAGAGATATACAGGCAAACGTCAACGAGCTAGACGTGCTTGTTCAAAAGAGTAAAGGACAATATAAAGCCGAAGTGAGAATGGGCATTATTCCAACAATTTCGGAATATTTGGTTCCTGAGCTTTATGGGAAATGGCTAGCGGAATTAGGCGACGTACACTTAGAAATTATTGAATTGAGATCAGAACAAATAATTGAACACCTGGAGCACAGAAAAATCGATATTGGTATCATGGCAGGACCGTACGAAGGAAGTTCCTTAAACGAACAAATATTGTTTAATGAAGAGATTTTAATTTATGCACCTAGTTTAAAAAAAGATACTGTAACATTAACTGAGCTATCTGAATTGAAGCCCTGGTTATTAAGTGAAGGCAATTGTTTACGCACGCAAATGATGAATTTTTGTAATCTAAAAGAGGAAGCGAAAAAAGATTGGAGTTATGAAGGAGGGAGTTTGAGTTTATTATTGCGCATGGTTGATCAGCAAGGTGGATATACACTTTTGCCTAATTGTTACACTAAAGTAT
>Ga0136559_1000852_pt1 | contig 10200 bp, 5 predicted proteins | sample AntRauMeHopE1496_FD_104633 | JGI IMG/M metagenome (GOLD analysis project Ga0136559, IMG submission 104633) | Saline lake microbial communities from Rauer Islands, Antarctica - Metagenome Hop E1 #496 | ecosystem: Environmental > Aquatic > Non-marine Saline and Alkaline > Saline | place... | reverse complement strand
TATCCATAGGTAGCCGTCATTCCAAAATTATCTGAAACGGCCCCACAAAAAGTAGCAAAAATAAGTGTCGGATCGATTACGAGTTCAACCCGTGGATTATAGTCTCCCAAAACAAACTCCACCTCGTTTTCGATAATATTGTATTCACAGGGAATCTCTATCATCTTGCCATTCACTATTTGATAAGCATAAGGTGCTTGTTCAATAATATCCCCGAGCTCAGTTCGAATTACTAAATTTCCTTTCTTATCGAGAAATAATTTTTCATAATTACGATAATCTAACCGAATGATTGCGGGATCAACCTTAGGAGCAACAATAAATTCGTACTTGAGTTCTTCCTCTTTTTCTATAAAATGTAAATCAATACCATCATAGATTTCCTTCATCACAAACTCGCCATAAGCACCAACATTAGAAGCCCATTTGGATTCAACTGAACCAATGAAAAAATTATAATGATGAGGCGCTTTCTCTAGTTTTATTAACTCATCTACCTCATTTGCCCCTTTAAAATTTAGATGCACCAGCGTTTGCTTATACGTTAAAACTTCTGGACCATCGGTATTCATAGCTGCATGCGCACGACGGTAATCAGAATAATCTTGTAAATGAAACATCACTTTTCCTTGTTCCACCCACATATTCCCGCCTTGAAAAGTAGTTTTGAACAGCACTTGATCGGGCCATTGACCCTTATTCTCCATAAAAGCATGATGAATCGAATGGTCTTGATGAATTTCTTGACTAAACACGACAGTGATTGATCCGATAAAAAATAACAAAGCGAGTAGTCTGTTCATAGCTTTAAATATTCGGACTAAGTTAGGAAAGTTCGCTTAATTAAGCAAACGGAAACGTTTTCTTCTTCCATGAAAGACGCTTAACGCTTCCATTTTGTCATTTAGCACCTCACAGAAAGACCTTAAAACCGACAATCTGACAGAAAAACCGACTTAATTTACTAGGAATATTTCATAATGGCAGAAAACGTGGACTCATCACCCAGTGGCACATATATTGACAAAGGCAGAGTATAATTTGATAAAAACAAAAAAATAATTTCTGATATGGGAAAAATAATTGGAATCGACTTAGGAACTACTAACTCTTGTGTTTCAGTAATGGAAGGTAACGAGCCAGTAGTAATAACGAATTCAGAAGGAAAAAGAACAACACCTTCAATAGTAGCATTCGTAGACGGTGGTGAGCGCAAAGTGGGAGATCCTGCCAAACGTCAAGCCATTACAAACCCAACAAAAACAATTGCATCTATCAAGCGTTTTATGGGGTCATCGTATGATGATGTTTTGGATGAAGTAAAGCGTATGCCTTACCAAGTAGTTAAAGGTGATAATAATACGCCACGCGTAAAAATTGACGACCGTTTATATTCTCCGCAAGAAATATCTGCCATGATACTTCAAAAAATGAAGAAAACTGCAGAAGATTATCTTGGGCAAGAAGTAACAGAAGCGGTGGTTACTGTTCCAGCATATTTCAATGATGCACAACGTCAAGCCACAAAAGAAGCGGGAGAAATAGCTGGATTAACTATCAAAAGAATCATCAACGAACCGACAGCAGCAGCCTTAGCTTATGGTTTGGATAAGAAAAATATCGAACAAAAAGTTGTTGTTTTTGACTTCGGTGGAGGAACACATGATGTATCTATCCTTGAATTAGGAGACGGTGTATTTGAAGTACTTTCTACAGATGGAGACACACACTTAGGAGGAGATGATGTAGATGAAGCCATCATTAGCTGGTTATCTGCTGAATTTAAAAAAGATGAAGGATTGGACTTAACGAAAGATCCAATGGCACTTCAACGATTGAAAGAAGCAGCTGAGAAAGCGAAAATTGAACTTTCTTCCACGACTTCTACGGAAATCAACTTGCCGTATATTATGCCAGTTGACGGAGTGCCAAAGCACTTGGTGAGAACATTACAACGTTCAAAATTCGAGCAACTTATTTCTTCGATTGTAGAAAGAACTATCGCTCCTTGTCGTTCAGCACTTAAAAATGCGGGACTTTCAACAAGTGATATTGATGAAGTAATCTTAGTAGGTGGTTCGACGCGTATTCCAGTTATCCAAGATGCAGTAAAGAATTTCTTCGGAAAAGATCCTTCAAAAGGAGTGAATCCAGATGAAGTAGTTGCAATTGGAGCTGCTATTCAGGGTGGAGTATTAACAGGAGAAGTGAAAGATGTATTGTTACTTGATGTTATTCCTTTATCATTAGGAATAGAAACAATGGGTGGTGTATTAACAAAACTGATTGAAGCAAATACGACGATTCCTACAAAGAAATCTGAAGTATTTTCAACAGCGGCAGACAATCAACCATCTGTTGATATACACGTACTTCAAGGAGAGCGTTCAATGGCAACAGACAACAAAACATTAGGTCGTTTTCAGTTGACAGACATTCCACCGTCTCGAAGAGGTGAGCCACAAATTGAGGTGACCTTTGACATTGATGCCAATGGAATCATGAATATTTCTGCAAAAGACAAAGGAACTGGAAAAGAGCAATCGATTCGAATTGAAGCATCTTCAGGATTGAGTGATGAGGAAATCGAACGAATGAAAAATGAAGCTGCTGCAAATGCAGATAGCGACAAAAAGAAAAGAGAAGAAGTTGATAAAATCAACAAAGCGGATTCTTTAATCTTCCAAACAGAACGTCAATTGAGTGAATATGGAGATAAAATTCCAGAAGACAAAAAGAAACCAATTGAAGAAGCATTGGCTGAGTTAAAAGTAGCTTATGAAGCAAAAGATGTGGCACAAATGGATGCCGCTTCGGAAAAACTCAACACTGTTTTCCAAGCAGCTTCTCAAGATATGTACAACGCAGCAGACGCTAATCAAGGCGATGCAGCTCAAGAGAACGCTTCCACTGAAGATACAAACGACGAAGTAACCGATGTAGACTTTGAAGAAGTAGAAGAAGAGAAGAAGTAAGAGTTAAGAAGTTGCAGGTTGTTGGGACTTTGGTCCGTTGCAGGTTGCAGGTTCTATACTACTTCGTTGATTGAGGTAATTAAAGTTAAAAGGGACGTAACTATTACGTCCCTTTTTGGTTAAGTACAGTTTATTTACTGCTTTACCATTTTCTTTGTTGCAATCACTTGTCCATCGCAAATTAGTAGATTGGTTATTTAAACCAAAGCTAAAAGAATTACTGAATGTGGCCTGAGAACCAACTCCGCCAGAGAAAGCATTTTCGCCAGAGGCTGTTGTGTTATCTCCCAGCGCCACACTTCTAAACGCTGTGGCATTACTCCCAAACCATTGGAAACTGCCGAATTCAGTGATGCGGTAGCGTTGGATAATACTGTTTCTCAATACTACTAGGCATATCTTAGAATAAGCAACTTGATCCATTGCAACTTTATTCTTCCTTTGTTTGTTTATCTCTTTAAAGCCATTATCTTTGCTTTAAATTTATTTACCATGGTAACATTTATCGCTTTATTTAGTCTTTTTGCTGGAATATTTACCACAATTGCCTTTGCGAAAAACGTAGGAGGAAGCGTCAAGGCAATTAGTCACTACATCTTAGGATTAGCAGTACTTCTGCTTACCTTGGACTATTTTACCGTTGACGCAACCGAAGGAATAGCAGGTTTGCCGATTTTTCTTACTTTAATTTTGAGTGTTTTGTTTTTTATAGGAGAAATTACTAAGAACAAATACAGTTTAGGCTGGAATATTATTCCCATCTTGATGACCGGGCTCCTATTTTTAATTCCGGACCTTTCAACAACGCGCTTTTTAGCCAGTGGAACGGACGGGATACAGGGGATTATGGTCATTGCCGTGCTGAGTGCTATTACCCCTTTCTTAACACACCTCGCTAAATTAGGAATCAGTAACCTTATTATACGTTTCGGATCTATTCGCTGGGCGGACAATGAAGAAAACTATCTCGAAAGCCTTGTGTCGTATGCATTTATTGGCGGTATTTCTGCCCTTGGGTTATTCTTAACGGGGTATTCCGGATTGTTGGTTGCTGCTACGTTTTATACTGGCGCCTCTCTCGTTGCAAGAAACAAACTAGGATTAAAAAATGATATAATCCTTAGTGCTGGTAGTGCGATCTACCTCATAGCAGCTATGCTAATTTTGCTGGAATACGGCGGTTATTCTGAATTAGATTTCACACGTGGGGAAATACTAGAAGGAGCGTTTGTTGGAGGTTTTATTATTCTTATTTATGACTTATTATTACTTCTTGCGCGTTTCAACAAAGGAAAATGGAAATTATTACTCACCGCGAAAGCAATTATAGTTCCATTATTAGCGCTTGGCGCCTTAGCATTTGCCTACACCCAACTAGAAAGACTAGGCGGTGTGCTCTCATTAGGTGCTGTTTTAATCAGTTTAGCGTTAATTAGTGTACTGTTTTCACTCTTCAAGAACTATACTTACATTGGTCTAAAACTCATCACCTTAGGAAGTGTCTTTTTAATCACTCCGTTTATTATGCCTGTGCAACAAACTTCGTCTATCGACCTAAAGGAGCTCGGTATAGAAAGCACAGTAAAAAACGACGGAAACGACGACATCACACAAGCAGTTGAACCGGAAGGGAAACCATTTAGTGAAGCCATAGGGAAATGGAAAATCAATGAAGAAAACTCAAAAATATTCTTCGAATTAGGCCCTGAAAAAGGCAGAACTAAAGGAGAGTTTCAGCTTGTAAAGGGAAATTTAGAAGTCAAAAAAGAGATTACAAATTCTAGTATAAATGTTACCCTTGCTGTTAAGCATCTCACCACATATATTGGCCCCAGAGATGAAAGTTTAATGAAAAAGGAGTATTTACACGAAGAAAAATTTCCAGAAATCACTTTTACGTCTACCCGTATGATTGAAAAAGATGACGGACTGATAGTAACTGGAGATTTCACCATGTTGGGAATAGCGAAAGAAATTGATGTAACCTTAAAACTGATTGGAAAAGGAGAAAAAGATGGGAAAGCGGTTCTTATTCTTTGGGGTAAATCGGAACTAAACAGGACTGATTTCGGCATGGTTCCATCTACTAAAATTGGGGATATCGTTGAGTTTACTTATGAGATTCAACTGGAAGAATAGTTGATGGACTTCGTTTGGTTGGAGGTTCGGGGTTACGTTGTAGGTTGGAGGTTCGAGGTTCGGGGTTTGGGGTTCGGGGTTCGGGGTTCGGGGTTCGGGGTTCGGGGTTTGGGGTTTGGGGTTGACCAAAAATTGAAACTTTTCTAAAAATAGCTACATTTGTTCTCATGAACTATCGGATTCTTTTTATATTGGTATTCGTATCAGGGTTTAGCCTAGCGCAACGTGGTCATTTTTTTGAGCCTGTTGATACACTTCATACCAAAAGGACCCTCGGGCTATCAATTGGACTTGGCGCATCCTCCGTTGGAAGCTTAGTTGGTTTAGGTACATTTTGGTATAACAACCTAGGTTCAAATGGCTTCAAATTTAGAGATGATGCCCGACAGTGGTTACAAATGGATAAAGTAGGCCATTCTTTTTCAGGGTACTTTATTGCCAATACTGTTCATCAGTCCTACCGATGGGCTGGTTTAGATGAGAATAAAAGTTTACTAATTGGTTCAGCAGTAGGTTTCGGTTATTTACTTTCTTTCGAAGTATTAGATGGGTTGAGCGAAGACTGGGGCTTTTCTTGGTCTGACATTGCCGCAAATACAGCGGGTGTTGGTTTATTTTTCGTACAGCAAAAAATTTGGAAAGAACAACGTATTCGTATGAAATTCAGTAGTTCGCCTTCATCTTATGCTACGTACAGGCCAGAAGTGTTAGGTTCCAACTTCTCCGAACGATTATTTAAAGACTACAATGGCCAGACCTATTGGTTAAGTGTTAACCCGCATTCCTTTTTAGCGGATAATTCTCGATTTCCAACATGGTTAAATGTAGCATTCGGTTATTCTATTGAAGAACGGATTTTTGGATCTCAAAATACGGCGATACTGAACATAGATGGTATGGAGCGCACGTTTACTTCAAGACGTCAATACCTATTTTCATTAGATATCGACTTGCAGAAAATACCCGTGAAGAAACCTTGGTTAAAAACACTATTTCATACGTTAAACCACATCAAAATTCCTTTTCCAGCGTTAGAGTATTCCAACACTGGGTTTAAGTTACATGGCATCTATTTCTAGTTGATCCGTGTGCGAGAAGCTGAACCAAACGGATTTGGTAAGACGAAACGAAGAAAGAATTCAACACCTCCTCTACCCCGCGATGCTTCCGTCAAAGAAGAAACGTTGAAATCATAAGCCACTCCGAAAGAATAACTTGAATATTCCAGCATAAATTTAGCTACAACGGCATCACCAAAACGATAAAAAGCACCAAAAGATGTGGCTAATTCCTGAATAAAACCTGTCACTTTAGAGCCTTCCGTTACAATTACACGCACATACGTACCACCAAGAATTTCTTGATGAGGCCCTTGTCGGTTGTAATACAATGCAGGAACTAATGAGAAGTTTGAATTACTTATTCCATAATCCACATTCACAAATCCGGAAAATCGTATCGCTAAATCGTCTGCTCCGCCTGCAAGGAACGAAGAGGAAGGTCTATTTACATGAAAAGCAGCTAGACCTGCAGTCAATTTAAATTGGTCATTTCCACGCATGTATTTTTCATTCTTCTTGTAATGGTACACTATCCCAGCACCAGCATCAAGGTGAGTGAAATTAGTAGCACCGAAATTCTCTCCACTACTAATAGCAGAATTGAACCCTGTTCCAACGAACTGACTTTCCCATAAACCAGCAGCAGGATCAATACCACGCTGTCCGATACCACCTTGAATAGCCAAACCGATGGTACTGTTACGATCGATCAATAAGTGATAAGCTAAACTTAAATTAACATTGGTAGTTGTCATCCGTACATCACCCGCTTGGTCATTAAAAAAGTTTAACCCACCAGCTAGAAATCCTTTTCCACCTCTTTTCTCTTTAAATCTCCAATCCACTGAACCTCCAATAGTTTGAAAAGGGAAAGCAACACTGTTCCATTGATTTCTGTAATTCACAACCGCTTGAAAGTTTTGCTCTGCTCCCGCTAAAGCTGGGTTTAAATTCAGCGGCGAAAAACGCATTTGCGAAAAATGTATATCCTGCGAAAAGCTTTGAGCCAGCGCAACCATAAATAATGTGGCAGTAAGTAGTAACTTTTTCATACTTCAATTTCTTATTACAAATTTATACTTTTTTACTCAATCATTCCTCCAACAATTGGTGATTTTAATTCGTCAACAATTACCTAACAACTGTTATGTTTCCAGATTCTTCAACTGTTTCTCCATTCGTTAAGGTTACCCTTAGTTTATAAACAAATGTTCCAGAGTTGACTAGCTCATCTCTATGAGTTCCATTCCAACAATCATTCTGATCGGTAGATTGAAACACACGTTCTCCCCATCTGTTGTAAATACTCAAGTCCATAGTCTGAACACAATCTGATAAAACACAAATAGCATCGTTATTTCCATCACCATTTGGTGAGAAAACAGTTGGAATATAAGCACCCAAACAAGGTTGTTCTACAATAATGGTAGCAGTAGCCTCTCCCTCACATCCATCATCCGAAATAACTGTCACCGTATATGTAGTTGTTTCATTTGGTGATGCCGTTGGATTTGGGCAATCATCACAACTCAACCCTTCTGATGGTGTCCACGTGTACGTTAAGTTAGGCAGATTAGGAACTGTTGTTACAACCAAATCCACATTATCCCCTTGATTAATTGTAAAGTTATCAGGCGTGATTGTTACGGCTAACCCAGCAATTAATCCTACCGTAAAAGTAGCATCTGTAGAACATCCGCTACCATCTGTTACCGTTACCGTATAATCTCCCGGCTCTAAATCCGTTGCACTTGGTGTCATGCTAATATTTGGCAGCCACGTGTAGGTATATGGTCCTGAGCCGCCCATTACATCTGTCACAACTGAGCCATTATTCAACCCGCAATCTGAGTCCGTAGCTATTCCTAGTAGTGTTATCTCACTTGGCTCTCCAATCGTTACATCTTCAAAAGCAACACACCCTGCAGCATCTGTTACCGTTACCGTATATACGCCAGGAGATAAACCTGTCGCAGATGCAGCAGCTCCACCAGAAGGTGTCCAATCGTAAGTATATCCTGGTGTACCTCCAGTTACACTCACCGTAGCAGAACCATCCGTATCTCCTGCACAGGAAACATCGTTCACTGCATCAACCGTAATTGTAGGACCATTTACAGTACCAACATTCACCGTTTCATTTTGTACACACCCATTTCCATCCGTTACTTCTACCGTATAAATACCTGGACCTAAATTCGGAACCGTTGCTGTGGTAGCACCTCCAGGTGTCCAACTATACGTATATCCACCCGTTCCTCCTGTTGCTAGAACTGTAGCACTTCCGTTATCCACTGTACAGTCTGAAGCTGTTGAAGAAACCGTAAGGTCGATTATGGTTGGTTCATCGATATCAATCGTTTCATTGGAAACACACCCATTTCCATCTGTTACTTCTACCGTATACGTCCCAGCTCCTAAACCTGAAGCTGTTGAGTTTGTGCCTCCACTCGGAAGCCAGTTATAACTAAATGGTCCTGTTCCTGTAGCTACCACTTCAGCCGAACCGTCTGTTAACCCATTACAACTAATGTCTGTTCCTGTGATTACTAATGAAGCACCTGTTCCATTTACCGTTACAGTTACCTGGCTTGTTCCCTCACATCCATTGGTATCAACTCCAGTTACCGTATAAATAGTTGTTACACTTGGGCTCACAGTATGAGGGCCAGCGCCAGTTCCTATTCCATTATCCCAAGTATATGAAACACCACCTGTTGCAGTTAGGTCAACACTTCCGCCATCACAAATACTCACATCGGCACCTGCATCAATAGCGGCTGGAGGGTTTACAATTACCTCCACTAAACCAATAACTGTATTTGTACCATCAGAAACTTCTACTTCATACGTAGTTGTTGCTGTTGGACAAACATTTAAAACATCTGCTGTTCCTAAAACTGCAGGGTTACCTTGCTCTGTCCAAGAATAAGTATAGGTTCCAGCAGGAGATGGTGTTGCGGTTAAATCCGTACAATCTCCCTCACATATTGAAGCTGGAGAGGCATCTACAACAACACTAAATGCTCCACAAAACGAAACAGATGTCTCGCTTGCTGGCTTCGTATATGTTATACATCCTGCAGAATATGTGATTTCAACAGAATAAGTAACCGATCCATTCGGACATACTGAGAGTAGTTCATTATTCGTCTGACCTGCCATCGGCACTCCATTCTCGAACCATTGAAATTCAAAATCATTTGTTACCTCACAACCACCAGTTTGATTTGCCGTCTGAGCTATTAAATCAATACACCCACCCACGCAATCTGGAGTTCCTACTACTAAAATGTCTGAATCGAAATCTAATGGACATGACTTTTTTACTGTAAGATTATCGATTGAAACATATTCCGAACTACCTGATGCACTAGGACCAGGGGTGAAATTACCAACCATGAGATGGTTTTCTCCCCCAGCAGCACAAAAACTATAAATAAAATCTTCACAATCCCCAGTTATCATTTGTCCTGATGGGTTAACAACTTGGGGAGTTCCATTTACTATTGATCCTGTACCCATGAAGGCATTACCCCCGTTGTCAGCGTTCCATTCTGCAAAACCAGTCCCGTTACTGTATGTGTTGTTATGGAACCAAAAGCCTAATTTATCTGTGGGAGGATCATTATTTGAAAAACCTCTCCGAGTAGAGGCTCTTACTTGAACACAGTATTCCTCACCTGCTTCTAAAGGCGAAGATAACTGCTGTTGAATATATTCCGCATTCTGTCCACCGCCAAAATGCACAAAAAAGCCTATAGAACCATTTCCATCCATGCATGGAACTGCACTTGAATTTGTGCATGCCGCATTAAAATAATCTGGAGATGGGAAACTAATATTGTCATCAATTCTTGTTGCAGTTCCAAACCAGTTATCAATTGGCGTCTGATCATACCAAGGTCTAGGGATTTGATTATTAACTCCAAACCCTGTTCCAGCGGCAGAACCACAAACTACTGTAGCCATTTCGAAATCTCCATTTACTACGACTTCCGGACCACATTCAGTCACAACGTAGC
>Ga0136559_1000849_pt1 | contig 10214 bp, 9 predicted proteins | sample AntRauMeHopE1496_FD_104633 | JGI IMG/M metagenome (GOLD analysis project Ga0136559, IMG submission 104633) | Saline lake microbial communities from Rauer Islands, Antarctica - Metagenome Hop E1 #496 | ecosystem: Environmental > Aquatic > Non-marine Saline and Alkaline > Saline | place... | reverse complement strand
TTCAGTGTGCCTTGCAGTGAAAAGCAGATGCTACAGGCAGAGGTGATTGTGTCGCCAGTCTCCATGTACTCTCTGCGCACCATGTCGTCCTGTTTGCGCTTTTTGCAGGCAGGGGCCGCGGTCTCGTGGAGTAGCAGCATGGTCTTTTCGGGACCCAGCAGCATGTGAAGCGCTTTTGTAGGCCCCAACACCATGGCCAGAAAATACTTTTCGTTGGTCGAGATGTGTTGCACCAGGTCCCACCCCTTTTGCGAACAGTATCGGCGCATGATATCCGTGTCGAGCCCGGCAACTTTATCGATAAAAATGTCGTTCTCGGGCATGAAAACCGCCAGGAAGTTTGGGAACACCAGGCCATAGGCCAGCGAAGACGGCGGGCATGGCACGTGCAGATTGTTTGTAACAAAATGGTTGTTGAGCCTGAAGAGCACCTCAGGCCACAACACTGCATTACGCACACCGGCCGTCAGTATTGTGTTGGCGTTTCGACTCTTGCTGCGCACTTTCAAAGGGTAGCACTTGAAGCCACGGAGACACATAGTCTTGTGAGTGCCAACTGCGTCGTAGCATATCCTCATTCGCACGTGCTCGTCCAACATAAAGAGAGGCACAGCATAGGCCGACGCCTTGAGAGTTGTAGCGTCCCCTGCCGCCGTGTGTAGCATACAGATCATCGGAAACTTGACAGAAACCTCTCCGTCTCCGACCCTAAACATGCTTCCCTCGCCCACATTTTGCGCGTCCATCTGCTCGGAGGGTTTGATCTCCACGTTTCCGTCCAACAACATAATGTGGTTCGGATCCAAGCTCTTGCGCCCAGCCAGAAAAATCCACGCGCTGCCAACCATACTGAGAGGCCTTTCGGCGCAGATTTCTGCCGCACACATACAAATAAGCCCACGCATGCCACACGTCAGTCCGCTGCCCACATGACAGCACGAGCAACAGCCCACACATCCATATATGTCATACCATCTGACGAAAGGAGACGCTGGTGAACACCGTGGCTGATTGCTCGGTGTTTGCTGCAGGTATTCCTCGTTGCAATGACGGGGATGATGCGGTTGTCGACACCGCAGCCCGAATCAACCACAGCGTTTTCTTGTAGTAATCTAGCCGCGACGGCAGGCGTGGACACCACAAGAGACACGCCACCACCGTTTTCACCAGTGGGATGTGCGGCTGCTGTATCGGAACACATCGGTGCCATATTTAGGTCTGAGCGCAAGCCGCGACGCTTTGTGGGTGTCATTCTGCAGAGGACGTCTTGATTGACGTGTTTTGGAAAGTGCACGCCACATCGGAACATCTCTAGGGTCTTGGCCAGCAGATGCCGCTTGACAAAGGAGCCAAATTTGTCGTACAGTATGCCTTCCATCTTCAACGGATTCGAGGTACAGGTGGACTTGAATAGGCCTTTGAAAATTGGGTTGCAATAATCGGGAACAAGGTATCCACGCTGGATTACGATCATGCCCGCGCAGTAAATGTGTGTGAGATCGGACATGGCAGGCATGCAGGCGATCTCTGCAAGCACCAGGCACACCTCACACCTCCCACATGGCCCTGTTTTCCCCAGTTCTATGCACTCGATGGGTAAGATCGGCAAGACCTGCGTCACGTTAAAGCGGCAGACACAGTCGCACCCACAAGCACCAGAAATCGACACGGAGTCAGTCCCGATGGGAGCCGTCTCCTCGTGAACAATCAAGACACAACAGGTGCGTGGATCTAGCCCCATGTTGTAAGTGTGGAAACAAAGCACCACACCCCTCTGCACTTTTAGAGACAGGTGCCCGAAATAGTTTTTTGGCGACCTCGCATGATTGCACATACCAGGCGCGTGGTTGCGAGGACCGCGTCTTTTTTTCCACAAAAATATGTCTTTTGCGCGCGTTTATTATCGAAAACACGCAATGTTTTCTGGCTCGACAGCACGGATTCGCTGCTCCAGAAAACACAGCTTTTGGGCAATTTCCCCCTGCACTTCCTGCACAGTGCGCGCAGTGGTGACGCCCACATATGCGCCAATCTGACTGTACAGATGAAACAACATCATGTCTTGATCGCGTCGCAGCGCCGCGTTGGTATGTGCGCACGCGTGGTGGTCTTCTTGCAGCTGCTGGCGCAGATGGTGCATGTCCATGTTTGTCTGTGCCAGTTGCAGGGCGACGTCGACCTGTCCCACCCACTCGTGCGAGTGTATTTCACACTGTACGCTGTCGATTCGGGCATGCGCCTCGGCAAGGCTATGCTTGGTATGCGCTGCTGCGCGCACGTGCAATTGCTTGATTTCCAGGCAACTTGCCTGCATTTCCTGGCGCAATGTGGCAATTGTTGCCGCCATCTGCCGTATTTCGAGCTGCAACTCCGGCACACCCTCCAGCGTCTCTATCGGCACGTCACGGGCGCTATTAGAAGCATTGCTGTACCCGGTGTACACCGCAAGACGACTGTTGTTTGGCAATGCTGGGTCTGTGTGAGGCCGATGGCACAGCTTGCAGGCGTGTTTTGCAGTCACATGCACTTCATTGGGTGTGTTTTTTTTTGCCTGCTCTTGCATCTCGGCCAGCGTGTGTCTGTATATACTGTGTTTTCGAAGATATGGCATGTCCATGTGCCTGAATCACCCTGCAGCTGTGCTTCTTTATATAGGAAACAGTGCACAGTGCACCATGCCGATTGTAAACACGGCAGTTCCAGCAATGGGATGCACATAAAACACCACGCCTACTGCAAACAATTCAAAACAGAGGTCGGCACTATATATGCACGGCAACACACAAACCGTGTGTAGCTCCGTATGCATGACAGAATTTTGAATCCATATCTCTTGTTCAAGGCCCAGTCCAATGACATGTTTTCCGCCTACATGGACGCATCTTTCCACACAAAAAAGCAAAAAATACCAAAGGCACACACCCACCGTGCCGTCATGGACACTGAAAACAGTCTCTGGCGTCCAGTGCTGTCCGTGCACCCTCACATAGCAAGTGCCACAAAAAAACGAAATGTACAGCCCTCACTTACGCCGACATGCAGGCATGCTCTTGTACCACACAACACCTCGGACGACTTTGTGCTGGTAAACAGGTTGAATGCCCAAAAGCCGCGAGTCGTGGCACAGCGGTCGTCGTGTGTAGCCCATGTGGACACCGAGAATGAGTTTGTATTTGTAGATTGCGAATAAAACACAAAAACAGCATTTACTTACAAAAAACACAATTGCAGCCTCATTTTTACACTCAAGGAGTGGTATTGCGAGATTGAACACAACAGATCAATGTGACAGATCGATGTGGTTGTTCATCACGATTCTTGACACCGACCATGTCCTTTTAGACACACAAGAGGTACTGTTGGATCCAGCACGACAGATCAGTGAGGCGTACGGGGAGAGCCTGGTCTTCGCCGTTGATATTCATCATCATCTCCATGTTCATCAGCCGGTAGTGGATACTCACATTGGCCTCCTCGTTTTTGCCAAAAAGCTGCTGCTCCAGCGCGCACAGTCGGATGTGCAGCGGGTGCGACTCGTCGCCGTAGAGCGGGATGTTGTTCATTCTGTCGACGACACAGAGGTGGTGGTGGTTGTTGTACACAATAGGTGTGTTCTGCAGAACATTCTCGTCTCCTTCGTGGATGCCACATTGCAGGTTGTCGTTCCACAGCAAAGTCTCGTGGAAAATCGGATAGGTGCCAATTTCATGACCCGTGTGCACTGCATCTAGGCCGTCTGCACACTCCTCACAGTTTTCGGAGACAACGTCTGCCGTCGGAGCATTGGGCTTGTCGATGCCCTCCTCGTGATTGTCACTGGTGGTGATGGGATTGGTGGCGTCGTTTGCGTTTGGAGTGGCGTCACACGCGTCGTTTTGTAGAGCAGATGCCGCAGAGTCTGTCGTCACTTCAGGGGTAGTTGCGCAGAAAGCCTCCATGTCAGCATTGTAAGTCCAGTTGAAACGCTGCCAAATACGCTCGCTGAGGAAATCCACGAGTTCGTCCCAGGTCTTTTCACACGACACCTTCTTCTTGATATCGTTGAACCAGGTGGTGAGCTGCTGCTTGGAGATGCAGTTGTTCGATACAATGTCTTCATACTCAGTGTGGAAAGTCGTCTCAAACAGCATCATCAACTTCGAGTTTTGTACAGGATACACCCCCTTGTGCAGCACCATGTGCTGGAACTTGAGCTGCGAATTTTCCATGGCCGCCAGCAACGCCTCAACCTGCTCGTACAGCTTGTAGTTGACGTAGGTCTTTTTTTCGTTCTGGGTGCGGATGTTGCACTTGCCAAACGGCGAAAACAAGTCCATCATCTCCTGGTGGTTGGGGACCTCCTCGTGCATAAACACCACCGGGAAAAACGTCTGGTACTTCCTTGGCTTGACCTCGACACAGTACATAGACGTGCCATGCTCGGCATTCAGATTATCTTCAACAAACGACTTCATGCCCTCAACAGCAACGTCATACGCGGTAATCTTCATGTAGATGATGCTGTCATACACATTGGTGTCGCCCTCTGCCGATGCAGCCCCTGGGGCCTTTGTCGACTTGGCAGACTTGGCAGACTTGGCTGACTGCAAGACCTGCTCGGGCGCCGTGTTCAGAGCCGTCACGAGAAACGCCCTGTCGAATCCGTATGCCTCAATGGCATGCACCACTTTGGACAGCAGATGCTTCGGACAGGCCTTGACAAGAAGCGTCACGATCGAGGTGTTTGACGTCATCTCGTGTGCCACACGTTTTGAACCGTCTGTGTCCGAGCACTACACGCTACTTATAGACATTTAGCATGAGTCTATTTCGGATCCGTCGTCCGCGGGCGCGACCACCACGAACCCCACAAAAACAAGCATAAAACCCACAAAACGCCGCGGCAACACCGTTCTTGCTCTCATGCTCTATTTGGAAAACAGCAGTGTCGACAAGGTTTTGGTCTGGCACTTTTTGGTGTGTATTTTCTGGTCTGGCACTGTTTACATCACCATTTTCGAGAAACCCTCTCAACACACATATCGCTGATTGTATCTGCACACGCAGACATGAACTGTCATTTCAATGTGCCTGTGTGTTTGACAGTGGTGTGTGTGTGTTGCCACGTGTGCCTTGGTGGGATGTGTTTATGCTGCATATGCGTGTGTATTTCAGGACAAGAATGGCATTTCAAAGTTACATGCCACGAGCAATTTCAAACTAGGGCAATGTTTTTTTTGCTGGTCGTGAACAGTAATTTCGATGGATTAATTGGCTACCTGAATGTGGCACTTTTGTCAAAAAATATTGAGATATATTGTTTTTTATTTGGTGGGGGTTTTTGGCGCATTCTTTGTTGTGCAAATATATATAAACTAGTGTCCATAACGCCATTACGAATAATTATGGACATGCACCGCAAGGGTTCGTCTTCACCAAGACACGTCGAATATACCCCGGAAAGAAAAATCGAAATAGCTCTCAAACACTTCAAAAACATTTACGCGACTTACCAGGAGAATCAAGATGAACTCTACGAGATACAAAAAGTCAATGATATATACCAAGAACATTTTGATATATTGATTGCTCTCTTGACTCCAAAACAAATGATTGCATTCAAAAATCGAATCCGCTGATGAGAAACTGCGTCGAGATTCGCAAATCAACACGCACATGGCAGTGCTCGGGCGTGGTGGTCTCAGATAGATTCGTTGCCGTTTCTGTCAGCCACAACGTTTTGTTCGAGTGTCGTTTTTTTGCCGACTATCTCGCTGTGCAAATGTATATAAACGGGCATCTCCAGTGCCGTGGTAGATAATTACAAACACATATTATTCGCGCAAAGCGTGACCACCAATGGATGCAATTTGTAGAAGAAAGCTCCTGATAATACAGGACGAAATCGAAAAATATACCATGTGGAATGAGAACCTTGAAACCCAAATTCAAACACAAAAAAATTGCAGCACAATTTGGGAAAAAAACAACGTTTTTTTGATGCATATTTTGGACCCCGTACAATTGAAGAAGTACAACAGAATCCACAGTTTGTCGAGGAAATAACTCATGTAGAATGAAAACTAGCCAACAGAATGCGCGATGCCCCAGCCTGACCGTCAAAGTACACATTGCTAAAGTTTACGTTATTATCGATACCACCGTTATCTCAAAAAAAGTATGACACCGGCATTACGCAGTGTTGTTGATATCTGCATTTGCTCTCTGTCATGTATTCTCGCATACAAAACCCCTAAACAGGAATAGGTTTAGGGTAGGACGATCCCGTGTCACGTTTTGTGTAATAAAAAGTTTTTTTGGTTCTTGGGTATGACCTGTTGTATCATTGTCGCATGTACCAGCCCCCATCGCACCATAAACCATTTGGAACGCGACGAAAATTACGACGACTGGATTTATTCCCGAATTCGATGTGTTTTTCCTACGTTGAAGCACACAAAGTTTCCTCCTACATATGAGGGTAAGCGGTCATGGTTGCCACGGTAACGTCACTATTACCAACAGCCCATTTTATCGAATGGCACAGATTGCATACACTTTGTTGGGAAACGCACAACAATGAAAAAGTAAAAACTTGTTTGTCGACTGCAAGTATTTGTGCTTTTCACGTGTATATGCTTTTTCCAACTGTTTCTGCCGTTGATGTGCACGCATTTCGGAATAAAATGACTCGTTGACAAGCTGGGGAGCGTGAGCACTATCAAAATAGGTGCATTGGTAATGTATTTCGAGATCCGTGTGTACTATAAATGGGTGCCTCGGAATCACAATATAGAACAGCACGTGGAATCAGTGGCAAGCACTTGACAGCATGACTTTCCGCCTACCATGCACTGATGCATCGGTCAACACACAGATGCAGGTGCTTCCCTGTCCGGAACGCTTGCACGATGTTGTGCAGAACGAGGACGACGACTGTGTGCTGACTCTTGCAAGCTGCTGGGAGCACGACGACCGAGAATTTGTGCGCAGCAAGATGCAGTTGCTGGCGAAGGACGTATTTGCCGTTGCAACGAATTTGATGCGGACGGAAGGTTGGAAACATATACCAGGCCGCATAATGCGCATGCGCGACACTGGATGTCTTTGTGTTATGGGATGTGGCCACAAATTCTCTGGCGTGCCGCTTTTGTACACTTTTATGACAGTGGGCTTCAAGTGTCCAATCTGTCGCTTTGGCGGCAACGCCACCATTGACATTGACGCGCCACCCCCTGGGTCCTTCTGTGCTGAGACATGGAAAGTCATGTGCTGTTTGGCCAACGTGGTTCGCAAACGCGACAAGCTCGAAAAGTACAACGAGGAGCGCATGTTGGCTGTGCAGATAAGCCGACAAAATATTTCAATGATCTATCAGAGTATGCCGTGGTTTATTGTGTTTGCGCTGTACAAGGAGAACAAACCCACCATGTCAAGCACACCGTACGCACAGATTCCGATTAAAATGACAGTGGAGGTTCCGGGAAATGTGGACCTTGCCTCGGGGCAGCCTGAGATGGTCAAACTGAGCGCTGGTAAGACGCCGCCTGCGTGTCGTGCTACTTTGCCGTGGTTGTGGAACGAAACACGAGAATGACTTGTTTTTCATACGCACATGTGTACAGGGAACAGGGGTTCGGCGGGTCGGCACTTGTCGGCACAGATGCGCAACAGTGGGTCGTTTTTTGTCGAGGTAATTGTCGACATTGAAACTAACAGACACATTCTGTTTCAGAGCGGCAAAATGACATACAAGGATGTGCCCACCTCGACGACAAGGACGCAAAAATGCTTCCACACCCCGGGCACCGTCGGCGAGTGCGCGATTTCGTTTGAAAAGTGCCAATATGAGAACAACAACTTGCTCAAGCGGGTCGACTACATGGTCCTCGAAGAGAAACTGCGGTCGTTTTTGATTGGCATCTCGGGCATATTGAACTAGTAGTGCCCGTTTTGGCGCACATTCCAGTTCGGGCGGGCCAGTCGTTGCTCAGAAACTGCCAACAGGCTAATTCCACCCTTCATTCTTTACCTCTCAACGAGACGGCCTCGACCTTTTGCGTCTCCGGTCACGTAACGCCCAGTTATTTTCCCTCAAAGACGACGTAACACACTAGCACAGCCTGTTCCGAAAAGATCGACCAAAAACCCCTTGCATACGCGCACATGTGCGCGACTGTGTGTACACGCAGCACTCGTTTTTTTCGCACGTAATAAATAGACCATAACCACGCATATCGCCATTTGGTGCCGAGTGGCAGAGACGGCAACGGGGTGCCGATTGTACTACGGCATAGATATATAGCGTGTGGATTCGTGTCAACGACACAGCTGCGACCATGACAGAACGGACCAACATGCCGGAGCTCCTGAACCGATTCATGGAGACCAGTAATATTGCCATCAAACCCACGGACACGCGCCTGCATCGGCTCATTATACTCCGTTTCTTGTACTCGTTCGGGCAAGTGTCCGACGTCGACAAATGTATAGCACAACTTGAAGAGGCTGGTGTCAACATTGGAGTGTTCAACAAACCAACCACCGAGGTATCGCACTGGTCGCGAAAGTAACACGTGTCTCTCTTTTTCGTACCATTTATTGTGTGTTGGGCGATCAGAGGTGTACTGCATAAACAACAACATGACAACAAAATCATCGTCTTTCAAAAATAATGCGGGACATGCCTACTCAGACAGCGTAGCCACTGTACCACTGAAACACCCCTTTCAACACACTCTTCTTCCCCCAAACACTAAGAAATGTGGCACATGTGTCAATGAGAGCACACGCTGATTATACTGACGTGTGAACATACAGATTGGGCTCGTGCACAATTTGACCACCATGCAGATCAACGAGTGGGTCGAGCTGATCAGGCTGTTGCACATGGAAACGTTTAGCACCGTGGTGGCAGAAATGCGGGAGCGGTACCAAGAAAATGACCGGAACAGCAGTCCGGTTCTCATTATTTTCGACACCCTACAGGTATCGTTGTGCATGTGCGCGCCCACGCCAGTCGCTGCCATCGGCGCACTGACCAATGCTGTGTGGGTTCTGGTGTGTCTGTACAGCAAAATCACGTCTCGAGCAAAATCATCGACAATCTCACGATGCACCTCTTCCTCAGCATATACAATTGTGAGATCAATCGGGCGCAGGCAGTGTCGTCTCTGTTACAGGGTGCACAGGTGGCGAACTTCTCTGAAATGGTGTTCCACATCATGGGACACATTGGCTCGAACCTATCGTCGGAAAACATCATGTTTGACTTGTGCCTCGTGCTGCAGAGCATGACGATTCCACAGTACAGCACGTTGTGTGCGCGTGTCGAAAACTACACAATGAACCAGACGGTGGTCGGGCCGCTCATGACAAGCAAGGTCTGGCCGCATCAGTGCCGCCTGTCACTGCGCAAAGTTTTGCAAACCATGCAGCACGAAAGCAAGTCCATGACGGTGACGGACAATTGCGTGCCTCCCGATATGCCGCTGCACGCCATAAACTGGGCGTCCAAGTCCTGCACCGAGCAGCAAATCACGCTCCTCATTGTATGTATGCAGCTGCCGTACGTCCAGAACAAGTTTGTCTTTATCCAGTCGCTGTTTGGCAACGTGGTGACAAGCGAAATCGACAAGTATAAAGTGCAGCATCTGCGTATCGAAAGCATCATCACGTTCACGCTCCCGCTGCTGCACAAAATCAATAGCAACATTGACATGAGCAACGATACACTGATTATTCTTGTGAACCGCTTCATAGAGGAATGCTTCAATGGCATCTTTGGGCAAGTGCACCGCGCGCTCATGACGCTCTCGTTTTTCGCACAAATGTACATCATTGCCTATGTCGAGTCGCCAATGCGGCTCAAGTTTTACCAGCACATTGTCGAAAACTTCAACAGGCGCCTCGAGACTGCCAACAAGGATCTCACAATTTCTTGCAACATCCCACACAACCTCGTTACCCACATGGACTCGTGGGCAGAGAAGAACCCGTTTTCTACGGCCGATTTCCTGCAGACTTTCAAGACAATGTGCATTTGATCGCTTGTTTATTCGGAAAATACACACCTCTCATCTCCTGCATTACCCCCCACAATTACACTGTCATTATGCAGGCTTGCGCACCACACAACCCGTTGCTACGGTGCGTTTCTTGCGCAGAAAATGCGTGTGGACTCTCTGTTCTCCAGTAAAACCCCAACATCTCCTGTGTCTGCTCTGTCAAAACAG
>Ga0136559_1000848_pt1 | contig 10221 bp, 8 predicted proteins | sample AntRauMeHopE1496_FD_104633 | JGI IMG/M metagenome (GOLD analysis project Ga0136559, IMG submission 104633) | Saline lake microbial communities from Rauer Islands, Antarctica - Metagenome Hop E1 #496 | ecosystem: Environmental > Aquatic > Non-marine Saline and Alkaline > Saline | place... | reverse complement strand
ATCTTCATTGGCCAATTCGTAAAGGGTTTTATACTTTAGTTGCTCGTAGTAGTTTTCGATTAGTTCGGTATTTCCGGTGTACATGTAATCGGCATGGAACATCAGCGCTACATGCTGTTGCCATTCTGTAGGCCATGTGGGGTGTTCCATAAAATATTCTATGGTCTGGCGGGCAATGGCAAATTCGCGATCCGTGGTGTAATGGCTCAATTGGTTCAAATAGGCATCTGCCTCATACGGAATGCGCTCGCGATCGCCATCAACATACAGACCGTTGAATGTGGTCGCCTTTATGGAATACTTGCACAGGTCCCAGACTTGGTTCAGAATATCGTCGGAACTTCCAAAAGCACTTGCATCCTCTTCCCAATAGCTAAAATGGGCCAGTTGTTTAAAATTGTCCGCCGTAATCGTTTCTTGGGCGCCTTCCACTTCTGCATATCTAAAGGGCAAGAGTACAGGGAAACCATCAGGCAAGGGCAAAGCCTTTCCGGGCAGGGTATTTCTTTTGTCCACTTTTACCGGAAGTTGGTATTCCGTTTTCCCTGGTGATACGGGAACTTCAATTTCTTGGTACCTGATATGGCTATTTTCAGCAGGAAACCGGTTGAGGTTCTTGCCGTCCAATTCCTCTCCAATATGAAAGGTCAAGGTGTGCGGTGTTTTCGCCCGATATGTAAAATCGATGGTGGCAAAGGCCGCTTTTCCAAAATCGATAAAATATAGACCACCTCTTTTTTCAAAGTTGACGGGTGCAATACGTTCCACATTAAAACTGTTCGCCGTAGTGATGGTTTTCTGCATGGTGCCCATGGTAAATGTCTGCGGTTTTGAGTAGCTGGACAAGCGATTTTCCTCATCCCAAATACGGGCTTGCCAGTAATAGGTTTCCCCGCTTTCCAAGGCGGCACCTGCATGTTCTATTTCTGATGATGTATTGCTACGGACTTGTGCACTGTCCCAAACATCTCCGATATTATTGTTTATTTTTTCTTCGGAGGAAGCAACTAATAACTGATAGGCAGATTGTGAAACCGCACCATCTGGCACTACCCAACCAAATTCTGGTCTGGTATCCAATACTTCAACATCCTTGGTATTTCTGATCCATTCCACCGTGAGGTCGGTAGGCCCTTGGGAATAGGAATCGCTATTTTTTGCGATCAGATGGTCCGTAGTATTTCTAAAAGACTTTACTTTTTGTATAAAGGATGGGTCTTTTGCAAGATTATTGATTTCCTGCGGATCTTTTTTAAGGTCGTAGAGTTCCTCAATGGATTTATCGTTCACATAGCGGAAATACTTCCAATCCTTGGTGCGGACGCCTTCACTTGGTGGAATGTTCTCGAACTCCCAGATATGTTCTATCAAAACGGTATCGCGCTCAAAGTTTTTGGTGCTGTTCGCTGCTATGGGCATTAGGCTTTTGCCCTGCCAAGATTTGGGTTGTTCCAGACCTGCCAAATCCAGAATAGTGGAGGGCACATCAATATTCAGGGCGAGAGCATCGCTGTCCTTTTGTTGCTTTTGTCTAGGGTCAAAAACAATTAATGGTACACGAACTGAGTTGTCGTACAACAACCATTTGCCAGCTAATTGGCGCTCGCCCAAAAAGTAGCCATTATCGCCCATGAGGATGATAACGGTGTTTTTGTCCATTCCCTTTTTCTTTAGTTCGGCACGTATTTTTGCTATTTCACGATCAATTCCCGAAATCATTCTGTAATAGCCTTTTACGCTGTGCTGGTATTTTTCAGGTGTGTCATAACGCCATGTCCATCGCAAACGATTAAAGCCTTCACGTACTATTTTTGGTTGCGCCTCAAAATATTTGTCGGCTCCAAGGGCAGGGCCAGGCATATTCATATTTTGTAGTAAGGCATCCGATTCTGGCTGCCAAAAATACTGGTCTTCGGCGGAGTCGTGTGCATGTGGGGCACTAAAGCTCAAGGAAAGGCAAAAAGGTTCATCCGCCTTGGAACCGGCAATATAATCAAGGGCTTGTTGGCCGGTATATCGGGTCAAATGAACAGTGTCCTTGCCAATGGTTTTGTAATAATAACCACGTCGATCATTATAGGCATTGTTGCGATCGTAGGATTCATATTCGTCAAATTGTTTGTCCAAGTCATCATAACGCACGCCATATTTACCATAAAATGCTGTTTTGTACCCGTTCTCCTTTAGGATTCTGGGGTAGGAATCGGTCATATAGGATTCCCTGATATTTCCTGTTTGAAAGTTGAATTGATGGGTGCGTTCATACAGCCCTGTTAAGATGCTCGCCCTACTTGCGGCACATATAGGCGTAGTGACCATGGCGTTTTCAAAGTAGGTGCCTTCTTTTGCCAAGGCGTCCATTTCCGGAGTGGAAATCAATTTATTGTCGGCATAGCCAAGCGCATCAAAACGTTGGTCGTCCGTTAGGATGAAGATGATGTTGGGTTTGTCCCCAGGCGTGTTTTGTTGTTCCAAGGCCCTCAATGAAAAGTTAAAGGCCAATAGTGTCAATAGGCTTATATGTGAGTAGTGTTTCATAGTCTTATCCTTAATAGTATGCCTTAAATCTAAAGCCCTTAATTGATATTCGCAAAAATGAATCGCTAAAAAACAGGTTATAAGCTAGTGTCATAAGTCTACATTCACAGCTTGGTTACATAAGCTATAGTTTTAAACGACTTTATTTTAGATAGCTCAAAAATTGCATTTAGCACAATACTTAGTTGCCAATATATGCGTTCGTTTTCTCTAGAATTGGAGCGAACACCTTACTGTTATTGGTGCCTGATTAATTACTCTTGAATATGCGAATTTATTAAAAACCAACATAAGGAAACATCAGGGCAGTTGTTGTACTTGGAATTAATGCTGCTATTCCGTTGGATTTTCATTTGGCAGGAGTATAACTCTTCTAATAATATAATTACTCAGGGTTTTACATCGCTTACTTCATAAAACAGTTCCTGATAGCCAAGACGGCCATCGGCGGCAATGGCTTCCACCAAGATGACGTAATCACCTGTGATATCGCCGTTGTAATAGGATATGGTTGTACTTTTTGAATTGATTTTCATACTAGGCTGCCAATGGATGAGCGACCTTAGGTCCGGTTTGTCCTGACTGGGGGGTATAGGGGCATCATATTTTGGAGTATAAAACTCCTTTACGGGCGAAAAGCTTTCCATAATGTAATTCAGCGTTCCCGGTGGTGGGCTTCCGGTGGCGTACATCCCCACATTGCCTTTTGTGTAAATAGAAATGATATGACCTAAGCTCGGTGCTTCCAAAACATCCGTTTCAGGAAAAACGCTTATGTAGTGGTACTTAAAGTTATTGGCATATTTTATCAGTTCAACACTTTCTATGATTCCGGGGGGCATATTCGGCGCAATGCCGTACTGGCCTTTTGTGATTAGGCGGCCATCTACCGCCAAAAGGGTAGGTTCACGGCTACCGGCTTTAATATTTGCCAGCATGAAACCGTCCGGAAACTGTTCAATTTCGATGTGGTCGCCATAATTGAACATCAATATGCTAAATAGGCCAAAAGACCATTTTTTCTCTTTTTCGCGAATCATATCCCCTTTGATGATCACATCGGGCGCTCCATATTGTTTGTATGCCCTAGTGCGTTGCGGGGTTAATCGATAGCCTTCCACCACTACTTCATCCAATTGGGTTACGCCATAAAGGGAGTCGGACACCATGTTGGTTCTGTCCCTGCGTTCCTTGGCGGTGATCAAGGATTGTTGTATAGGTGTAATTTTCTCTACCTCCGGTATCACCTCATACGCTATTTCAGCAGCTTTAGGTGCATCTAGGGATATCTTGTACTTGCTAGTGGCATCTTTGGTGTTTTTTGCGCTAAGGAGCAGTGTGATGTGCTTACCATAAAAGTCGTCCAGCTCAAATTGAAACCGTCCCATAGTATCTGTTTCTTGGGTGTACAACATACTTTTTTCGCCAAAAGCTCCTAAAGTGATCGCTGCCTTTTGATGCCCCGTTTTCCTGTGCGAGGTAGGGATTGCGGTTCCCTTGACCATAAGGGTTTTCTCTGGCCAAAAAAAAGTACGCCCTTGTCTGGCGGCGGGATAGTTATAATTCCGCCAACCTTGGGTCAATAAAAGGGCATCCATGTCCTTGTCTCTATGTATATTTTCCGGCCTAAAATAATGTCCAGCATCGGCTACTTCCCCGCGCAGCTCCGAATCCAATAAAAAATAGGAACGGATGTTTCCATTTGTTCCCTTGTCCCACTGTTGCTTATTCATTACCAATACAGAGAGGTCGGCAGGTATTTTGCTGGTCTCATTTGGTGCAATGGTAATATGTAATTCGGTTTTTTGTCGTCTTCCATAACCAGGCTTATCCGTACGCACGGCAATATTCAGATGTTCGGATGTAGACGCATTGTAGTACAAGCGCTCTGCAATGGCATTTTTTTGACTGTCCATTAGGGTAAGGGAAAGAATACCCTCGGGCAAGACCGAGGAGGCAAGTTCAGAGACCATTCTACCTTTGCGCAAGGGGCCTTCGATCATATAATAATCCTTTCCCCGGCAACGTATCCTAATAAACACCTTTCCCTGAAGCTCATTGGAAGCCGCCGTAATGCGGATGTCCTCCTCCACCCTTTCCACGGAAAGAACGCTTCCCGTAGATTCCACCTTAGGCAAACTGTAGGTAAAAATAGAATCTCCGTTGGTTGGAAACAGGGCCTTTACCTGATAGGGCTTGGCCCTCTCAGGTTTAAAAATAAAGGTGCCCATCCCCAAAGTGTTACTTTTAAAGTCTGCTATTTTATTGCCTTCCAAATCTTGAAGTTCACCGTGGACCTCCATTCCCTTGCCATCAAATCCCATGGCCTTAAATCCGATTTTGTTATGTATGCCGTGTACCATTTTTCCGCTTTCCGGAAAAAATTGTAAATCGGGCTTTGTATTGTTCGTAAGCATTGTCCTTGATCGGCGAAATCCTTCTTCCATAACCGTAAGGGTAATCCAATCTGCCCCTTCCGGCATGGGATAGTCCAGAGGATAATGGTCTTTGTTCCGTTTTAAAATAAGGGTGTCTTTGCCATGCTCCCAGTCTAAAACAACCGGAATCTGTTTTTCGGCAACCTCCGTTGTCTTGCTCAAAATAGTTCCAAGAAGATGCCGCTGACCCTGTTCATAGTCCACTAAGCTCAAGTTTCCTGTAGTATCGTCGTCTTTCTGCCTCCCCGTATTGTACAAGCGGACATAGCTTTTGAACATGAAGTCGTTTCCAAAATTGCGGTTCCATTGGGTGTAGGCCCGTATAAGATAGCGGCCCGGTTCAAAGCTGTTATCCAATTCAAAACCACCGCTTCCAATACCTTTGGATAGTTTAACGAGCCTATGGGATACAATTTGTTCGTCAGGTGCGATTAAATCCACATACAAAACGCCACTGGTAATAGATGGCAGGTGGTTTTCCGTATCGGTAACAATAGCCTTGAACCAAATAATTTGATCTGTGGCGTAGTCCTTGGCATCAAGCTGCAGATAGATTTTTTCCGGAGCCGACATGTCCATGCCTTGTGTACGCCATTGAGTGTGGGCATACGTGCAGCATAACATACAAAGCAGCATACAAAAACACTTTAGCACACCATAAAAACGTAAAAAAATAAAATAGTCCTTACCACGGTAATTGGTAAGCAAGTGCGTGTACATTCTCATTTATGGACATAAATTACTTCAGTCTATGTAGAATAGATGCTCAAGATAAATAATATTGGCACGGAATACAAAAATTTATCTGAAAACCATATTGGCAATTAGGGAGCTGATCATGGCCAGCGCAATTGAAAGTTAAGGAGAAAATTAGTTGTTCAAGAAAACGATTTGAATAGGGCAGAAAGTAACTATTGCATTACTTTTAAAGAGGACTATGTAGTCCGATCAGGCAATCGCATTCATGTCGAAACCGGGAGAGAAGGCAAAAAACAAAATTTATTACAACATCGACAAGGCGAAATTGCGCAACGACCCTGTACTGTTCAAAAAGCTGGCCGGAGAAATTTGGGAGTTCAGGACAAAATATGGTGGACTGGAACATAGGTTATTGTCGTTTTGGGACAAAGAGGACAAAGAAGAGATTTTGGTACTCGCCACGTACGGAATAGTCAAAAAGAGGGACAAAATGTCGAAGGCCGATATCGAAAAGGCGGAAAGGATCTGAGCCGAATATTTCAAACAGAAAAAAGAAAGGTCATGGCAACAAAAAAGAAAGAGATGAAAATGATGACCCTTGATGAAATGAAGGACAAGGACATTGGGAAAATCGGAACAGCGGAACGGGACAAATACGAGTTCGATTTGCGTATAGAGTTTCTCGGAAAAATGATAAAGTCGGTCAGAAAAGAGCGGAAATTGACCCAAGGGCAACTCGGGGAATTAATCAGTGTTCAAAAATCGCAGATTTCAAAATTGGAGCGTAGTGCAAAAAATGTTACCATCGAAACGATTTTAAAAGTGTTCAACGCTTTAAAGGCGAATGTGAAGTTCAGCGTCCAATTGAACGAGGCGGAATTCAAGGTAGCGTAGAAAGCACCAAAGATAATGGCGATTTCCTGACCTTGCAACCGGCTCTCGCATCGATTAACAAAAAAGCTTTGTTGTTTCCCGATCGATAAAGTGGTTGGGCTTCGTATCGAATTATTCAATTCTTTATTTCTTGCTCGGTACACTACCGGTCGCAAAGTGGAACTAGCGGGGGGTGTTAATGCGAACAAATTCTCTCCATTCAAGGATTGATAGAGAAATAATATCGTTTTATTGTAATCGTTCCATAGTCTCCAAGGTAAACGGAATCGATTTTGTGCGGTGTATGGAAAAGAAGCAATTCCCAAACCTGTTCTGCTATTAACATAAAGAGTTGCCAATTAAAAACGTAAATTAGATTTGTGTAACGAGTGCCGCATGAAGGGAGACTATTACGGTCTCTCGCGATTTTGCCTTTGGGAGTGAGCGGTTTGGGGTAAGAATTCAATGGTGAATTTGTCTAATAAATCGTTGAGCCGTTAATCCTAAAATATTTGCAACCGGAGAAAAACCAATTTATAGGAGCCTAACCCGCACCTTGATTAATGCTTACGGTTACCTTAATGCCGATTTGTATCATAATAGTTGTATTGACATTATTGAATTTACATAGGGTCGTTTTCAATAGCATGGGAGGAATGAGAAACCCGACGCCACACGATGCTTCCTATATGGTATTGATGTTGCTAACAGGAATCTCCATGATTTTATCGATTCCACTATTGATAGCGTACGGATTCGGAATTTATACTCATGCTTAATGAAAACCCGAAAATTTTGGCAATTTTATTTTTTTCTTTGCCTAGGCACGACACAGCGAAAGCTGTGGGCGAGCCGTAGCGATGGCGAAGCATAGCGGTAGCTACGGTTTATAATTTTAACGACGGCAAAGGGAAAAAGAAAGAGACAAAAACTCGGGTTTTCATTTGGCAGGAGTATATAACAGAAGGAAAGAATTGAACGTGAAATAAAGTATGAAGGTGCACTTCCCAATAAAATTGATGGCAAGCCTACTTGCGAAAATTCTCACGGATTTTCTATCTTGCAAGCGGCAGGAAGGGTTTATCAACAACCATTTAAAATACACAATAGCGTATATGCAGACACCTTGCCCGCAAGCTGCAAAGACTTAAATTTAAACAGTAAGGAACAATGGATCAAAGCATTCTCATTAAAAATATCAGCATTGTAAATGAAGGAAAAATAAGTGTAGCGGACGTTCTGGTATCGGGCAAACGTATTCAACAGATCGGGACTATTGACGTGCAACCAGCGTATAAGCTGATTGACGGAACGGGCAAACACCTATTGCCGGGAATCATTGACGGTCAAGTCCATTTCCGGGACCCGGGGCTTACGCACAAAGGAGATTTGTATACCGAAAGTAAAGCGGCTATTGCAGGGGGAGTAACGTCCTTTATTGATATGCCCAATACAGTACCTAATATTTTGACCGTTGGGCTTCTACAGGACAAGTATGACATTGCATCAAAAAAATCCTTGGCCAACTATGCGTTCTTTCTTGGTGTGAACGGGGATAATATAGATGAGGTCATAAAGACCGACACAAGCCAATTTATTGGTGTTTCCGATGACGGCCTGTATTTCACCAAAAAAGGAAATCTATTGGCCGATAATCCGGAAACAATGGAAAAACTATTTGCCAACTGTACATCCATTATCGCCATTCATTCCGAAAAAGAAGAAATAGTAGAAAGAAACGAACAGGCCTTTAGGGAAAAATACGGCGATGATATTCCTGCAAGATATCATCCTATTATTAGAAGTACCGAAGGCTGTTATGAAGCAACCAAACGTGCTATTGGTTTGGCAAAAAAACATAATGCCCGGTTGCATATCCTTCACTTGACCACTGAGGCGGAAACCCACTTGTTTCAAAATGACATCCCGCTGCAAGAGAAAAAAATAACGACCGAGGTTTCCGTACATCATCTCTGGTTTTCGGACCGGGACTATGAACGCTTGGGAATGCTCATTAAATGGAATCCGGCCATAAAAACGGAACAGGACAAAGCAGGCTTGTTACAGGCCCTGCTTGATGATAGGATAGATATTATAACAACGGACCACGCGCCGCATACCTTGGAGGAAAAACAACGTCCCTACTTTCAATCCATGTCAGGGGCGCCCATGGTGCAGCACTCGCTAAATTGTATGTTGGAGTTTTATAAACAAGGCCTCATTTCCTTAGAAAAAATTGTAGAGAAAATGTGCCATAACCCGGCCATTCTTTATCGGATGACCAAGAGGGGATATATCCGGGAAGGCTATTACGCGGACTTGACCGTGGTAGACCTGAACAGCAAATGGACAGTTGCCAAGGACAACCTGCTCTACAAATGCGCTTGGTCGCCATTGGAGGGGACTACGTTCCAAACAAAAATTGAACAAACATTTGTGAATGGAAACTTGGTGTATGACCATGGGTCTTGGAATGAAACTATACAAGGTATGGCAGTGGATTTTACCAAAGAAAATGAACATTGAAAACACGGACGCATCATGTTCAAAGGTAGAAACTTGGTCATAGCCACAAAACACGAGAAGGAAAAAGTCATAGCACCGCTGTTGGAGCAGGCTTTAGGTGTACTTTGCTTTGTAAAGGACGGTTTTGATACAGATACGCTAGGAACGTTTACAGGCGAAGTGGAAAGGGAGCTGGACCCGATAGCGACCGCCAGGCAAAAATGCCTTTTGGCCATGGAACTGGGCAACTGCGATTTGGGAATAGCCAGTGAAGGTTCTTTCGGTGCACATCCCTCCATATTTTTCGCAAGTGCGGACGATGAGTTTTTGATATTTATCGATAAAAAAAACAATTTGGAGATTATAGTCAGGGAACTGAGCATGCAAACCAATTTTAACGGTCGGGAAATTAAAACGGAAAAAGAGCTGTTGGACTTTGCCGAATTGGTAAAATTCCCTTCACACGGCCTGATACTTCGTAAGTCGAAAAGTGATACTAGCGCTATAATCAAGGGAATAACAACTACAAGTCAATTAAAACAAGCCTTCAGAAAACTGATGGACACGTCCGATGCTATCTACGCAGAAACAGATATGAGGGCGATGTACAACCCAAGCCGAATGACCGTAATTGAAAATGCGACCAAAAAATTAGTTGAGAAGATAAATTCCTGCTGCCCTCAATGTAGGATACCGGGTTTTGGGGTAACAGCGGTAAAAAAAGGATTGGAATGTAGTTTGTGCGGGTCGCCCACCAAGGCTACCTTGAGTTTTATCTATAGTTGCCAAATCTGCAATTTCATAAAAGAAGAGATGTATCCGAATAAAAAAACAAGTGAAGACCCCATGTATTGCGATTATTGCAACCCATGATTATTTAAGGTGCTAATAGAAACAACCTGCCTATTTCTACGTGTTCCTTTGCCATGTAACGGCCTTGGAAATATGCGTCTGAGTATATGTCTGCGATTTTCGCCTTGCCGGCAAACAAAATAGCCTCCTATATTTTGGGATTTTATCCCCAAACAGACCTTAAAGACATTATATACTCATGCTTAATGATAGCCCGAAAATTTTGACAATTTTATTTTTTTCTTTGCCTAGGCACGACACAGCGAAAGCTGTGGGCGAGCCGTAGCGATGGCGAAGCATAGCCGTAGCTACGGTT
>Ga0136559_1000845_pt1 | contig 10245 bp, 9 predicted proteins | sample AntRauMeHopE1496_FD_104633 | JGI IMG/M metagenome (GOLD analysis project Ga0136559, IMG submission 104633) | Saline lake microbial communities from Rauer Islands, Antarctica - Metagenome Hop E1 #496 | ecosystem: Environmental > Aquatic > Non-marine Saline and Alkaline > Saline | place... | reverse complement strand
CGGCAACACACCGATATTCAGTTTTCCCATCAAGGCAGCAGCGGCCCGCACCGAGGTTTCGAGTGTGATGGTGGTGACGGGCTTGCGCATAATGCGGCTGACCAACATTTCGAAGTCTCCATGATCCGTAGAATGGGCTACTCGGTTATTATACCTGAGGGAAATAGAACCGAATTAACTTGGGGCAATAGAAATTACTGGCCCACCGGCGGCTGCGCTTGCGAGGCTGCTGCACGTGGTTGAACAAGACAGCGCAGGATCGCGGCCAATCGTTTTTCGCCAAGGATATCCGTTGCGAACAGCACGCGGTCTTATCCACAGCGCCGCAAGCGCCTGCATCCGCTCCGTCAGAAAGGAGGCGGCATTAGTGGATCTGTCAATAGCGCGCAGCAGTGCTTTTACCGCGCCAATCATGCCGTGATCTGAAGCACCGGTCCGGGTTCGCGCGCAGCACCGATGCCTCGTCTACAGGTTCCCAATGCTTCAGCCTGCTGCCATGCCGCCGTCTACCGGGTATTGCGCACCGGTGATAAAGGCGGCCTCGTCCGAAGCAAGAAAGAGGACCAGCGCCGCTATGTCGGCACTTTCACCGTAGCGGCCAAGCGGGATCGTCGCCGTCAACTGGTCTTTCACGGCAGCGCCCTGCCCGGGATTGAACCCCTCCTCAAGCGAGCGCATCATGCGGGTATTCACCGGCGACGGATGAACCGAATTCACCCGCACGCCGTTTGGCGCGGCCTCGATCGCGGCGGCACGGGTCAGCCCGACAACCGCGTGCTTCGACGTGATATAGGGCGCAAGATTGGGACTGCCCTGCAAGCCCGCGATGGAGGACATGTTGATGACACTTCCCGACTTTTGTCCCGTCATGACGGGCAGCACATGCTGCAACCCCAAAAACGCACCCCGCACGTTGACCGCCATCACGCGGTCGAAATCGTCGATCTTCTGATCGACCAGCGGGGCGACCTTGCCTTCGATGCCCGCATTGTTGAAAAACACGTCAATGCGGCCAAAGCGGTCGACCGTCTCGCGGACATAGCGTGCGGTATCCTCAGACGAGGACACATCGGCGGCAATGGTCAACACCTCCCCTTTCAGGGTGTCGGCCGCCTTTGCCAGATCATCTTCCTTCAGGTCGACCAGCACAACCGATGCGCCCTCGCGCAGAAACAGGCGCGCTGTCTCCAGGCCAATCCCTGCCGCGCCCCCGGTGATGAGTGCGATCTTGTCTTGCAGACGTTTCATAGCATTTCTCCTTTCTTCGGTTCTCGTTTTCGATCCTTACCCATCAGCTGCTTCCGGAATCACACAGGTCCCCGCGCGCCCTTCGAGAATATCTGTAGCCTGATCCAGGCGACCGATACCGGCCAGACCGCCAAAAGCGGCAAACCCCGCTGCCGCGATCATCTTCGGCCCCATGGACCCGGCAGGCAGGTCAAGCGCGAACGCCTCTTGCGGTGTCAGGCTGTCGATACGCGCCTGATCTTTGGTGCCGAAGTCGCGATAGACCCCATCCACGTCGGTCAGCAGAAGAAGCGCGTCCGCCTCCAATTCCCGCGCCAGCAAGGCACTGGCCGCATCCTTGTCGATCACGGCCTCAACGCCGATCAGACTGCCATCCGCCTGCCGCAGCACGGGAATGCCGCCACCGCCGCCGCAAATCACGATGACGTCCTGCTCAAGCAAGAGCTTGATCACCCGCATATCGGGAATTTCCTGGGGCGCGGGCGAGGGCACGACGCGGCGCCACTTCTCGCCGTCCTGCGCGATGGTCCAGCCGGCGGCGCGCGCGCGCGTCTCGGCCTCGGCGCGCCCGTAGACCGGGCCGATGAACTTGGTGGGGGTCTGGAATGCCGGGTCTGTCGCATCGACGACGATCTGGGTCAGCAGTGTTGCGACGGCCTGTTCGTAATCCAGTGCGTTTTCCAACTCCTGCTCGATGATATAGCCGATCATACCGCCGGTCTCCGCGCCCAGCACATCCAGCGGATAGGCCTCTTCGGGTTTGTAGGCCGCGCCCTGAAGCGCCAGCAGCCCGACTTGCGGGCCGTTGCCGTGGGTGACGACCAGACGGTGCCCGGCCTGCACGATCTTCGCCAGCGCCTGCGCGGCCACCCGCACATTGGCCCGCTGGTTTTCCGCCGTCAAAGGCTCGCCGCGTTTCAAAAGCGCATTGCCGCCAAGGGCTGCCACGACCAGCAAGGCTCAGCCCCCCAGAGTGGCGACAAGAACCGCCTTGATGGTGTGCATCCGGTTTTCCGCCTGATCAAAGACGATCGAGGCGGGGCTCTCGAAGACCTCCTCAGTGACTTCCATGGCGTCGAGGCCGAAGTCTTCCTTCATCTGCTGACCGACGGTGGTGTCGGTGTTGTGGAACGCCGGCAGGCAATGCATGAACCTGGCGCGCGGATTGCCCGTCATGGCCATGACTTCGGCGGTCACCTGATAGGGTTTCAGCAGATCAATCCGCTCGGCCCATTTTTCCTTGGCCTCTCCCATGGAGACCCAGACGTCGGTGTAGACGAAATCGACGTTCTCGACCGCTGCCTCGACATTTTCGGTCAGGGTGATCGTGGCACCGGTTTGCTCGGCAATAGCCCCGGCCTCGCTCTGGATGCTGCGTGCGGGCCAGAGGCTCTCGGGCGCGCAGAGCCGCACATCCATGCCCATCTTGGCCCCGCCGATCAGCAGGCTGTTGCCCATGTTGTTGCCCGCATCGCCCATGAAACAAAAGGCCACCTCGCGCAGCGGCTTTTCGGCGTGTTCCTGCATGGTCAGAAAATCCGCCAATATCTGCGTCGGATGAAACTCATCCGTCAGCCCGTTATACACCGGCACGCCCGACCATTGCGCGAGTGTTTGAACAATATCCTGCGCAAAGCCGCGATACTCGATCGCGTCATAGACCCGGCCCAACACGCGGGCAGTGTCCTTGACGGTTTCCTTATGGCCCATGTGATTGCCCGATGGTCCCAGATAGGTCACGGTCGCGCCCTGATCATGGGCGGCCACCTCGAAACCCACCCGGGTCCGCGTGCTGTCCTTCTCGAAGATCAGCGCGATTTCCTTGCCGTGCAGCGTCGGCACTTCGGTGCCTGCATATTTCGCGGCCTTCAGGTCTGCCGACAGCTTGAGCAGGAACGCTATCTCTGCCGGGCTGAAGTCCCTCAAGGTCAGGAAGTGGCGGTTTTTCAGGTTGAAAGCCATTTCTGTTTCTCCTCAGACCGCATCGCGGATGGTGGGACAGGACATGCAGCGGCTGCCGCCGCGACCACGGCCCAACTCGGCGCCCGGCATCTCGATCACCTCGATCCCTTCGGCGCGCAGGGCGGCGTTGGTGTCGTCGTTTCGGTCGTACCCCATGACCACACCGGGGCGCAGGGCCAGCACGTTGTTGCCGTCATTCCATTGCTCGCGGGCCTGCTCGAACGGGTCGCTACCCCCCGTGGGCACCACGTTGAATTTCCTGAACCCCATCGCCTCGGCCACGACATCGAACATGGGTCGTGCATCATGGCGCATGTCGAGCGGCTTGCCCCCCTCGCCGGGGTGAAGGTCATAGCAGGTCATCTCATCCGCGACCTCTTTGAAGCTCGTCACCACATCGCCGCCGCAAAAAGTGAACACCGTGTCCAGATGCATGGCAGAGCGCGTCTTGGGCATCTGGCAGGCGATCACCCGCTCCGCCCTGCCCTGCGCGAACAGCGCCTCGGCCAGCAGGCCAACCGCCTGCGGCGAGGTCCGCTCGCCCATGCCCACCAGCACCAGACCCTTGCCCACAGGCATCTGGTCACCGCCTTCCAGCGTGGCCAGCCCGAAATCCTTCAGCGGATCGCCCCAGATCACCTCGACCTGCCCCGCGAATTTGGGATGGAATTTGTAGATGGCAGCGGTCAGCAGCGTCTCGGGGCGGCGGGCCTGCCAATACATCGGGTTCAGCGTGACACCCCCGTAGATCCAGGCCGAGTTGTCGCGCGTGAACAGAAAATTCGGCAGCGGCGGCAGGATGAAGCCGTGGCGGCCCAGATAGGCGCCGAACATGCCAGTTGCCTCGAACGGCAGATCGCCAACCGTCAATCCGCCGATCAGATATTCCGAGAGCGTCTCGCCCGCCAAATCATCCATCCACTCGCGCAATTCGTGCCGCATGCCCACGCCCACATCATTGGCGGCGATCCGGTGATCCAAAACCCATTTGCGCGCCCCGGCACTCTCCAGCGTCTCGGCCAGCAGTGCGCCGGTTTCCAGCACCTCGACCCCCTCGCCGCGCATCGCATCGGCGAAGGCATCATGGTCCTTTTGTGCCTGCTTGACCCAGAACACATCGTCAAACAGCAGGTCTTCGCAGTTGTCTGGCGTCAGGCGCCGATGGGCCAGACCGGGGCGGCACACGATGACCTGCCGCAGTGTGCCGGATTCAGAATGGACGCCAAGCTTGGGATCGGACATGGGTTTTCCTTTCTCTACAGGATTGCAGCGATGCTGAGCGCGGCAGAGATGAACACCAGCAGGATCAGCATCAGCGGCCAGATGAAGACGATCCAGCGGTCATAGCCGACGCGCCCGATGGCCAGACCGCCGATGACGACAGCGAATGTGGGATTGATCAGGTTCACCAGCCCGTTGGCCGATTGGTACGCGGTGACCACCAGATCCCTGCTCACACCCGCAAAGTCCGCCAGAGGCGCCAGAATGGGCATCGACAGAACCGCAAGGCCGGAGGAGGACGGCACGAAAAAACTCATTCCGATATTGATCCAGAGCATCAGGTTGATGAACGCCAGATCGCCCAAACCCCCAAGCGATTGCTCGGCGCTGTACAAGACCGTGTCGGCGATCAGGCCGTTTTCCATGATCACCACAATGCCGCGGGCAAGCCCGACAACCAGCGCCACACCAAGCAGGTCGCGCGCGCCGTCAACGAAGCTGCCCGTCAGTTTCTTTTCACCCAAGCGGCCGACACTGCCGATGACAATGGCGGCAAACAGGAACAGCGCACCCATGCGGGCCATCCACCAGTCCTGCGAGGATACACCCCAGATCATCACCGCAAAGGTGGCGGCGAACAGCACCAGAATGAGCTTTTGCGTGCCCGTCAATGCAGCCGTCCCCGCAGTACCGGCCTCTTTCGACAAGAACAGGCGGCGGTGCGCATCCGCCTGTTTCGAGACGACCGAACGTGCAGGATCCGCTTTGACGCGCGCTGCGTAGCGCATGACATAAGCTGCACAGATCACCAGACCGCCCAGCAGGATCACCAGCCGCAGCACCATCCCGTCGGTGAACGGAATGCCTGCGGCGTTGGAGGCAATGACCGTGGCGAAGGGGTTGATCGTCGATCCCAGCACGCCGATCCCTGCCCCGATCAGAATGATCGCCACCCCGGTCACGGCGTCATAGCCCGCGACAATCATCACCGGAATCAGGATCGCATAGAACGCCAGCGTCTCCTCGGCCATGCCATAGGTCGTGCCGCCAAGGGCGAAAAGCGTCATCATGATCGGGATCATCCAGATCTCGCGCCCTTTCAGGGAGGTCATCGCGGCCCGAATGCCCGTGTCAATTGAGCCGGTCGCGTTCACGACGCCCAGAAACCCGCCCAGAAACAGCACGAAAAGGGCGACATCGATGGCATTGGCGGCGTAGCTGTCCGGGTCATAAAACCCGGCACCGGGCGCCAGCATGACATCGACAAATCCTTGGCGGTTCGGCTCGACTTCGTTGTAAGTGCCAGCGACTGCGATCTCGCGGCCGACCTCGTCGTTCATCACGCGCTCATATTGACCGGCCGGAATGATCCAGGTCAGTGCGGCGACGAAAAGGATCAATCCGAAGAGGATGGTGTACGCTGTCGGGAAACGCGATGTGAGTTCTTGTTCGGGGTCAGCCGGCGTTTTCAGGTTGTCAGCCATGGGGAGCCTCCATTGTTACTCGGGTGTCACCTCACAATCCTTAGCTGCCCCCCCACTCCGCGCATTAACCCGCGTTAACGACGTGTCTGCCGCAACCTGTCTGCCGCGAGAGCCGGTCACGTCCTGGGACGGATATTGATGCAGGTTAATGCGCAGCCGCGTGGGTGCTTCATAATGGAGGCTTGATCCCCTTGCGCATCGAAAAAGGATAACAAATGGCCAAATCGGATAGACCTACCGCCGAGAGCCCAACCGGGAATGCCGCAAACGCGGCGCAAGCTCTCTTCGTCTCGACACCAGCCTTCGCGCCCCAGTCCAGGCACTTTTGGCAAGCACAGGATCATGTGCTGCAAGAAGTTGAGAGATTCTCATCCGCCTGGTTCAAGCGACGTCATGACGCGACGCGGGCGGCTCTTGAAGTTGCCTCACAATGGGGCACCAACGGGATGAAAGAGCCATACACCCTGATGAAAGCGATGGCAGACTGGCAGGCCCACTCCCTGGAGCGGCTGGCGGAGGATGCCAAAGGTTTCACTGAAATGATGCATCGCTGCGCGGGGGACTTTCTTACCCATGAACTCGAAGCAGTGGTGGAAACCGCAGAGAACACGACACGCGCCGCGACCTCACGGCATGCAACGCCAGTTTAACTGAAGACAAGGAGAGAACAGATGGACAAGAAACAAGCCTATCAGGACAAGTTTCAAGCACAGCTTGATGAGTGGGAGGCCCAGATCGATGTGTTGAAGGCCCAGGCGCAAAAAGCGGAAGCTGATGCGCGGTTGAAATACATGAAAGAAGTTGATGACCTGAAGGCCATCAAGAAAAAAGCCGAAGCCCGGATGAACGAGTTGCAACATGCGCAAGGTGAAGCATGGCAAGACGTGCGCGCGGGTGTGCAGGCGGCGTGGGATGAATTGGGCGATGCCGTGAAAGATGCAAGAAAACGGTTCTCTTGAATCATCGCTGGCCTAAGGTTTCAGGGGGCGGCTGCAAAAGGATCGGCGTTCTTTTGGCTTCGGTTCCAGCTTGGGTCAAATGAGCGCCGATTGGGCGAAACATCCGCTCCGGACCCTGACACGACGTGAGACGCGCGGCGCACCGTCAAGACATTTGCGAAATGCGTGCAGGGGCGAGACGGCGGTCCCTACACGGCAACAAAACTCTTGAGGCAAGGCGTCTCACGTTGGTTCTGCGCATTCGCAAACCCAAGCCGATACAACATCCCGAAGCGGATCATCCGGCAACGATACTCACCTTAACCGGTGTTAATGAGAATCGTTTTTTCGGGGTCACACTGGAAGCCACTGGTTGATCACGCATCGCTCCGGCGTCTCGAACCATCGGGACGCGGGCGATAACATGAAAGGGTAAAACCATGGCAAACTCTGATGACAGACCAAGACAGAACAGTTTGACGCGCCGTGCGCTCTTGGGCTCGGGTGCAATCGCAGGTGTTGCGGCGACGCTGGGCACGGGGGCAATGGCCGCCCCGCGAGTCATGCCCGACAACTGGGATGAGGAAGTTGACATTGTGATCGTCGGTTCCGGGTTTGCCGGGCTTGCCGCGGCACATGAGGCTGCCAAAGCTGGTGCATCGGTCGCGCTGCTTGAAAAGATGCGCACGCCGGGCGGTAACTCAATCATCAGCGGTGGTGTGATTGCTGCGGCGGGGTCACCGTTGCAGGCCGAACAGGGCATCGAAGACGGCCCCGACGTGTTGCTTGCAGACATGCTCAAGGCCGGGCTGAACCTGAACCATATGGCGCTGGCCCAAAAAGTGTCGGAGCAGTCAGCCGCCATCGTACAGTGGACAATCGATGAGTTGGGGGTGGAATACGCAGGTCTGACGCATATGGGCGGTCACGCCGTCCCGCGCGCCTATTCCACCGCGGTCGGCAGCGGCTCGGGCATCGTTGTACCGCAGCTTGAAAAGCTCAAGGAACTGGGAGTAGAGCCGCGCATGCGGACGATGCTCAAGCATATCATCCGCGACGAGGACGGGCGCGTCAAAGGTGTCGAGGTCCGCGAGAGATACACTCACCCTGACCCGGACAGCGGTCAATCCAAGACGATCAAGGCCCGTAAGGCAGTCGTTCTGGCAACAGGTGGTTTTGGAAACGATCCCGGGTTCCGCATGATGCAGGACCCGCGCCTCACTGCAGAGCTCGACACGACAAACCAGCCCGGCGCAACATCCGAGGCTTTGCGGGAAGCTTTGAATATCGGCGGCATGCTGGTCCAGCCGTCATGGATCCAGCTTGGGCCATGGACCAGCCCGGACGAAAAAGGCATGGGGTTGGCGCCGGATTTCGTCCAAGGCACGACAGCTGCTTACGGGCTCTGGATCAACACGCAAACCGGTGAGCGTTTCGTGAACGAGTTGGCCGACCGCAAGACAAGAGCAGACGCAATCATTGCGACCGGGAACAAGGCGATCGCCTTTGCGGACGAACAAGGCGTCGAGCACGCCCGCAGACGTGGCTCGAAGGTCGACAGAATGCTCGAAACCGGCGTGCTCATGGAATACGCATCGCTTGAAGACATGGCGTCAGCCCACGCTGTGCCGGTCGGGCCGCTGAAGGCGACCATCGAAAGGTTCAACGCTTCAGTCGATGCTGGTGCGGATGCCGAAATGGGCCGCTATATGCAAGCCGATCAGTTCAAACTGGCCCAGGAAGGTGCCTATTACGCTGTTCGTTTGATGCCAAAGATCCACCACACGATGGGTGGGATTGCCATGAACGTCGATGCACAAGCCCTTGATGTTGTTACCGGCGCGCCGATCCCTGGCCTGTATGTGGCGGGAGAAGTCGCCGGTGGTGTTCATGGCGCGTCCCGCCTTGGATCATGCGCCTACGCCGACTGCCTCGTTTTCGGGCGCATTGCCGGTCAGAATGCCGCCGCCGAGGAAAACTGGGGCTGATATCCAAGAGCATGGCAGCCGCGTGGCCGCCATGCTCCACACTGTTCACCGGGAGCTGTCCTGATGCGTCTGGCACGAAAACCTTACCTCGCCGCCCTCGCTGCCGTGCTGCTGATCGTTGTCGGCGTGGCTGTTGCACAGGGTCCGGTCGCCACTGGTCCGCAAACAGTCCGGACCGATATGTCCTGCGACCCCCTTCCAAGGGCATTGCCCGAATGGCATCCGCCGGTGCCACACACCCAACGCTCCGACTGGCCCATGTGCTATACTCTTGCGACGCCGGTCTCTTACAGGTCGACGACGATGGCGCCCCATGACAGGCTGGCGGACTATCTTGAAATGCCACAGCAGTCAGGAATTGAACTTGTCGCAGAGACGGGCGAGGACGCGTCAATCCTGCCCATCCATGGCGATTGCGCCACGTGCCACAAAGACACTCAGGTCTTGTCCGATGGGCATGTCCCCACCACAGGCATGTCGATGGCGCAGTGCAGCACCTGCCACGTCCCGCAAAGCGACCTGTCATTGAGTGGAAAGATGCCGCTGGATCATCGGCACGGGCTCGCAGGGGTCAGCTGTGCGGCCTGTCATAGTGGCGACGACACGGCATTGCAGGAGCCGATGCGGGAGCCTCCGACGGAAACCTGTCAGGTGTGCCATGGATCGTTTGATGATCTTGCAGCGTTAACGGCTGATGTGATGCCGACCAATCCACATTCGTCCCCTCATGGTGCACCTTTTGCAGAATGCTCCCTGTGCCACATGCAACACCAACCCTCGCAGAACTTTTGCGCCGATTGTCACGATTTCGACTTCAATCTGCCTTGAGCACATCCGCTATCATCTGCTGTCTCGTCACCTGTCTGAATTGCGGCCAGAGGCATTGCCGCCGGGGTCTTCATCTGACCGCGCCAAAGCGACCTGGGTCATGAAGGGGCCGATCACCTCGAACAGGATCGTGCTGGCAATAGCGAGGGCAAGGATCTGTTCACCGTAAGCCGGAAAGCGTTCAGCGGCGACAAGGGCCATGCCGATCGCCACGCCAGCCTGCGGCATCAGAGACAGACCCGTCAGGCACCCCACGCGCCCCGACAACCCGGCCAGCCGCGCACCAGCCCAGCCGCCGATCAGGCGCGCACCAATCCGCAGCACGATATAGGCAGCGCCGATCATGCCGATGCCTTTCAGCGGGCCGATCTCGAGGGAGGCCCCCGCCATGACGAAAAACAACAACATGAAGGGCCACTCCACGCGTTTGATCTCGTGCAGGGGGCGGTCGTGATGTCGGGCGAAATTGACAACAACTGCGCCGGTGACCATGCCCGCGAGCAGAAAGGACACCTCAAGCCAGAGCGCGAGCCCGGCACAGAGAAAGACGACGCCCAGGGCCTCGGTCAGGGTAGG
>Ga0136559_1000844_pt1 | contig 10248 bp, 8 predicted proteins | sample AntRauMeHopE1496_FD_104633 | JGI IMG/M metagenome (GOLD analysis project Ga0136559, IMG submission 104633) | Saline lake microbial communities from Rauer Islands, Antarctica - Metagenome Hop E1 #496 | ecosystem: Environmental > Aquatic > Non-marine Saline and Alkaline > Saline | place... | reverse complement strand
ATTATTACATAGGAAAAACAAAGCTTGCCCCCGAAAACATGTAAAGCCGTGGTCTACAACGCCCACGGGGGTCTGTGGGGCCTACAGGCCCAAATTGTACAGATGGCTTGGGGGCCTCAAGCAAAAGGATGTACTATCAAAGCTGTACTCCAAAAAATCATACTGGCAAGACTATACTGAAAAGTCTGATTGATTTGTGTTGATTATTACATAGGAAAAACAAAGCTTGCCCCCGAAAACATGTAAAGCCGTGGTCTACAACGCCCACGGGGGTCTGTGGGGCCTACAGGACCAAATTGTACAGATGGCTTGGGGGCCTCAAGCAAAAGGATGTACTTACAAGGCAGTACTCCAAAAAAATCAAGTTTGATTGATTTGTGTTTATTATTACATAGGGAAAACAAAGCTTGCCCCCAAAAAACATGTAAAGCCCCCGTCTACAACGCCTGCGGGGGTCTTTGGGCCCTGGGGGGGCCAAATTGTACTTTCAGAACATGTGCTCACTGGTGGCGATTGTTGTTGCCACCACACATCGGGACCAAGCAGTTCTGTTCAATCTTATCTACGAGGTCGATGAGTCTGGATTTGGCAAGCAGTTGCATGAGCAATATCCACAAAAAGGCATAGAGCGAGACGAGGATGTCGTACATGGATTTCAGGCCCGTTTGGTTGTCCGGACATTCCCCTTGCTTGTCTGCGACTGCCGGGATGCCGCTGATGATCTCGAGAGAGAACAGCGCAAGGATGAAAACGGTCGACATCATTACGCATCGTTCACAGAGTATGACGTATGCATCCACGGCCTGGTTGTATTCATCCACGGGGATCAACGACTGTTTGAACAGGAAAAAAAAGTAAAACACCATCAACAGCAGGATGGAACTGAGATGGAGGATGCCAATCACTCGGTGCCGGAACATGTCGTAGTAACAGCGTTGAAAATTGACCGCCGTAGGGTCGGCGAAGATGCACGTGCTTGCCTCGGACCCCATATCACTACTACTGTTGATGGCAGTCATCGAAATCAGATTGGCTGTGATATCGGCCACGTTGCACGTGTGGTTATCAAAGAGATGGAGATTGTGGTGGTATGCCCACAGAGGCGACGCAAATCCGACGTCTATAGCGTCTGCGGTGCCAGTGAATTTGGGATCCTTCAGCTTCATCTGGACAGCTAGATTGTGAAATATGGATGCGAATTTTGTCAGATTCTCGTACGGGTAGTCTTGTGACATGCCATAATACACGTCGTTGTCTACAGGGGAAGCATGCGTGGAATACGCGGCTATGGTCTGTAGAGAAACCGTGTCTGGCAGTTTTGACGCAAACACAATATGTGCCAGAAAATTTCCATATTTTGGGTCTGCTGCAGAAATGTCAGAGAACGTAATGTCGTCAGGTACTTTGGTTACAAATGCCACACTCAATGCTATAACCAGCGTAGTCGTCAGGACATGCCCTAGGTTCACCACATTCGTCGCTGTCCAGACCATATTTGTGAAATGCTCCGCAACCCTCTGACTACCGTGTTTTCTCGCCCTGCTTTTATATGATATCTCGCGGTCACACCACCCAAAACGGTACAAGCCCGACACACCCACACAGGGGCGTATCTGCAGGCTTTGGGCTGACGGGGCGTACCAATAACATCTGTTTTGCCTTTTGGTTTTTTACGTCTTTTAATATTTTATTTGGCTACCTGTCTGGGACGCGAAAGGCGTCTGCAGCATTTAGTGCGTCTAGTCATTCGTGCACATGCTACGAAATTGTAATCTGCATGAGTTTCTTGAGCCAATAAATCTATGCGTGTATAGGCGTATAGTGCTCAAACACTCTTAAATCAAAAAATACAGATGTAGAAGTACATGAGAAATGTTAGCATATGTTTCTTAATACTGGTGTTTCTGCGTGGTCGTCCATGACGGTATGGCATAGATCGAGCACCACAAGCCAAAAAGCTATATAAGAAAATGCCATACTTGCAAACATAAGCCTTCTATCATGTCTGTGGGGACCAGTGGCATTGGCAGTCTCGGGAGTGCCACCAGTTCAAATTTGGCCGCCATAGGCCCGGTTTTGAATCAAATTGCCAGAACGTCCATGACAGATCTCGCGAAACTTGGCATGACTGCGCGCGAAATCCTGGACGGCGTGGCCGACGTGAGTCGGCACCAGTTGTGTCTGACTGCCAAAACCAAGGTCAAGTGTGCATACGTGCCGGTCATATCGACAGACAATATTACCCTCCCAGACACGGTGCCGGGGAATAATAGACAGACAAAGCTACCCGGATCTCTCGCATGGACTATGCTCGACATGTCCATGGGCAGCTATTATCGCGAGGTCGCAGACGCACGCACCGAACTCGAGTATTCTCTACGCAAACACCAGATGTCGCTTCATTCCTTCGACACGGTTGTCAATGAGAACTTGCGCAAATTCCAAGATCATTTGCAGTGCGGGAATACACGCACACACCGCCGCAATAGTATCATTTTCGGAAGGGAGAGCGATTTCGCCGCAACTGCCCATAACGTGTCAGAGCATAAGGGAACGTGGACATCAATAGGAGAAGGTTCACGGATTTACAAATTTACTTGGACCGATTCCAGCGACCTGAATATACAACAACATATCAGGGGGATTGTACTGCAAACAAAGGCTTCCACGGACAGTCTCTCCGAGAGTTCTACCGATACTGATGAAAACGGAATAGGAATGGATCAAGTAATACTATGCTTGATGACTCTGGAAGAACTGATTCATCATTTTTCTATGATCAGTACCAAGGTGCACAACAGAAGCGACAACCCCTCGGATTTGATAGAAGCGCCCCAGTTGTCCTATGCTGGTATTGCGCTTACAGACGCATGCTTGCACCCACAAAACGGCGACACCGCCCTCACACTGAATATTTTCTCGGCGCTCACGATGAATAACGGGCCGTTTGACATACAATGTAGCGACGATTTGATGTGGATTTCCAACGTCGAGCTCGGAGACTTTGAAAAAGACGGCCTCCGCCGTTACCGAGTGGCACTCTCAATAGACTTCCTAAAACTCATCTTGCAAAGCGGGGATACAAATACCACTATACTGCGGTCATACACGACCAAGTTTCCACAAAGGAACAGCACTGCAATCGTGGATAAGCTCAAGCACAAGCCAGGCAATCCTTCACGGACGACCTTTCTTATTGCGCCGCAGAAGCGCGGCTTTGGTCTACTTCGTCGGTCTTCCATACAAGACAAGCTCCGGCACATTGGTGTGGCAATTTCCTCGTGCCACGCGAGCAAGCGCCTCGACATGGTCAATGGTGCATGCGCCAGGTTTTAAGTCGCTACCTTGGAAGCAGATCGAGATTTTGGACAGTTTATTAATAATAAAACGCTGTGTGATATTTTGTGTAAAGACTCGTGCACCAGGCTGTGTTTGAAAGCCACGTGTGGAATGGAGGTGTTGGGTGTGTTCACAACGGGCGGGCGTTTGCTGTGTGCAGAACTGTCTGCACATGCATACTTTCAGCGACGATTTCGTCGGCTGGCTTTTGCACACTAGCAACCAGTTTGTGCAAGTACACTGTGTCGAGATTGCAGTGTCGCAACGCAATGAGGATGCACGCCACTGCTAGTTTGTACGAGCCAAACCGTACTAGCGTGTCCTGCTGCAGACATTGGTCGAGCATCGCAGTGGCGTGCACCGAGACCTTGTCGTGCCGGATGGCGCACAGGTCGAAGATGGCGCGCATGAAAAAGTGGGGCGTTTTGGGCTGGGTTCGCAGCCACTCGCCTTGTTGCAAGATGTCGCGTTCGACCGTCACGAAATCATACACCGTGTATTCCATGAGATGGCACAGCTGTTGGAGCATGTACGATGGGCAGTACAGGGCGCAGTTGCTTTTTTCTAGCTTGTATGCCATATTCACACACGTGGCTGCAATGAGGAAAAGGTGTTTTGTCTTTAAGCGAGATGTTTTCAATGCCTGCGACATCTTGTGGCCACGCGCAGGTGCCGACACTTGTGTGGTCTCGCACATGCTACCCACGTACTCCAGCAGAATGGCAATGGACTTGTGCAGGGTGTCAGACGTAATACGCCACGACGAAAACGTTTCGAATATCCACCGAATCGCAAACATCACATACTTTTGGTTGCTATCGTGTACCACCACACCACTTTCAAGTTCCTCTTGATGCACAGCACATGCCCACAACGCCGTGCACTGCCTCTGCCATGAGCTTTTGTCTGCCAGCACAACATTGCCACTACTTTGCGCCGATGCCACACCCTGAAACCAGGGCTTGTCACTCTCATCATCAAATTCGCCGCCTGCCTGTGTCTTGGTCCGTTTTTGGAACGCATTGCTAATCTCCTCACATGAAGTTATGGGATGTGCCCGTGTACACCCGGGTGTGCGGGTCTGGTTACCCCCCGCATCGGCCATAATCACGTGCCACTTACACACACACGGCAATGCAACGTGGATGCGACCAACTGTACTGAGCGGGTTCTTTATTTTTGTTCGTTTTATATGGTGCAAGCCACGGTATAGTCTATTTTGGGAAAATTCCCATGTCTTCGTCCTTGAGGTTGGCGTCTCAGCGGCTCGCATAGATACAGATACATTGGCAAACGAAAATCGTGCTGGGCCGAAATCTCTGTTTTCCCAATCTCTCAAGCATCAAGAAACATGCAGTCATGGACGACCATTAGCATCAAGAAACATGCACTCATGTGTCAAGTCCTAACTGTGTATCTAGACGTACATCAGTCCTAACTGTGTATCTAGACGTACATCAGAAATGTTAGCATATGTTTCTGCCCCCGTTGTGTTTCACCATCGAATCCAGTTTGCACATGCGTTCTTGTAACCTTGACTGGCGCCGGGGTACTCCCTCCAGTCCGTGGTCTTGAATGAGCAGCAAAAACACATAAAAAATTCAGAATATCATGTACATTATCATGTGCTGGCGTTTCTTCGTGGTCATGCAAGACTGTTGATCGGGGGAAAGGCTGTCCGGGGCGTCAGACAAATTTGATTTTAGTTTCGAGATGGGGACTGGAGGCGTCGTGCTGGCCTCGCCAAAGGTCGGCAAATGTGTCGCTATACTGGCTAGCAAGCGGATGTTCAGTGTGTGAGTGCTTGTAAACAGGAGAACACTTGGCCATGATGCTGTGCTCACAATACGAGTGATATGTGCGCTGCAGTATCGGCAGTAGGAACGAAGGAGTGACAATGTAGAGCAGAAAGATGCAAATCATGACTGGGACCCCCCCGGTGTACACCATGGACAGTAGGGCACCACAATCGTAAAGGCCGCATAGTTTCATCTTGCCTGCGCTCTCGTTGATACCATAGAGACTCGGCCATATTCTGCTATTCGCTACCACATCTCTGCACACGTCAGTGTGGTGTTGTAGGTTGTGGAAAAAATCGTCGTCTTCGCAGTGCTGCAGCAACCATTTCTCGGATTTGATCTGTTCGAGGAACCAAACATAGGCGACGTGGAAATCATAGATCCTCCCCACAATGAGTATCGAAATCCACGAAACCGAGATGACTGAACACACATTCTTGGGGATCGACACCAGCTTTTCGAGCATACTCATATTGGCTGCTTCGTGTGCCAATTGCCTGCACTAGTATATATATATGCAACAGACGCGAACAATACTCATCCCACTTTTTCGGCGGATGGTGTATAGGCCCCATGACACCGAGTCACGTCTAGCAACGGGTGTTGTCAGACGTGAGACAGACTGTCGTGTGTGCATCGCGTCACTACTGCTCCTCCCCTTGCTCTTGCCGTGCTGTCTCGGTATAGACTGCAGTAGTCAACGCAGACAAGTTGTCTTTAGCAACAGCACCGGACTGGCACTGATTCCTGCGCAGCTCTGTGATACTGACAGTGCAAGCAGTACCGACGCCCAGACAACTACCCAATATTACCAGCACCCAATCCTTGCCGGAGGCACGCAGGTCGGAATCACCATACTAATTTCGTGCTACAATGCAAAACACGTGGACCTGACGCTCACATTCGGCTCAGCCTTCCGGGTGCATATTGCGGAAACTGTGTCTGTGTCGAAATTTTCCCCAGACGAGGCCACGCAGTGGGACGCGTTCGCAAATACTGCGGACAGCGGTATTGCGGACATGCAAATCTCGGCCATCCACATTGATATCGACGTGAGCGCATCACAGAAATGTTCTGTGCAGTACCAGTCGCCATCCATGGTATTGACAGAACTGGCACCGTTTCCGGACAACGACGACGACGGCATCAGTTGCCCAGAAATGCAACACTTTTCGCTCAGCGGTGCCAACACTATTATCCACGCCGTGATACTCTCTTCTTCGCAAGAAAATGGCAAGGCCGTCTGGGATTTCAGTGCCATGCCACTGGACGCAGGGAACTGTATGCCGTGCTTGAAAAACCAGATCAAGTCATCCGCATCTGCCAGTCAGGACGATATCTGTGAATCGTGCTATACTGGCATAGCCGTGCACGTGAATCGAAGTAGCGAATGGTGGCACCAAGACCTACCACAACCGGAGTGGGCCATAATGGACAACCCCACCACGCAGAACGACTATGCCGGAGCCGGCATTCTTCGGTACAGCAAGCGTCTAGATACCAAACAAACTGCTACTTTTTTTGACCTCACCAGCGACAGCGTCCGGTATCTCGACGACAATATTTTATATGTGTGTGAAAAGCCAGCAAAGGCCAATGTGGTCCAGATAAGTAGTGTCGCCCTGAACTTCCATGCGTACAACACTGCAACCCCATCCCCTTCCGAGCCGTCGCAAGTCGGAGATCGATACTTTATATTCCAAGAAATTGCAGATGCCTTCTCTCTCATCAATCCAGTCGCCATGTGGTGTGTGGCAGTCGGCACGACAGATTGTACTCAGTGGTCGCCGAAAAATCGTCATCCTCCTGCTGGGACACCGCTGTATTATGTTCGCATCGAGTAGGGCCCCCCCCCCCCACAGGGCTATTTACCCAGGCCCAATATAGCCCTAGATGCAAGGCACCACAACGCTCCACCTTTCAACACACTTGTCCTGTTGTCTGGAAATAATACAAGGTGTTGTAAATCGAAATCCGAACAAGTGTGTTGCTAAAAAAGCTCCTTAGCACTGCACTGGTACTACGCGGGATAAATTTTTCAATAGTATAGTCGCGCGACGTGTTTTCGAGCCGTACAAGTCCAGGGGCCCACGGCCACGTCAGATGCTTGTTGACATGGACATGCAAAAAATCGCTGGGTTTACAGAACAGGCCCTGTGGCCATCGATGCCCCCCCGTCCCCCAATGCGACCCCCCTGTCCCAAAAAAGACCCTTTGGTATCCAAAAGGAACCCACCCGCCGTCACAAAAACAACCCTGGGCATCCAAACCCAAAATCTCTCGTCATAAAAATGACCGTGGGCATCCAAAAGCCTCTCTTCCCACAGTTCCACGAAAGACCGTGGGCATCCAAAAAGCATCTCCCCCGTCCCAGAAAAAACACAGGCCCCCTCCCTCCGTCTTGGATTTTTTCTTCACGCGTGTTTATTAAATGAGACAGAGGGGAGCCGTTTTGATGCCCACTGTTGTTTTTTGAACGGGGACATTGTTTTTTTTGGATGCCCAGGGTCGTTTTGTGAGACGGGACGAGTTTTTTTTTGGATGCCCAGTGTCGTTTTGTAAGACGGAACGAATGTTTTTTGGGATGCCCAGGGTCGTTTTGGATGCCCAAGGGTCGTTTTAGGGATGTTTGTGTTTATTGAAATTAGGCCGCGTGAGACACAATAACAAACAAATTAAAAATTGGTGTGCAGTGAGTCTCGAGAGACATACATGCATGTACAAAGTCCACAGTAACGGTGCCTGCCCCCATTGCGCATTTAATTACACAAGACTGCGCCTTCCCCATAAAAACCTTGTGATTCGACACTGTGACAGAAACACTTATTGCCAACATGCCGCTTTTCTTCGGGCAGCATGTGACCACACACACACACATAGATAAGTATATAGGGTGTGTTTGGAGGCAAGTACAACAAATATCATTTGTGTACCCTGAGCGCTACACATAAATAGGTGGGCTGGTCGACTAGCTTGCATGCAATGGAGGCACTGCAGTTTTATCCATGCTTGTCACTGCGGAGCAAAGACACTATTGAGACGCTGGACAAACAAGCAAAAAAGTACAAGACGCAGTCGTATGTGAATCTCGGTAAAACAATACAACACAATGTGATACACCCATGCGTGAATCTGCAGAAGAAACACACAGGGCTGTCTGGGTTCATGGTAGAGGTATGCGGAGACGCAGGGCTGCAGACCCTGGATACTCCTACGGAGCAGATTTTCAGAGGCATTACAGCGGTCAAGTGTGTGCTCAGCGAGCTCGAAAGCATCGAGTTACTGGCAAAACAGGACACGCTGCAGAAAAAACTGGACGTGTTCATGACGGATATGGTCAGGCGCAACAAGGCCAAACGCACCGTGGTACTCGAGCAAGTGTTGCCCAGTGCAGACGGTCAAGATTTTTGGTGGTTCAATCAAGTATGCGAGCCGAAAAAAAGCAAGACGGTTAGCGACTGCATCTTGCACGACCACTCGCACAACAACGTCAATTTTTACGACGCCTTTGTGTGCATGTATAACTCAGAGCAAGACACGACGGGCATAGACGAGAGTTTCAAGGACGCGTGTGCTTGGGACTCTGTGCTGAACGGATGCATAGGATTGTACACGCAAAAGTGCGGGGACGTGAGTGCGTTTTTCTTGGTGTGCGACTCTGACTTCACCCATATCGCCTCGGATATCGTGCGCTCGATGAAATCGGATCTGGGCAACAGCATCAGCGCATTTGACTTTTGCGACAGCAAGGAGATGTGGTTCCTCGAGAAAATCGCGCTGCGCAATCGTCTACGCCTGATACAGCAAACAGCTGCACATCTGGGCATCGGCATCGCGGAGCAGCCTGACCTGTATGCGCACACCACACAGAGCTCCGAGCTGATTGCCGTGCCCCTGTGTTCGAGTCATGTCGACCACATCGAATGTGGCGAATATGTGGATGCACGCGACAACGCTCCAGAGACGCGTGTGTGTCATTACAGGGCGTGTATCAACGTGAAAGACCAGAAAGGATGTTTCCCCATGTCCCTGGGCGACACATTGGGCTACATGCTGGTTTTCCCAGAAAAGATCAACTACCAGTCCTTTGCCATCTACAATGACACCATGCCGTTCACCAACAACTACATTCCAGGAGGTACGCACTTGTGGCCCACCATCAACATCTCGGAGCAATCTCGCGACAATCTCGACAAGATCCACGCAGAGCAGTCCACTATTGTACACATGACAATCCATGATATCATCTATGACATGCGCCAGAGCAATGTCACTATACCACCCTACATGCTGGAATTGCTCACGTCCACGGATGAGTACGCAAACCATATTTTTTATGGCGTTCAATATAGCCAGACCTCACCCATTGTCATTTATCCCAAAACACGTCCAACGTTTGTCAACAGCACGCACCGCACGCCACAGGTCACATGTGTGGCGGAGGCGGATTGCGGTGCAGCGATTGCGGGCAAGGCTGTCCTGCCATCCGATAGCACCTCAAGTACCAAGACTGAGTTGCTGCAAAGCCATGTTGCACACAGTGGCAGCAGCATCAGTATGAGCGCGTATGTGAATGCAACGGACAAGGCCCATGCTGTGCCTGCTGTGCCTGCCGTGCCTGCTGTGCCTGCTGTGGACCTTGCCAACAGCAATGACCCTCAGGTACCGCACATGAAAGATATTTTTACTTTTAATCTACAGTCTGACACTTTGACGCGTGTTGTTGACGTGGTGTGCAGCAATTGCTCTTTTGACATCCATGAGACAGTGCGCGCACAGTATCTGTCCTCCAAACAAACAAGCTTTTTGTGTTTTGAGACCGAAGACATGAATGCCACAGCGACACAAGTGGCCATCGAGTGGGATGAAGATATCATTCACATTGTGAAAAAAATGTCCACCATCAACAACCCGAAAATCGATTCACTTGTTGTGTGTCCACATGCAACTTTCTCGAGTTCGCAGTTTACTTGACACCCTGTCTGTTCTACCCCCAAGAGCCCCGGGAGGACTTGACATCCTGTCTGTTCTACCCCCAAGAGCCCCGGGAGGACTTGACATCCTGTCTGTTCTACCCCCAAGAGCCCCGGGAGGACTTGACACCCTGTCT
>Ga0136559_1000843_pt1 | contig 10253 bp, 7 predicted proteins | sample AntRauMeHopE1496_FD_104633 | JGI IMG/M metagenome (GOLD analysis project Ga0136559, IMG submission 104633) | Saline lake microbial communities from Rauer Islands, Antarctica - Metagenome Hop E1 #496 | ecosystem: Environmental > Aquatic > Non-marine Saline and Alkaline > Saline | place... | reverse complement strand
CCTTAATGGCAGATTTTGTTTCTACCGCGTTACTAAATTCACCAACCAGCTTTAGGTTGGGATGAGACTCAATCATTTTAACAATAGCCAGGCGCTGTATACTTGAGTCATCTACAACAAAACAGTTTAAAACAAAGTTATTCATCGATTAAGAGTTAAATTACAGGACAATAATAAGGTGTTTTCTGATTAAAAGCAAATTTATTGGTTATTTAATCGATATTATGTTAATTATAACGGATATAGGTCACAAATATTAGGAACTTACGGTAAATAGCTGTAACAAAATGAGCTTGTGCCGTTAAAAGAAAAAGACTACTTTTGCAACGTTTTAAATTAACATAATATGAATCAATACGAAACTGTTTTCATTTTGAATCCCGTTTTATCTGATGATCAGGTAAAGGAAGCAGTAAAGAAGTTTGAAAATTTCCTTACTGAACGTGGAGCCAAAATGGTATCTAAAGAAGACTGGGGCCTAAAAAAACTGGCTTACCCAATCGAAAACAAAAAATCTGGTTTTTACCAGCTTTTTGAATTCACTGTTCCAGGTGAGGTTATTAACGACTACGAGGTTGAATTCCGTCGTGATGAGCGTGTAATGCGCTACCTTACTGTAAGACTTGATAAATATGCTATCGAGTGGGCAGAGAAAAGAAGAGTAAAAATGTCTAAACTAGCAAAAGCCTAACACATGCCTACACTACAACAACAAGCAAAAGGTGGCAAGAAAGATGGCGACGTACGTTACCTTTCACCACTCAAAATCGACACCCAAGATAGAAAGAAGTATTGCCGTTTTAAAAGAAGTGGTATAAAATACATAGACTACAAAGACCCAGATTTTTTACTAGGTTTTGTAAATGAGCAAGGTAAACTGTTACCACGCCGTCTTACTGGAACTTCTTTAAAATACCAGCGTAAAGTAGCTGTTGCAATTAAGCGTGCGCGCCATATTGCCATCATGCCTTACGTAGCAGATTTACTTAAATAAGAAAACGATATGGAACTTATACTTAAAAAAGACGTTGAACACGTAGGATTTACGGACGACGTAGTAAGCGTTAAGCCTGGTTACGGTCGTAACTTTCTTATACCACAAGGGTTTGCTATTATGGCAACCACAGGTGCTAAGAAGCAACTTGCTGAAACCATTAAACAACGCGCTCACAAAGAGGCGTCTGTTGTTAAAGCTGCACAAGAACAAGCAGACAAACTTGCTGGACTGGAACTTGCCATAGCTGCAAAAACAGGTGAAGGAGATAAAATCTTTGGATCTATTAATGCAGGTGACGTTTCTGACGCATTAGCTGCCAAAGGTGTAGAGGTTGACAAAAAATTCATCACCATAGCTGGTGGTAGTCTAAAGCGCTTAGGCCAGTATGAGGCAATGGTACGTTTTCACAGAGATGTGAACGTCGCACTTAGCTTTGATATTGTAGCTCAAAAAGCATAATCACTTAGTAGAATAGTATAGAGCCGTTTCATTTATTGAGGCGGCTTTTTTATGGGACATTATGAAATATACAAGACTTACCCTCGAGCAGTTACAGGAGCTGCACACAGAGTTCATTACCTTTCTTGCTACGCAATCTATAACCGGCAGCGAGTGGGATGATATTAAGAAAAATAAACCACAGGTTGCCGAAGATGAGATTGATATTTTCTCAGACCTGGTTTGGGAACGTGTGCTAGCAAAAGCGCAATTTCTAGAACATATATCACCGCAAACCATGAATCTTTTTCATCTAGATGAGAAAGAAATGAACTTAATATCTCTTATGGTGGGCTTGCAAGAAATAGATATTACCACAGCGTCTGGCTATAAATGGCTCAAAGACAACTTATATAGTGAAGAGGTAAAGCTCTTTACAGCGACAAAAAAATACAGCAAAGATCCGAGCGCAGACAAGTTTAAACTTATCGAAAACGGTGCCGTTATAACAAACGGCGCATTATTTCAGTATTTTGAAGACATTGTAGAACTAGGTAAAGACACACAGCTTTAAAACAAACGCTGCTGTCCACTCCATAAAGCTCCTTCTAACTGTAGGAGCTTTTCTTTTGCGAGCAAACCACCTGCATAGCCCGTAAGCGTCCCGTCACTTCCTACAACACGATGGCAGGGAACGATTATAGAAAGCGCATTTGCACCATTTGCAGCAGCTACAGCACGGGTTGCATTTGGGTTGTTAAGCTTTCGCGAAAGCGAGGAATATGAGATGACACTGCCATAGGGTATCATTCTTAGCGCTTCCCAAACGCTCGTCTGGAAACTAGAGCCACAATAAAGTAAGGGTATCGTAAAATCGCTTAAAGTTCCAGAAAAATAAGCGTGCAACTGTGCGCAAATCTTGTTGTGCAATTTATGAGGTTTTTCAATAAAAGAGGCGTCTAAAAATTGGGTGATGCGCTGGTCTATAGCAGCACGTTGCTTGCGATATTTCCAGTCACACAGGCAGCATGAGTTATTGTAAACCCCTATAATAAGCACTCCTAAATGCGTATGAAATTCCTGAATAAGGATGTTACTCATAACGCAATGCCTCTATAGGGTCTAGTCGCGCCGCTTTAATTGCAGGGAACACGCCAGAAACGATGGCTATAACTATAGAAACAATGGTTGCTATAATAATCGCTCCCCAAGGAATGGAAAAAGGTATATCAAACCCCGACGAAACACCAAGACCTATGAGCATACCCAAACCTATGCCCAGAATACTCCCATACTGACTTATGAGCAAGGTTTCTATGAAAAATTGCCAAGAAATGGTGCTGCTGCGTGCGCCCAAAGCTTTACGCACACCTATCTCTCTGGTACGCTCTGTTACAGACACAAGCATAATATTCATAAGCGCAATAGACGACCCAAAAATGGTGATTCCGCTTATCACAAAAGCTGCAATATTTAACGCGACTAGCTGTGATGTTGCGGCAAGTAACAACTCGTCACTTTGCACGATGCCGAAATTATCTTCCTCTACCGGTGACAAACCCCGCAAGTTGCGCATTAAAACAACTGCAGCGTCTCTTGCACCTTCCATAAACTGCTTGTCCTGTACTTTGACACTTACATCGTAATTTATATTAGGCGAGGTATAAATACTGCGCGCCACGTCTATGGGTATGAGTATGCGCAAGTCTATGTTGTTACCAAAGGTGGAACCCTTTTCCTCTAGCAGTCCGATCACGGTAAATTTATTACCGCGTATGCTCAATACCTGACCTATGGGATTGAGCCCTTCAAAAAGAGCTTCTTCCATATCGCTGCCTATAATACACACGCGCGCATTATTACGTATATCAAAACCGCTGAAACTGCGCCCCTCCAGCAACTTTACACCTGTATTTTCTATAAAATGTTGGTTAACACCTGTTACAATTACTTTAGGTTTTGTTTTTCGGTCATCTGCTTTTACCTCGGCTTGGCTGGTTGCCTGAAACGATACGCCTACCTGGGAAAAAGGAAAGTCGTACTGCTGCTCAAACTCCCGCACCTGCCTGTAAGCCAGTATAGGGTTTATTTGGGCACGTTCACCGCGACCGCGCCGTTGTAACGCAAATGGGTATTGTTGTATATTAAAGGTATTTGCACCTATGCCCGAGAAGCCGTCTGTTATGGTAGATTGTAATGCATTAACGGCACTTAATATACCTACAAGAGCCGTAATTCCTATAGCAATAATAAAAACGGTGAGCAAGGTGCGTAACAGCTGGCTCTTAATAGACTGCTGGGCGATGCTTATGTTCTGACGTAATAATCCTGACATAGTGTATATGACTTGTGCGTGTTTGTATTGTTACAAAAATAGCTAACAAATATCTAGCAACGCTAAAAGTAGGGTACGGCCTTAAACACCGCAGCAACCACGACCTTTTTTAGGTATGTGCTTTATTACCTCCTATATTTGCAGTTTTAAACACGACCATGGCACAAAAACCCGGCATACCACAAGGCACAAGAGATTTTTCACCACTAGAAGTTCAACGGCGCAACTACCTGATGGGTGTTATTAAAATGCATTTTGAGCGTTATGGTTTTATGCCCATAGAAACGCCCAGCTTTGAAAACAGTGAGACCTTACTTGGTAAATATGGTGAAGAAGGCGATAGGCTCATTTTTAAGGTTCTTAATAATGGTGCTTATTTAAATAAAGTCGATCCAGAGGTACTGGTACAACAAGACGAGAAATTGCTTACCCCACAAATAAGCGATCGCGCGTTGCGCTATGACCTCACGGTTCCTTTTGCAAGGTATGTTGTGCAGCACCAGAACAACATAACATTCCCGTTTAAGCGCTACCAAATGCAAAATGTGTGGCGTGCAGACAGACCACAAAAAGGACGTTTTAGAGAATTTACACAGTGCGATGCAGACGTGGTAGGTAGCACGTCGCTTTTTCAAGAAATAGAGCTTATTAAATTGTATGACGCTGTTTTTACAGATTTAAAACTACTAGGTTGCACCGTTAAAATAAACAACCGCAAGATTCTCGCAGGCATTGCAGAGATGATAGGCGCAGAGGACAAGCTTATAGATTTTACGGTTGCCTTAGATAAACTCGATAAAATAGGCATAGATAAGGTTAAAGAAGAAATGCTGGGCAAAGGCATAAATGCAGCTGCGCTAGATAAACTAAGTCGGGTGTTCACCCTGCAAGGCGACTATGCGCAAAAGTTAGAGGTCATGAAAGACTTACTCAAAGATTCTGCTATAGGTATGCAAGGTATGGACGAACTCGGTTTTATACATGACCAGATGCAAGCGCTTCCGCTAGCAAGTACCCAACTAGATTTAGACATTACCCTCGCGAGAGGCTTAAACTATTATACAGGCTGTATTTTTGAGGTAGCCGCACCCGCAGGTGTGAATATGGGCAGTGTAGGCGGTGGTGGCCGTTATGACGATCTAACAAGTATATTCGGACTTAAAGATATGAGTGGTGTAGGCATTAGTTTTGGTCTAGACCGCATTTATCTGGTTATGGAAGAACTCGCTCTTTTTCCAGACTCTGTTCGGGCTGGGGTAGATGTATTGTTTCTGAACTTCGGTATGCGTGAGGCACAGGTTGCTGTAGGTGCGGTGTTTCGCTTTCGCGAAAGCGGAATTAAAACAGAACTCTATCCAGATCAAGCAAAAATGAAAAAACAAATGACCTATGCAGACCGCAACGAAATACCGTATGTCGTACTCCTAGGTGAAGACGAGATTAAATCGGGTAAGCTTACCTTAAAGAATATGAAAACCGGGATGCAAGAAACCCTAGATACAGAAGCGATTATTGCGCTTCTTACCTAATTTCATTTTCATAAAAAAGTGCCCTTGAAACTTGATTTCAAGGGCACTTTTTAGTTTTAATGCAGTTACCTTATGGTATAACCACTTTACGCGTTACAGCGCCTAGGTTTGTTTGCATGGTGATTATATAATGACCAGTGGCTATACCTTCTGTAGAAACGCTTACGATGCCGTCCTGTCCAGCAGTATCAAAATGCGATACCTGTTGTCCTAACATGTTAGTTATGGTAATAGCGGTTATGGTTACGTCTACCGCTTTCTTTACACTTAAGACCTGCATACCTGCTGGGGTAAATAGTATTAAGTCATCATATGCTAGTGCAATATCACCATTACTTAGGGTTGACGGCTCGACAAATACAATAGAGTACCGGGTTCCATAAATACCGGCCCATAAATACGGACTCACATAATTGCCCGTCATTAAGTTTGTATACGTGCCCAAAGTCGCGTCTTTCAAAAAAATCTGCGCAGTGGGTGCGACGTTTAAAATATCGTCTAATTTTATGGTGATGTTTCCTGGGTTGCTCAGTTTTACGGTAAGTGGCAGTTCTGTACTGCTATCGATACCAGGAATACCTTGTATAGCCAGTTTCTGCGTACCTACTTTAAACGCTATGTCGTCAAACTGCTCGTCGTACTGTTCACCATCAAAAAGTCGGTCAAAGCCCATGCTCGCGTTAGGATCCAGCGTTAAAAGCAGCTGCCTGTGTATCACACCTGGTGAATCAAACCCTATTCTAAATTTTGTACGGGTATCACTTAGGGTGTTGTAGTCAGAAAAAAGATTGGTTTGCGCTGAGCCACCTGGCGCACGTACAAAAACACTGTTGCCAGAACTTTCCTTAACAAATTGCCGCTGCGCATTACGGAATTTTATAGACCCGTCGCTTGTTCCGGTTACAAAAAAACCTTGCGCTACGGGTATAAAGCGACCAGGTTGCTTTGTAGCTATGCCGCCCTGGTTAACGCTAGGGTGTGCGGTACCAAAGGTTGCATTTCCTAAACCACCAGAAAGATTGTACATCGCATAACCGCCTTGGTACAATTGCAACTGGTGCGAGTTTCCGCCCCAGTGCTCCCAGTAATAAAGTGTTCCATTTAACTCAGGATTATCTAGTAAAAACTCGTGTGCGTCTAGGGCACTGGGATAAGGGTTACCTACTAGGTAATCGTTTCCAGCGGTTATTGTTAAATCTATATTTCCGTTATTGGGCTTTCCTACAAATACATAGTTCTGATTGCTTGCGGTGGTTCCCGTACCTTTCATAGTCCATCCCTCGGCAGCACGTAAATTACCTGTAGCCCCTACATACTGCCAGTTTGAATACCGACCGCTAGCCTGGTTTCCGTATTTATATAACCACCTGGCTGAAATGGTAGCAGCTGTGGTTGCGTTACCAGGTGCGCCGTTACCTACCGAAAAACTGGTGAAATTTAAATTTCTCGGGTTATTAACCAGCGTACCATCTTTTACAACACTAGCAATACTAAAATTATTATTGTTAGTGGTTGCATTTATATTTCCTACGGGCGACGACCAGTAATTGTAGTTAAACCTGTCAGACGTGCCTTGTTGATCTCGTTCTAAAGTTCCTGCACTGGTCTGGTCTAAATCACTGCGCTCTGTTTGTATAAGTTGTGATTCTCCATGAAGATCTATCTTACCATCTAACTTGAGAAAATGCGTGATGGCAAGGCCACGGTCTGCTGTTACATGGAGTGTGTTACTTTCTACAAATAGGCCTAATAATGCCACATCCTTAGTTGCGATGGTTACGTCGTGAGACGTCCTTGCAATGTTCCACGCTATGTCTACAATTGTACCATTTATTAAGCGTGTACTACCTGGGGCAAATTGTGAGCCACCGTTGGACCAGCTAGACTGACTTTCCCAGGTACCATGAGTCGTACTTATATAGGGCAATGGTGCGGTTTGCGTTTTTAAATCGTAGTAGTTTGTATTTCCTAGCCTTCCTACAGCTTCATTAATGGAGTCGTCATTAAGAGCAGTTCCTATAAAGGTGTTCATACTGTAATATGCAATTAATGCATCCCAGTCTAAAGTAGCAACATCATTCTTAGTAATAGAAAAAGGCAATACCGCACCCTGAACAATGTTTGTGTTTTCAATAAGCTCTTGATTCATTAGATAACGTAACTGGTCTTGTGAGAGAGCAACATCCCAAATACGCACTTCGTCTATTTCGCCATTAAAAGGATTTAGAACGTTACCGTTGTTTTCTTTGCGTGCGCCCAGAGCAAGTATACTATTGTCCAAAGCTGGCGCTGTCATGGTGCGTTCATTATCTAAAACACCATCTATGTAAAGTTTCATAGTGGCCCCGTCAAACGTGGTGGTTATATATCGCCATGCACCGTTAGCAATTGCAGTATTAGAGACTAAGGTTTGGCTTGTACCGTTAGACCAATAAACTACCACACGGTTTGCGGGATTCAACGATAATTCAAAACCTGAATTACCATCTCGTTTTGCTATAATGGCTCTATCGGTATTTGAACTGTTAGCACCTGCGCTTAAAATCCAAGCACTAGCACTAAAGCTAGATCCAAAATTTTTACCATCTAAAATTTCAATGGCGTCATTAATTCCGTCAAAAGCAACGCTGCGGTCGTTTTTAATAAGTCTAGTTTTACCAAGGGTAAAATATTTTACTCCTTTAAAATCATAACGTACACGTTCAAAAGCTCCTGAATTAGTGAAAATTGCGGTTTCAACATGTGTTGTAAGCCCAGCATCATCGCTAACAATTAAAACATAACGCTCGTCTGATGCCAGCGTACCCAAGCCAGCTAAATCAGTTGTGGTAACCCGCAGTTGTACAATTGGCATATCGGTAGTGACGCGGTCTTGTATTTTCCAAATACGGTTTACTCGATTCATGGTTACTGTCACATTATCTGTAGTTCCTAAATTAAAGGTTAACGGAGCAGGGTTTTCATTTAAATTCTGACCGTTATGACCCCATGCAAGAAAGTCCTTATCATTTAAAAAAGATTGCGTGTTTAGGGAGCCTGTATTTTCTACGTTGCCTAAACCTACCGCAATGATAGAGGAAGAGTTTTCACTTTTAGATTGTCGTTGAACGAGTTGTGAGTCGTCATCGCGCCCTATCACCGCCACGTCATGATTAAAAGTGGTGTTTTCTGCGGCGTTCCATACAATGCTGTTTGCAGAGTCTAGGTAATCCCAGTCTGCACGATGTTCATCTAACAAGGTTGTGTTAGGACGCTGCAAGGAAACCCCATTCTTAATTGCCAGATACGAGTAAATGCGCTGCTGTACAGCGTCACTCTGCCTTTCTGAAAAACTAAAGATCTCTGTAATTTGCCCGTCCAAATGCGATTCAAATGGCTCGCCATTTAACGTATATCTTCCCACGCCTATATAGTACGGCTTATTTAGGAATCCAGAAAAATTTAATGCTTGACCTGTAGCAGTAGTTATCCCTGTTACGTTGTCGATTTTACGACCGTTTAGATAAATGTTTGTTTCGTTGTTACTGGCATTGTTCTTAACGTTAATAATGTTCACATCGTCAAATGTCTTAGATACATCGCTGAAAGCTCTGCCGTAGCTACCATCGGCCGGGTCATTTGCACTAACCGTGCCTATATTATGAGAAAGAACCTCATTTGTAAAACGGGCTGTTATGGGGCCAAAACCCAGTCCGGTTGGATCTTTTGTAGGGCTGAGCTGAGCTCCTTTTGCGGCTATAAGCATGGTTTCATTTGCGCCTGCGTTACTTATATCGAGCGTACTGCGCACTACAATCCAATAATCGTTTGAATTATAACCTCCTTTGCCGCGTAAATGTTGCTCAGAAGCTCTATTGAAGGATACAGCCGCATTAAAATTAACATTGTCTGCAAGGTTGTCGGTAAAACGAGGGGCATTAGATGGAATTTCCATTGCATTGTTACTATATGCTTTGTCTGGCCAGTTCAGTAAAGCAGAACCATCTACCTGACTGATAGATTTTGAATCTAGCCACAAGGTAAGGTGGTTAGAAGCATTTGCAGGTCCAGAACTTGCAAAAGTGGGTGTTATTTGTCTTCCGGTTACGTAAATGTTGTCAACCATTGCGCCGTCGTCCACATTAGAGTCGCCGTCCGACGCAAATGTGATTCTAAATCGTACAGCAGATTGATTATTTACCACTGTGGGTAATGGGTGGGAAGCTTCTTCAAAACGAGATACGGATGAAGGGAGAGTTGAGTTGTCACCTGACCATCCGGGTGCGTTATTTGCTATGCCGTCTACGTCACTGTCATTGTACCAGTTGTTCCCAGTCGTACTGCTTCCTAATGTTGTCCAGGATGATCCATTATCTGTGCTGTATTCTACCATCATGCCATCATCGCCAGCCTCTGTATTTACTCTATAATCCAGTAAAAAGGTGAGGTCTGTAAAACCAGTAGTAGAAATTGCGGGGCTTGTTAACGTTATGCGCTGGTTGGGTACATAATTATTGTAGGAATCTGTATACCAATAATCTTTTTCACCTACCTCTAGTGCATTGCGGCCTAAAGTCCATTGAGATCCTGCTGAGGTGTTCGAAACCCAACCATTTGAACCGCCGTCAAAATTTTCATAGAACAAGGTAACAGCCGGGCTAGATGGCACAGAAACAGGTGTCGCAGTTGCCGAAATATTGAAATTGTAAGTTCCTTCATTTGTGTCGTTTGAAATAATAGTAATCATAGCATTGCTTGTGCCCGCCGTCGTCCTGTTAAAGCGCACTGTAAAGAAAGCGCTTGCTCCGGCAGCAACTGAAGCTCCAGGCTGCGTAAGAACCGAGAAATTTGCAGCGTTTGCTCCAGTTATAAGCACTCTAGGGGTACCTGTAAGACTTAAAGGAGTACCACCCGTATTTCTTATTTCAAAAACGCGATCTACATTTGTGTTTACTAATGCAGCTCCAAACAGGGT
>Ga0136559_1000842_pt1 | contig 10259 bp, 11 predicted proteins | sample AntRauMeHopE1496_FD_104633 | JGI IMG/M metagenome (GOLD analysis project Ga0136559, IMG submission 104633) | Saline lake microbial communities from Rauer Islands, Antarctica - Metagenome Hop E1 #496 | ecosystem: Environmental > Aquatic > Non-marine Saline and Alkaline > Saline | place... | reverse complement strand
CTATTTCTTCATAGATTTCTTCACGAGCGTCTATATTTTCTTCGGCAGCGGCTTTTTCTTTTAGACTGGCTATTTCGTTAATCGTGGTAGCCTGCGCAGCGGCTATTTGCTCTTTAAAATGGGCTGTTTTTGCCCGCAGCTCGTCTAGGCTTAATTTTTCTAATTCAGGTTCTACGGCAAGAATTTTCTTGACATATGGTTGAATTTCTTTGACATCTTTTTGGGACTTATCGCCCAGAAACACTTTTAAAACGGAATCTAATAGTCCCATGGATATGTATTTATATGATAATTAGTAGTTTAGTAAACGCAAACTACCCTTGCAATATCTAAAATTTAAGCAAAAAAAAAGCCTCTAACAGAGACTTTTTTTAATCATTTTATAGGATTAATATTCATCCTCATTCCAGAGGTAGTCTTCGTCTGTAGGATAATCAGGCCAAATCTCTTGAATAGATTCATAAAGATCACCTTCGTCCTCGATTGCTTGTAGGTTTTCTACAACTTCTAAAGGCGCACCGGTACGGATTGCGTAGTCTATAAGCTCATCCTTTTCGGCTGGCCAGGGAGCATCACTTAGGTAAGAGGCAAGTTCTAGTGTCCAGTACATAATTTTACAATTTTAATTTGTGCAAAAATAACCTTATCGCAAAACTGTGCAAGTTATTTTTCACTTAAAATTTACATATTTAAAAGAGCGGTTAAAGCTATGATAATCAACAGGATAAAACCGTTTTTTACGGCAAAAGCAGCTTAATACTTCTTGGGTATCCATTTAATTTCCTCAGCTTGTAGGTCAAAAGACAATTTACGTGCCAACACAAAAAGGTAGTCAGATAGTCGGTTGAGGTATTTTAACACCTGTCCGTCTATAGGTTCTTGGCTGTTTAAATCGCTCGATAACCGTTCTGCACGACGGCAAACGGTTCGGGTAATGTGACAAAATGACACAGACTGATGGCCTCCAGGAAGTATAAAATGAGTCATGGGTGGTAGGGTGGTTTCCATCAGGTCTATTTGTTCTTCGAGCATGGTTATTTCAGTATCAGATATTTTAGAAATGTTCAAACGTTCTTTTCCATTTTTTAAAAACTCTTTTTCTGGCGGTGTTGCTAAAATAGCACCTACTGTAAATAAATGGTCCTGAATAGTGAGGAGCACTTCTTTAGTTTGCGCATTTACAGGCTGGTCGCGTACAAGACCTATCCACGAGTTAAGCTCGTCCACGGTACCGTAACTGTCTATACGCAAATCGTGTTTAGGTACACGTGTACCTCCGAAAAGTGCTGTTGTGCCTTTATCCCCTGTTTTAGTGTATATTTTCATTTTTAGTTTTTAGTGTGTAGTAGGTAGAATTTAATGGTTTGGGTTATAGGGTACGCGGTTTTTGCTATTCTAACCTCACGTTTTAAGACTTTCTTTAAGCCCATCCCAACCTTCCTTTGGTGAAGGTGTTTTCGTTACTTTTTCAATTAGATTTTGGATTTCGGGATTTGGAACTTGGTTTTTTTTAATCGCAACTGTAAAGTTATTACATCTTGTTTTACAAATTTCCTTTTTCCCATCCCAAACTTCCCTGCGGGAAGGAGTTTTTAGTATGTTTTTAGTTGGAACTCGGAACTTGCATCTTTATATCACAGCTATAGAGTTATGGCTCCTCGTTTTTCAATGTTCTTTAAGCCCTTTCCAACCTTCCCACAGGAAGGGGTTTTCATTAAGTTTCCAGTTGGAATTTGAGATTTTGAACCTGGACCCTCATTCCCCATCACTCATGCTACATCTCTAACTCTCCAGCGCATCCCAGTACTCATAAGCGCGTCGCAGGTGTGGCACGACGATGGTGCCGCCCACCAGGGTCGCTATGGCTAGTGCTTCTACGACTTCGGGTTTTGTGAGGCCGGCTTTGTGGCTTTCTTCTAGGTGGTATTTTACACAATCATCGCAGCGCAGTACGGTGCTTGCTACCAGACCTAGTAATTCTTTTGTCTTTTTGTCTAGCGCACCACCGTCTGCATAGGCGTTTGTGTCCAGGTTAAAAATGCGTTTAATGATCTTATTATTATCGGCTAGTATAGCGTCGTTCATTTTAGAACGGTATGCATTAAATTCTTCTACGATTTCATTCATGTTTTAAAAGCTATGTTGTTAACGTGTTGTTTTTTTTGTCGTTCTTTTTTTGCCTGTACAGCACATACATAGAGATGAAAATACTTACCTCATAAAGTATGAGTACGGGTATGGCTACTATTATCTGGCTGGCTATGTCTGGTGGCGTAATAACTGCTGCCACTATAAGGACTATAACAAGTGCCATTTTGCGGCTTTTGCGCAGTCCTTGCGGTGTGGCAAGTCCTATTTTTGTAAGAAAGTAGATAATAATGGGTAACTCAAACAGCAGTCCAGACGCGAGCACAGACGCTTTAATATAGTCTATATAACTAGCTAGGCTGGGTTCAGTAACGACCTCTTTACTTAAATCGTAAGTAACCATAAAGTGCACAGACAGCGGTGCGATTAAGTAGTATCCAAAAATAACACCCGTAAAAAATAACAGCGAACTTACGGTTATAAAAGCGGTACTGTATTTCTTCTCGTTACTTTTAAGTCCAGGTGCGATAAAACGCCACACTTGCCACAAGACCCACGGAAACGCAATAATAAAGCCCAAGATAATAGAGGTCCAGATGTGTGCCGAAAACTCGTCGGACATTTCTTTAGACTGCACTTTAAATCCAAAATTAGGGTCACAAAAATCACTCACAATCCCAAAATAATGGCCTACATCGCAAAAGAATCCGTAGGTAGGGAAATCTGCTTTTTTAGGGCCAAATATGACCGTGTCAAAAACAAACTCAGAGTTAAAGCCTACAATAATAGCTCCTATAAGAATACCTGCTATGGAGCGTATCAGGCACCAGCGCAGCTCTTCTACGTGATCCAGAAATGACATGTTGTTAGGGTCTGCCTTTTTGCGCGCCATTATAAAATACCTTCTCTTATTAAATCATGCACGTGCACCACGCCGGCATATAGCCCATTTTCAAGTGCCACGAGTTGGGAAACATTAAACTCCTCGAGCACCTCGCGAGCGACCACGGCCAGCATGTCTGCTTGTACCGTTTTAGGATTTGCGCTCATAATATCGCGGGCAAGCAAGCTGTCTATATTTCTACCGCTGCTTAACATGCGTCGCAAATCGCCGTCAGTAATAATGCCCACAAGGGTATCGTTTTCTAGCACGGCGGTCATGCCTAGCCTGTTTTCGGTAATGGTAACAATAACCTCGCGCAGGCTACTTGTCGCGTTTACTTGTGGTTTTGCGTTTTGTGCTGTAATATCTTTTACACGCAGGTATAATTTTTTACCCAGCGCGCCACCAGGATGGTACTTTGCAAAATCGCGGTCAGTAAACCCTTTAAGTTCCAGCAAACTCACCGCAAGAGCATCGCCCATAACCAGTTGCGCGGTGGTGCTGGTGGTAGGTGCAAGCCCGTTGGGACAGGCCTCTTCTTTAATGGGAACGTGCAGTAAAAAGTCGCACTCGGTTCCTAAAAAGGAGTCGGCGTGGCTGGTAATGGCAATGATTTTATTGTGAAAATTCTTTATAAGCGGTACAAGCACCTTAATTTCTGGTGTGTTGCCGCTTTTAGAAATACAAACCACCACGTCATTATCCTGTATAATGCCCAGGTCGCCGTGTATCGCATCTGCAGCATGCATAAAAATGGCCGGTGTTCCCGTAGAGTTCATCGTGGCGACTATTTTTTGTGCGATAATGGCACTTTTACCTATACCTGTTATAATGACTCTACCATTTGCATGGTGTATGTGGAGCACCGCTTTCGCGAAAGCATCGTCTACACAATCCTCGAGCGCTGCAATGGCCTGAGCTTCTATACGTATGGTGCGTTTGCCTACTTCGATAATAGATTTTTGGGATTCCAAAATAGAACGGATTTATTATTTTGTGTTATTGGAAATAAGTCGTAAATTTCAACTTACAAAGATATGTAAAACGACTTTGCCTCATGGCCTATACAACAGTAGAATTAGAACAAAATTTAAAGAAGTATTTTGGGTTTGATAAATTTAGAGGCTTACAGCTTCCCGTCATTACCGCACTTCTTAATAAAGAAAACGTTTTTGTGATTATGCCCACCGGTGGTGGTAAGTCCTTATGTTATCAGTTACCTGCATTAATGCAGCCTGGAACAGCCATAATCGTATCGCCTTTAATTGCGCTTATGAAAAATCAGGTAGACGCCATAAGAGGCGTGTCTGATAGCGACGGCGTGGCGCACGTGCTCAATTCATCACTCAACAAGACAGAGATTGCCCGGGTTAAAGAAGACATAGTTAACGGTATTACAAAACTGTTGTATGTCGCACCAGAATCACTTACCAAAGAAGAATATGTAGATTTTCTTAAAGAACAAGAAATCTCGTTTCTCGCCGTGGACGAGGCGCATTGTATAAGTGAATGGGGTCATGATTTTAGACCAGAATATCGCAACTTGCGCCGCATTATAGAACGCATAGGCGATAACATACCTATTATAGGTCTCACTGCGACCGCAACACCCAAGGTGCAAGAAGACATTTTAAAAAACTTGCAAATTACAGATGCTACAACATTTCAGGCGTCGTTTAACAGGCCCAATTTGTATTATGAAGTGCGTCCCAAGACCGAGCGCGTAGATGCGGACATTACGCGATTTATAAAACAAAATAATGGTAAGAGTGGTATTGTTTATTGTCTTTCGCGAAAGCGTGTAGAAGAGCTCGCGCAGGTGCTTCAAGTAAACGGTATTAACGCCATACCCTACCACGCTGGCCTGGACGCAAAAACACGCGTCGCAAACCAAGACAAATTTCTTATGGAAGATGCAGACGTGGTGGTTGCCACCATCGCATTTGGCATGGGAATAGACAAACCAGATGTGCGATTTGTCATACACCACGATATACCTAAAAGCATTGAGTCTTATTATCAGGAAACCGGTCGTGCAGGTCGCGATGGTGGCGAGGGACACTGCCTTGCATACTATAGCTATAAAGACATAGACAAGCTCGAGAAGTTTATGTCCGGAAAACCCATTGCCGAGCAAGAGATAGGACACGCGCTACTGCAAGAAATGGTGGGCTATGCCGAAACCAGCATGAGCCGCAGGCAGTTTATATTGCACTATTTTGGCGAGGAGTTTGACCCAGCAACAGGCGCGGGCGGCGACATGGACGATAACATGCGCAACCCGAAACCACAAAGTGAGGCAAGCGATAACGTTAAAAAATTACTGCATGCTGTCTTAAACGCAGGCGAGCGCTATAAAGCAAAAGACATCGTTAAAGTGATGATAGGGAAGTCTAATGCTATGATTACCAGCCATAAGATAGACGACGAGGACTATTTCGGCTCTGGTGCAGACAAGCAAGGGTCGTACTGGACAGCCCTGATACGTCAAATTATGGTTGCCCGATTTGTGCGAAAAGATATAGAATCTTATGGGGTTTTAAAAATGATGGACGCTGGCCATGAGTTCTTAAAGACAGGCGGTAGTTTTATGATGACCGAAGACCACGTTTATGATGCCGATGCTAATAACGCAAGCGCGCCACAAGGTGGTGCCATAGATACCAAGCTAGTAAGACAACTTAAAGAACTGCGCAAAAAAGTAGCGACTGAGAAAAAAGTACCGCCCTATGTGGTTTTTCAAGATCCATCGCTAGACGACATGGCAACTAAATACCCCGTAACGCTCGAAGAACTAGCAAGTATACACGGCGTGGGCGAGGGCAAAGCCCGCAAGTACGGCGCAAAGTTTGTGGCATTTATTACCGCTTATGTGGCAGACAACGACATCTTGCGACCAGATGATCTAATCATTAAATCTACAGGACAAAAATCGAGTAATAAACTGTATTTTATATCGAGTATAGACCGCAAACTAAGTTTTGATGATATTGCAAAAGCCAAAGGCCTTAAAATGAATGAACTGCTAGAAGAGCTAGAAAGCATTGTTTACAGCGGCACAAAACTTAATGTAAGCTACTGGGTAAACGAGCAGCTGGACGATGACCAGCAAGAAGAACTGCATGACTATTTCTTAGAGTCTGACTCAGACAGTATTAAAGATGCTAGCAAAGAATTTGACGGCGACTACGAAGATGAGGAACTGCGTTTGTACAGGTTGAAGTTTATTAGTGAGGTGGCAAATTGATGGGTCTTTTAGATTTTTTTGGTGTCTTTGCGATTTTTATAAAACGCATGGGTTAATGTATTAGATACCCGTAAAATATAGGATTTACACGATTTAATTAACAAAACTTTGAGATTATTTATAACCTTATATACGAAATTAATTTTTAATTTAAACTATTTGTTTTTAAATTTTTAGGAAATAATATTGCCAATGCTAGCAAAGTATATTATTAACTAAAAAAAGAAAATCCCATGAATAAAAAACGAACAAGTACAGGAAAATTATGGAGAGGTCTCTCTCTCTCTCTCTCTCTCTCTCTCTCTCTCTCTCTCTTATTACTGACAACTAGTTGTCAAGATACAGAGGATGTCTCAAGTCAAAGCATCGCTATAGAAAGTAAAGATGTAAAAATGCTAAGGGAAACTTCAGTTCTTTTAGGCGAAGTTTTAAAGAATCCAGACATGAGAACTTCTCTAAAAGCCGAAATTTTGGCATTGGAAAGTGAAAATGACGTATTATCATTTTCTTATTTATTAGATAGTGATTCAAATCTAAAGAAAAATGAGTTGCGGAAAAAGCGAGTAAATTCTACGTTTAAGGAAAATTTTAAAGCTGAATTAATGAGTGCGTATAACGAGAATAAAAATTCTTATCCGTCGCTCAACAGTTTGAATGGTGGTGCATTAATGAAAACTGCTGACGCGCTGCCTCATTTTCTTGCAATGAGCGATTTGCAAGTTTTTATACCGAGTATTGATCTAACGCAAGCTAAAAGTAGTGATTCTTATTTCACTTCCTTCGAACGTATAGATGGTGAAAATGTCAACCATGGTTTAGAGTATCTTGTCAACGGTACGGTACAAGATAAATTAAATATGAACGTGGACTTTACTTTTGAAAATGAAGTTTATATCATCTCAATTATTGACCCCTGCGATCTTGTCGGATAGGATTGTGGAATTATTGAGACCGAATTAGCAGTATTCGACGAAAATAACAATATTACCAATGCACCACTAGATTTGACAATTGCAGATTTGCAGTCAGGATTAGGGGACTCTTTCGGTAATATTATAGGCGGTGGTTCAGGAACTGTCGGTGGTTCAGGAATTGGCGGTGGTGCACATATGGGTGGAACTCCTATAATTGCAGGGCCTGTTTTGATTACGCAAAACGTGAATTCTAATTCGTACAATCCAAATGACATAATTTCATATCAATTGCAATGTACAATCTTCTCTCAAGAGACTGGCTTGGATTTGGAGCAACGCATCAAAAACTTCTTTTCATGAGAGCCGAGGGTAATAAATTAGGTGCAACGGTGCAGTCTGACGGCAGCATTCACGCTGGTACAGCTAGTTTTGAAGTTTTTAAAAGAGAAACGAGGGCTCGATTTATTAATCGCGACGACTGGCATTTACCAAATATAACGATTGCAACTGACTGGGCAGCATCGCAGACATCTATGTCATTTGCGGTTTTTAGTAAACACCACTTCCGAGAGGCTACTACAATCACCGTTGATGTTAAGGCTGGTTTTAAGGTAGATGCTGCAGGTACTATTACGCCTGATGTAGCATCTGTAGGGGTGAATTTAAAAACTGAATTGAAACCAGGTGGTTATAAGTATAGAACTAATGCTGAGTTCACACGTAGATTTCTAATGGGCTCTACCTTTGGACCTAGTTTAGATGGTTCGTCCCAACAATGGCGAGGTTTAACTTACAGACCGCACGATATAGGTTCTAACTTTAGATTCATAGGGCAGTTCTATTTTACTGATGTAGAATAATAAATATGAAAAAAATAATCAACATATTGATAATGTTTTTAGCTCTTGCGCACACCAGTGCGCAAGAGTCTTTAAATAAAGTATATGCAGAAATAGGCAGACCTGTTTTCCTAGATGCTGGTACGGTTAATAGTCGTATTGGCTTGCTACTAAGTGCAGGATACACACGAGACTTAACTAGAGACTTTTCTATTAATGCGTTTTATTCATACTCTAGGGGAGGTGCTTTTCCTGCGGACGTATCTACAGAAACGTTAAGGCAAGAATTTATAGGCAGACCTCTTGAGTTCTTGTTGGACAATTTACATTATGAAAAAATAGAAACGAATATAGTGGGTGCAGGTTTGAACTTTAACTTTGTTCACACTAGGCGATGGCTCTTTAATGCTACCCTAAATGGTGGTTTTGTTTTATCCAGTAAATCGCGCGTTCTTAGATATAATAGCTTTAGTTGGGACATGATTATTAACGCTCAAACAGGAGAAATAATAAGTACAGAAGTTACAGACTTTACAATAAAAGATACTCGAACAAATCTAAGAGAGACGTTTTTACAGTTTGGTTTAGGATTGGAATATGTTTTTTACAAAGAATATTTTGTGGGTTTCAATACCATGCTTTTAATGCATCAAGCAAACAACTACGATGAATCTAGTTCTTTTATTTTTGCAAATCAATTCTACCCAGCATTAAGGCTAGGGTTTCATTTTTAATAGTTAGATTATGAAAAACACAGTAACGGTTCTGGTTCTTTTTTGCTGTTTCCATATAGCTTTGGGACAAAATGATAAGAGTAAAGCAGATTTGGTATATGTGAGTGGCGGCTACGGTATAGGATTTTTAAATTTGGCACCTCGCAGCGTTCCAAGCTCAGATAAAATAAATTTTAGGCAAGATAATTTTGGTTCATTTATACAATTTAATTTAGATTTTAAAGTTGCACCAGGCAAGTATATTGGTGCTGGCGTGTCAAAGAAACAGTTTAGAAGTATGTTAACACAAACCGGTTTCATAGGTGCAGTGCCCACAATTGCAGATGAATTCAATTTGGTACACGAGATCTATTTTTACGACATTCATTACAGGCGTGAGTGGATTGAAAAAAATTTAAGTTTAACAGCTGGTTTTTCTTATTTTGACGATAGAATAAATCAGTTTTACACAATTACTGTTGAAAATACAGCAGTTTTAATATTGGCAAATAATAGAGACGCGACTCCGCTTACTGTTTTTTTAGCACTAGAGTATTTTATTCCCATAAATCCTTATTTAGATTTGGGGCTTTCAGGAAGATTAGATTACAGTATTATAGGCGTGAATAATATTGCGTTAACCCCAACTTTGAGAGTTAGATTTTAGTGCGTAGGGTTGATTTTATTATTTTAACACTTCGGCGAGCGTGAGCATTAGGCTAGTTGCCCACAAACCAAAAAAAAGAACCCCTAAAACCGTTCCTTTTTATATACCTACCTTTTAAATTCTCTATGCTAGTTTTTGCGTTAAAGCAGCATTGAGTGCAACAGCGCTTAGAAAAACGGTAATGGATTCCTTTTGTCTTTTAGAGCGTTTTTGAGCTTTGTTGAACAGCCTTAAAAGGTTCTGTGTTTTCCATGGTGTCCCGTGCTTTGTAATCGCCATGAACGAGCTTGTAGCAGGTTAAGGCATTTTAGATATGCAAAATAATAAACAACTATTACTAGAAATGGAAGATAATTGAAGGTAATTAGGGAAGCATGCAAAGAGTAGATTATAACTAGAAACGCTTCAACTACCATTAAGAATTTATTACATTTGTAGTAAATAGCATATATCATGGACATTCAATTAGAAAAATACAAGTTAGTAGAATGGCTAGTAAGCCTTAATGATGAGGCTGTTATTGCAAAACTGGCGTCTATTAAAAAAAGCATTTCAAAATCTTCAGATTGGGATGGAGCTATATCTAATGAAGAGAAAGCGCTGATTAAGTTAGGCTTAACCGACATTCAAAATGGGGACACCTATACTCATGAGCAAGTTATGAAAGAAATTAAGGACTCTTACGGCATATAGTTAATGGAAATAGTTTGGACTAAGCTAGCTAAAATAACGTTCATAGAAGTCATAGAAAATCTCGAAAATAGATGGACAATTAAGGAGTTAATAATCTTTAAGAAATTAACGATGGATCTTTCAGAAAAGGTAAGTAGTAAGCAGGTGGAACATCTCTTGGTAAATGAAAAATTGGGTGTTAGAAAGGGATTAATTCACAAAAACGTTTCTGTGTT
>Ga0136559_1000840_pt1 | contig 10272 bp, 6 predicted proteins | sample AntRauMeHopE1496_FD_104633 | JGI IMG/M metagenome (GOLD analysis project Ga0136559, IMG submission 104633) | Saline lake microbial communities from Rauer Islands, Antarctica - Metagenome Hop E1 #496 | ecosystem: Environmental > Aquatic > Non-marine Saline and Alkaline > Saline | place... | reverse complement strand
GACGTTGTAACACCATTTTTCTCTACGGTGATCATATTTCTTTTTTTGGTAAGGGTTTGAAGAAGTTGATTGTTTTTCTTCACGTTTACCGTACTAAAGCTCCCTATATTGAATTGAAAATCTCCCACTTGTACGAGCTGTAAATCCTTGGCAATAATTGAATAACCATTACTGAACTCAAAGAGCGACTCATTTTTCAGTTTATCCATGCTTCCTGCTTGGTAACGAATAGTCTCTGGAGTAATCGCTTCACCAAAACACCATAGCGTCCCTTCAGAAATCTGTGGATTCGCAAAGAACTCTTCTGGGAAAATGGGGAGCAAATTCCCTTCAATTTCTACAGTAGTCCACTCGAAAAAAGGAATCTCTTTCGTTTCTTCATATTCTATCACACGGTTGTACAGCGTTATTCCAATTAGCACCGCTGAAAAAGAAAAAAGTAGAAGTAAAATAAGTGCTGGTGTTGTGGGAAAGAGACGATACAAATAGATTCCTACTAAAACGACCAATATGATTGGAAGTAAACCCGCTAGAAGTGCTTTTATTTTTGCCATTTGACAAATTTAGGATATTTTATTTGCTATTGAATGGAATGATCGAATTAGTAGTGTTGTTTTTGCATTATCCAAATAAATAAATCGATAGAGAAAGTGAAGATATGAGTTTTACGGGAATCAACTACATCGGCTATTGGAAACTATTCGCTAACGTTTGCTCTGGAAGTCCTAGGGGGCAACGTGCGTCATATTTTTATAGGAAGTAAGAAGTGCGCGGCATTGTTCTTTCGGCAGATTGATGAATCGACTTTGATCTTCTATATATTTAAGTGCTAAGGCATGTTCTGTGCACGCGATCACAAAGGTCGTATCAGGATGATTTTCCAGTATGCCGTTAAATACAATTTTTGCTTTTTCCGGACTTGGAGTGGAATAAAACAACGTTCGAAGTTCATCTAGCTTTTCTATTTCATCCTGGGTTGGCCGAACGATTTTTATTCGTGGGTAGCTCAATAAGAGGAGGCGAGGGATGTAATTATGCGTCATGGTATATTCGGTGCCAATAACCATAATTTTCTCTCCTTCTGCTATAGGTTGTTCTTTTAATAGATCACTGAGGTGAATAAAATGTGTGGAAGGAGTAAAAGTTGACTTCATTTTGTCGAGTGCTTCGTGCAATGTGATATTCGCCAAAATATACGGAGCATTGTTAAATCGCTCCATTTCTTCAAAGTAGGGAAAAAGTTGCTCCCCTGCTTTTTCCATTTGATACGGTAAAAGAGTATTGATCGGAGTAAAAGGTATTCCTATTATTTTTGTTGGTAGGATGACGTCCTTGCCTTCGGCAGACCTGCTAAGTTCTTGGAGTTGTTCCATATACCATTGGAGTGCATGAACTCCTGTTCCGATGATTCCAGGGAAATTCATATTAGACTTGAAATAAACTTAAACTATACCACATTTTCATATCTGTAAAATGTTTCACTGCTTTAAAATGAGCTTGTTCTGCAAGTGATTCTATCATTTCATAATCGTATTTCTGAGATATTTCTACGTGAATTATTTCGTCTTTTTTAAATCGAATATTATTCTCGTCTATCGTTACTGCTTGATTGGAAAGGCTTACGATGAAACTAGATGTTTTACCAGAAAGGGGGTCATACGTGGCATAATGATCGAATTGATCTATGTTAAAATCGGCTCCTAATTCGCCATTCATTCTAGTCAATAAGTTAAGGTTAAACTCTTTTGTGATACCTGTGAGGTCGTTATAAGCAGCTAGAATTTGATGCGGATTCTTTTTTAAATCAAATGCTACCAATACACTGTCACCATGGGTTAAGTTAGACTTTACTTTCTTCATAAAGTCAATGGAAGCATCAAGTGGATAATTGCCAATGTTGCTACCCAAGAATAAAACGAGTTTGGCCCCGCTGATTCCTTTAATTTCTTTCATCGTCTCGAAATAATCACCAGCAATAGGAAATATCGAAATTCCTGGACAACTATTTTCCATATTCGATTGATTGATCTCGAGTACATTCGGCGAAATGTCCATGGGGTAATACCGAATGTTCTTTGCATCCAACGGAATACGATTTAGAAATTCAGCCGTTTTTCTGCCGTCTCCAGCTCCAAGTTCAAGAATACTAAGTGTTGAGTCCTTCTGTGTTAGGTCTCGACAAATTTCTTCAGTTTTATTTCGAATAATTTCATGTTCACATGCTGGAAGGTAATAGTCTTCCATATCCATGATTTTCTGAAAAAGTTGGTCTCCTTGTTCATCGTAAAAATATTTTGAGGAGAGTCGTTTAGGCAGCTGCGATAAGCCTTCAAGAACATCTTTTTTGAATAAATCGGTCATAGATAATTAGTTGGCTAAACGGATTCCATTAAATGCCCAGCGCGTTGCTGGATAAAAAAAATTGCGGTAGGAAGCCCGACTATGAGCAGGACTAGTCGCTATTGAACCGCCGCGCAGCACATGCTGATTGATCATGAATTTCCCGTTGTACTCTCCAAGGGCACCACTTGCTTTTTTATAGCCAGGGTAGGGAAGATATGCCGAATTTGTCCATTCCCATAAGGTTCCCCAATGGAATCTCCCCGCAGCAATCTCCCATTCAAATTCTGTAGGTAAACGACTGCCATACCATTCAGCAAAAGCGGCTGCCTCATAAAGTGAAATATGTTGAACGGGCGCATCTAACTGGATGGGTTCATTTCCGTTTAAGGTATACGTATGCCAAGTGCCATTTATTTTTTTCCAATATAAAGGTGCGCTAATCTGATTAGATTGAATGTACTTCCAGCCTTCTTCGTGCCATAAGTTGAAGTTTTCATAGCCTTTGTGTTCAATGAATTCAAGGTATTCTCTGTTTGTCACAAGTTGGGAGCGTAGAGAGAAGTCGCTAAGAAACACCTTATGTTTGGGCGATTCGTTGTCGTAAGAGAAGTGGTGATCATTTTCTGTTACACCAACTTCATACACGCCTTCAGGGATTGTCAACCATTCTGCGGATTGTTTTTCCTGTTCCGGCTGAAATTTATTTCCATAAACAGGAGCGGTCGGTTGACTACCAAGAATGTATTTTATGTCATAAATGAGTAATTCCTGATGCTGTTGTTCATGGTGAATTCCTAACTCGGTTAATTTATTTACTTGGTTATTGTTGAGTTTCAATAGTTGCTGCATGGCTGCATCCACATGATGACGGTATTCGTATACTATATCAACTACTGGGCGCGTCATAAACCCACGCTGGTTTCGCTCCACTCTTGTCCCCATGTTGTTGTAATAGCTATTAAATAAATACGCAAATTGGTCATCGAATAGCTTATAGTTTTCTAAATATGGAACAAGTATAAATTGCTCGAAAAACCATGTAGTGTGAGCTAAGTGCCACTTTGGAGGAGAAACGTCTTCCATCGGCTGCGGAACATAATCCTCTGGCTGTAAAGGGCGACAAATCTCCTCAGTAAGGTTCCTTGTTTTTATATAATTTTCAAACATCAAGGTCTAAATGGTTTTATTCAATAATTTTCACTCCTTTCCAGAAGGCGATATAGTTTTTAATATGCTGTGCTTTTTCTTTAGGACTTGAGTAAAACCAAGCCGCGTCAGCATTAGTCGCCCCATCAACTTCGACAGAATAATAGTTGGCGGTCCCTTTCCATGGGCAATTGGTCGTAGTGCCAGAAGCGTTAAAAAATTCCTTTCGAATAGAGGAGGGTGGAAAATAATGATTCCTTTCTACTAGGATGGTGTCATTACTTTCCGCTATGATGGTATCTTGCCAAACTGCTTTCATAATTCGTTTTTTTGTCCAAAAAAGTACGCCAGCTGCAATATAATCAGTTCGCAGAGAACGTGTAGTAAAAATAGTAAAATGCTTTATATTGTAAGGTGATTTGTTTCTTATCAAAACACATACTGTCACCTATTAGTCATGATTTAAGTGGATCACGTGTTGAGTCAAAAGTGCTTATCAATTCATTTGTTTTCAATACTTTCTTTTAGAAGAGCCGCGCGGTTATTCCTGCTATTTTCCTTTTTTCTAAGATAGAGGAGTGATTCTTATGCTTTTACTATACACAAAGTAAATGGAAATACCTCAAGATATACACCCCAGCTTTCTGTGCGAAGAGGGAGTCTTGCTTGAGTGGCTGAATGGCAAAAGATACTTGTAAATTAAGATGAGTTGAACTTTATCAGAGCAACTAAGGGGGTGGGTAAAAGCATAAAAAAAGCCCCAGTTGTGAAACCGAGGCAATCCTACAAATGAGAGGTGGAAGCCCACTCATAAGCACTGCAAATATAATCTTATTATTCGACTTAGATGATATTCCAGAAGTGCAAATCCAAGAAAATTATATTTCTTTTGTTTTCAATGCATCATTCCTTTAACGTGGTCTTAAATCATGAGTTGAGTGTATTTATTGGTTGTTGCACTGATTTAAACTAGCATGTAGTTTACGTAAATAGTATGTTAGTCAGTCAATAAATTAAAAATTTGTTGAACAGGGCTAATTCGATTAAGATATATGCTGATGATTAGTTCATTAGGGTAAACTGCAGTGTATGAATTTTAATACATTAATATATCTATTTGTATGTATATTTACTCATTATGGCAAATAGCAGTCTGGTATTATTACCCAAAATGTAGAAAATAATGGCAGAACTTGGTGCAATGCCATAGCTGGTCGCTACATAGAAACTGCAGAGAATCCAGAAAAATTCAAAGCTGCTGATTTTATTCGGAATGCGAAAGGTCTGTGATTACTTTCTTTTTTGAGAAAAAGTTTATTTAGAAGGCAAACCGAATACCTTATAACCTGTGTGTGGGGTGGTATACCCAACAATTAGTCTTGATCCTAAAGAACAGCAAAACAACAACAGCCTAAAAGCTAGGTATAGTAAGCGAAAACGTCAGGAAACAAAAGGATTTAAACAAAAAAAGCCCCTCCGTCAATTGACGGAAAGGCTTTAGTACTCGAGGCGGGACTTGAACCCGCACGCCCCGAAGAGCACAGGATTTTAAGTCCGGCGTGTCTACCAATTCCACCACTCGAGCATTGATTTATCGAACTGATAAATCTGGTAGTTTTTATCTGAGCGGGCGATGAGATTCGAACTCACGACCCTCACCTTGGCAAGGTGATGCTCTACCCCTGAGCTACGCCCGCTTATGTTAGTTAACTAAATAATTCACTAATAAATAGGAATTAAAAACGTTTGAATCGCTTTCCAAACGCGGGGACAAATATAATAGGATTTTCAATTGATTAGACGAAATATGTAAAAAAATCTACTTTTTTCCAGTGAGTTTTTTGATTTCATTCAACTTGAATAATGCATCAACAGGTGTTAAAGTATCAATATCAATATTTTGCAGCTCTTCTCGTATTTGTTCTAATACAGGGTCATCCAATTGAAAAAAGCTGAGCTGCATATCTGGCTGTTGAGTAATTTCCTTGAAATTCTCTCGGTCTTTAGCTCTCGAAGAATGTTCTAGGTCGCTGAGCATTTTAGTTGCCCGCTGAATAACAGCTCTAGGCATTCCTGCTAGTTTTGCTACATGAATACCGAAACTATGTTCGCTTCCTCCTTGAACTAATTTTCGTAAAAACAGAATTTTAGTTCCTACTTCTTTTACCGCTACATTAAAGTTTTTAATGCGGGGAAACTTAGTTGTCATTTCGTTTAACTCATGATAATGGGTAGCGAAAAGTGTTTTACAGTTTGCTGTTGGGTGCTGATGAATGTATTCCGCGATTGCCCAAGCAATTGAAATCCCATCGTAGGTGCTTGTTCCTCGTCCAATCTCGTCCAGGAGTACCAAACTTCTAGGGGACAAGTTATTCAGAATACTTGATGTTTCATTCATCTCCACCATAAAAGTGGATTCCCCCGAGGAAATGTTGTCAGAGGCACCAACTCGTGTAAATACTTTATCCACCAAGCCAAGTTTAGCAGATTTAGCAGGTACGAAAGAGCCCATTTGAGCCATTAAACAAATCATAGCTGTTTGCCTTAAAATGGCACTTTTTCCAGACATGTTTGGTCCCGTAATCATTATGATTTGCTGCTGCTCATTGTCGAGATAGATATCGTTCGGGATAAATTCTTCCCCGGGTTTCATTTGTTGTTCGATAACCGGATGGCGCCCTTCTTTAATGTCTATTTCAAACGATTCGTCAACGATAGGTTTTACATAGTTGTAGCGCTTGGCAATTTCAGCGAAAGCGTGTAAACAATCTATTTGTCCTATAAGCTGCGCATTTAATTGAACAGGACTTGTATAATCAGCTAGCGCATAGACTAAATCTTGAAAAAGGCGCGATTCTAAGGTGAGAATCTTTTCTTCCGCACCGAGTATTTTGTGCTCGTATTCTTTTAATTCTTCGGTGATATATCGCTCGGCATTTACCAGCGTTTGCTTTCGAATCCATTCCTCAGGAACTTTGTCTCGGTGTGTGTTGCGCACTTCGATGTAATACCCAAAGACATTGTTAAAAGCTACTTTTAGACTAGTGATTCCAGTTCGTTCCGATTCGCGCAGTTGTAGTTGTTCTAAAAAGTCTTTTCCAGTTGACGAAAGTTTGCGCAATTCGTCTAACTCCGCATTAAAACCATCGGCAATTACTTTTCCTTTTCCAACCTGAATAGCGGGGTCTTCATGTAACTTAGTCGTGACTTCGGCAATAAGTTTGTCGCAAGGATCTAGGCGTTGAGTGAGATCGCTTAACGCTTCATTTTTAGAAGTGTTGAGCAACTCTCTAATTGGTGTTATTTCTTCTAACGTTTTTCGTAATTGATTTACTTCTTTCGGATTGATCTTACCAACGGCGACCTTTGAAATGAGCCGCTCCAAATCACCAATATTGCCTAAACGTTGGGCTAATTCAAACAACAGTGTTTCATTGTCAAATAGCGCTTGAACAGCGTTATGCCTGCGCTCAATGAGTTGCATTTCTTTTAGGGGTAATACTGTCCAGCGCTTCATCATTCGAGCTCCCATTGGAGTAACGGTTTGATCCAACACATGGATTAACGTAGCACTCGAACTATTGAGGGAAGAGATGAGTTCAAGATTCCGAACAGTAAAACGGTCTAGCCAAACGTACTTTTCTTCTTCAATACGTGTTATTTTCGAAATATGACCAATGCGCACGTGTTGTGCTTCATTAATGTAGTGAAGTATAGCGCCTGCTGCGATTATTCCATGATTCAGCTCTTCTACTCCAAATCCCTTGAGGTTTTTTGTGTTGAAATGATTGTTCAAAGCTTCGCGCCCGAAATCTTCTGAAAACACCCAGTCTTCTAGCTTATACGTATAAAAGCTGTCGCCAAACTGTTCTGCGAAATGCCGCGCCTTATTTTTTTGAAAAACAACTTCTGTTGGCTGAAATCCTTGGAGTAATTTATCAATATACGCCAAATCGCCTTGAGCGGTTAGAAACTCTCCAGTAGAAATGTCTAACAATGCAATTCCATTTCCCTTCGTGTCGAAATGAATGGCGGCTAAGAAATTGTTTTTCTTCTGTTCAAGAACTTGATCGTTGAGCGCAACGCCAGGAGTAACCAATTCCGTGACTCCACGCTTTACGATGGTTTTCGTCATTTTAGGATCTTCCAGTTGGTCACATATCGCCACCCGCTGACCTGCTCGAACTAATTTTGGAAGATAAGTATCTAATGAATGGTGCGGAAAACCAGCTAATTCTATATGGGCAGCGGCACCATTTTTACGCTTCGTAAGAATAATGCCTAATATTTTGGAAGCTTTAATAGCATCAGCACCAAAGGTTTCGTAAAAATCTCCCACACGAAAAAGTAAAAGCGCTTGTGGATATTTCGCTTTTATCTTGTTATATTGTTGCATGAGCGGAGTTTCGCTACTTCCTTTTTCAACCTTAGTTTTAGCCAATTTAAATTAGTTTGTGTTTCTTTGCACCACGAAGTTAATGGTCTATTCAGCTTATTTCAACTTTTAGACTTTTGATTTATTAAATTTTATGAACAGAAAACTAAAATTGTGGGAATTGAATCGTTTGACCAACGATGAATTTAAAAAGCAAGAGAAATTTCCAATCATCGTAGTCTTGGACAGTATTCGAAGTCTTAATAACATTGGATCATTTTTCAGAACGTCTGATGCCTTTAATGTAGAAAAAATTTACCTCTGTGGAATAACAGCACAACCGCCTCATCGTGAAATTCAGAAAACAGCGCTCGGAGCAACTGAGTCTGTGGAATGGGAATATGTTCAAGATGTTATTCCATTAATCGATCGATTAAAAAAAGAAGGAGTGGTTATTTGTCCTATCGAACAAGCCGAAAAAACGACCTTGTTGCAGGATGTTTCTATTCGTCACGATGCAACATACGCCTTGATTTTCGGGAATGAAGTGGAAGGGGTAAATCAATCCATCATCGATAAAAGTGATATGACGATTGAAATCCCTCAATTCGGAACAAAACATAGCCTCAATGTTTCTGTTTGCGCTGGAGCAGTTCTTTGGGAGTTTGTTCGCTCAAGAAAACGATAAACACGTTTCTTTATGATTTCACAAAAAATCCTTTACCAGTTAAATAATAGAATAAGACGTTTAACCCTTATTTAGTTTTTTTGTCACAAATCAAAACAACTTACTGTTTAATAGGTTTACTTTTGAACCAAATATATTAATGTATGTCATTTAAATTTTTACTTCTTACTGGCTTTCTGTTCATAGTAGGTATTTCTTCCGCTCAAAACATGCGTTTTACGGGTGTTGTCAATGATACGATCAATGATACACCTCTTGAAAATGCTGTTGTTATGGCAGTGCGTCTTTCAGATGGATTGATGCTTGGGTTTACTAGAACAAAAGCAGACGGTTCTTTCGAATTAACATCTGTTCCAATCGATACCATGGAGCTAGTTGTATCTCATCATAATTTTGATGATAAGCGATTCTATATTATTGGAAGTAGTGATAATTATGAAATTGATATCCCTAATATTATTCTTCCGGATGTTTCGACAAAGTTGGAAGAAGTTATTGTTTATGCAAATAAAGAGCCGATATATTTTCGTGGGGACACCTTAGTATACGTGGCGGATTCGTTTGCGAGAAAAGAGAATGCGGTTGTTGAGGATTTATTGAAGAATTTACCTGGGATTACAGTTGATGAGGATGGAAATGTTACTTCTCAAGGCCGGCAGGTAACAAAAGTATTAGTAGATGGGGATGAGTTTTTTGGCGCAGATCCAACAATTGCCACGCGAAACTTAATGGCAGATGGTGTTTCTACGGTTGAGATTTATGAAACAGAAGACGAGACCTCTGGTGGAAACTCAGAAGAAAAAATTCAGGTACTCGATGTTCGACTCAAAGAAGATGCGAAAAAGGGTTATTTTGGAAAAGTATCTGGACTTGCGGGAGTCAATTCTGAAAAAATTCAAGAGGAACCAGGAGGGAGAAATTTCTATCAGGGAGAATTGTTAACCAATTATTTTAACAAGGATTTTAAAGTTTCTGTTTTCGGACTGGGTTCTAATACGCCGAATTCTGGATTTAATTATAGAGACGCCTCTCGATTTGGATTGACGAACGAATTATCAGGTGGCTGGCAATCTCGTTTTATGGGAAGGGGAGACCAAGCGCAGGGATTACCTACTTCTTATAAAGGTGGTTTTTATTTTTCTGATAAAATTGGAGAAAAAACAAAAATAGGTTTAAATTATACGTATAATGATAATGCACTAATTCAAGAAGAAGACCGAGCTTCTCAGTTTTTCTTTGCTGATACTTCTTATACCACTAATGAAAATAGGTTTAGAGATCAGCGTCAAGTTTCTCACACAGTGAATTTTACGGTAGAACGTCAGCTTGATTCGTTAACTTCATTAGAGTTGAATTCTAATTTAACATTTAGAAATGAGTCGGAATTTAGTATTAATACAACCGACTTTTTCGGATCGAATACGTTAAGAACGAATGGTACGAATGTAACGAATGAAAGTGAAGCAAAGGGATTAGAGGGAAACGTGAATTTGAAGTTAGAAAGAAAGTTTAACAAACGAAATAGAAAGTTTACTGCGGAATATCAGTACGGTTATACAGAAAACGAGCGCATTAACTTTATGGAATCGGAGATCTTTAACCTTGTCGATCCAACCAATCTGAATTTCAATATTAATCAAGAGCAACGTCGAGATATTGTGAATAGAACACAAGGCCATAGAGGGTTGTTGAATTATGACGAGCCACTTTCTCGCAGGTT
>Ga0136559_1000839_pt1 | contig 10278 bp, 7 predicted proteins | sample AntRauMeHopE1496_FD_104633 | JGI IMG/M metagenome (GOLD analysis project Ga0136559, IMG submission 104633) | Saline lake microbial communities from Rauer Islands, Antarctica - Metagenome Hop E1 #496 | ecosystem: Environmental > Aquatic > Non-marine Saline and Alkaline > Saline | place... | reverse complement strand
GATGAACGCGGGCTGCTACGGCAGCTACACGGCGGATCATTTCGTCAGCGCGCAGGCCGTGACGCGCAAGGGCGATCTGGTGACGCTGACGCCAGCCGATCTGGCGTTCCGCTACCGTGAGAGCGTGCTGGCCGACGGTGCCGTGCTGGTCAGCGCCACCTTTGAGCCGCCCTCCGGCGATCCGGCCACCCTGCACGCCCGCATGGAGGAGCAGCTGGCCCGGCGCGACGCGAGCCAGCCCACCCGCGACCGCAGCGCGGGCTCCACCTTCCGCAACCCGGCGGGCCACAGCTCCACGGGGCGGGCGGATGATGTGCATGATCTCAAGGCGTGGAAGCTGATCGAGGACGCAGGCATGAAGGGGGCGCGGCGCGGCGGCGCGCAGATGTCGCCGAAACATGCCAATTTTTTGATCAACACCGGCGGGGCCACGGCGGCGGATCTTGAAGGATTGGGCGAAGAGGTGCGAAAAAAGGTTTACGATTCCAGCGGTATCACGCTAGAGTGGGAGATATTGCGAACCGGTGAGCCATGATCACCGGGCAGTAGATCCAAAATGCTGCGAAAACTGGTTGCGAAACTTGACAATGGTCTTAAAGGCCACCTGAAAACAGGCCTTTAAGGCAGGACGATACTAACGAGGCCGAAGGCCCACGTAATAATAATGAGGCCAAAGGCCCAAGATAATAATAATGAGGCCAACAGCCTCGGGACATTGAAGGCGCAAGGGTATGTCGAGCAGGACAAACCCCAAGGTTGCAGTATTGATGGGCGGACCCTCGGCTGAGCGCGAGGTGTCTCTGAGCTCGGGGCGCGCTTGCGCGGCTGCACTGCGGGAATATGGATACGGGCAGGTGATCGAGGTCGATGCAGGCCGCGATCTGTGCGCTGTGCTGGCTGCGGACCGGCCCGATGTGGTGCTCAATTGCCTGCACGGCCGCTGGGGCGAGGATGGCTGCGTGCAGGGCCTGCTGGAATGGCTGCACATTCCCTATACCCATTCAGGCGTGCTGGCCTCAGCTGTGGCGATGGACAAGCAGCGCAGCAAGGATGTGTTTGTGGCCGCCGGGCTGCCTGTGGTGACCAGCCTGATCGTGCCTGCGGCCCAAGTGCGCGGCGGCCACGTGATGTCGCCCCCCTATGTGGTCAAGCCCAACAACGAGGGCTCCTCCGTGGGGGTCTATCTGGTGATGGACTCTGCGGATGGCCCGCCAAAGCTGTCGCGGGACATGCCCGAGACGGTGATGGTGGAGGCCTTTGCCCCGGGGCGGGAATTGACGACCAGCGTCGTGGGCGACCGTGCGCTCACCGTGACCGATATCCTCACCACCGGCTGGTATGATTATGACGCCAAATATACCGTCGGCGGATCGTCCCATGTGGTGCCTGCGGACATCCCGCAGGAAATCTTTGATCTGTGCCTCGATTATGCCCTGCGCGCGCATGCCGCTCTGGGATGTCGCGGCGTCAGCCGGACCGATTTCCGCTGGGACGAGGCGCGCGGTGCCGCAGGCCTGATCCTGCTGGAGACGAATACCCAGCCCGGCATGACCGGCACTTCCCTCACCCCTGAACAGGCGCGGGCCACCGGCATGAGCTTTCCCGAGCTGTGCCACTGGATGGTGGAGGATGCCTCATGCGGGCGCTGATCCGTCGCAAGCCGCAGGTGGGTCGCGCAGATCCCGCGCCCTCGCGCTGGGCGTGGCGGGTACAGCGGATGATGCTGACACCGGGCGTGCGGCTGGCGCTGCGCGCGGGCATCCCGTTTTGCGTCACGCTGGCCTTTGGCACCTGGTATCTGTCCGATGATGCCCGGCGCGGCATGATTACTGACACGGTGGCACAGGCCCGCGCCAGCATTGAGACGCGGCCCGAATTCATGGTCAACCTGATGGCCATCGACGGCGCCCAGGACGAGCTGGCGATCTACATCCGCGAGAGCCTGCCGCTGGCGTTTCCGGTCTCCAGCTTTGATCTGGATCTGGACGCCATGCGCGATGAGGTGGCGCAGATTTCCGCCGTCAAATCTGCCGCCGTGCGCATCCGCCCCGGCGGGGTGCTGCAGATCGACGTGGAGCCGCGTGAGGCTGTGGCGCTGTGGCGGCTTGACGGGGCGCTGGCGCTGATCGACGCCGAAGGGATCTATGTCGCGGGGGCCACCGGCCGCTTTGCGCGCCCTGATCTGCCGCTGATTGCGGGCGAGGGGGCGAATGATCATGTGGCGGAGGCGCTGGAGCTTATTCAGGCTGCGGCCCCCTTGGGCGCGCGGTTGCGCGGGCTGGTCCGCATGGGCGAGCGGCGCTGGGATGTGGTGCTGGACCGCGACCAGCGGATCCTGCTGCCAAGCGTTGAGCCGTTGCGCGCGCTGGAGCGGGTGATCGCCCTTGAGGGGGCGCAGGACATCCTGAGCCGCGATGTGACACGGGTGGACATGCGGCTGGGACGCCGTCCGACCATACAGATGACAACAGAGGCTGCCGAAGAACGGCTGGCCCAACAGGCAGCGTTTAGGGCAAACCAAAATGAATGATCTCTATCACAGCCAGCGTACCATGCGGCAGATGCGCAAACTCGCCATGCAGCGCGGTGTGGTTGCCATTCTCGATGTGGGCAGTTCCAAGATCGCCGCACTGGTGCTGCGCTTTGACGGCACCGCCAAATTCGAGGATGAGGGCGAGATCGGATCGCTGGCGGGGCAGTCCGGCTTTCGGGTGATCGGGGCCGCCACCACCCGCTCGCGCGGGGTGCGCTTTGGCGAGATTGCGGCCATGGGCGAGACGGAGCGTGCGATCCGCACAGCCCTTCAGGCCGCACAGAAGATGGCGGGGATCCGGGTGGACCATGTGATCGCCTGCTTTGCGGGCGGCGATCCGCGCAGCTATGGCCTCGATGCGCGGGTGACGCTCGAGGATCAGGTGGTGAGCGAGAATGACGTGGCCCGGGTGCTGGGCAGCTGCGATGTGCCGGAATACGGCGAGGGGCGCGAAGTGCTGCATGCCCAGCCGGTGAATTTCGCGCTCGACCACCGCTCGGGGCTGATTGATCCGCGCGGGCAGCTGGGCAATGAGCTGAGCGTCGATCTGCACATGCTGACCGTCGATGCGGCTGCCGTGCAGCATCTGGCCTATTGCATCAAGCGCTGCGATCTGGAGCTGGCGGGCATCGCCTCGTCGGCCTATGTCTCGGGCATCTCCAGCCTTGTGGAGGACGAGCAGGAGCTGGGGGCGGCCTGCATCGATCTGGGCGGGGGCGCCACGGGCGTGTCGATCTTCATCAAGAAACACATGATCTACGGCGACAGCATCCGCATGGGCGGCGATCATGTGACCTCCGACATTTCCATGGGGTTGCAGGTGCCCACCGCCAATGCCGAACGGATCAAGACATTCTACGGCGGGGTGCAGGCCACTGGCATGGACGACCGCGAGATGATCGAGATCGGCGGCGAGACCGGCGACTATGAGCACGACCGCCGCACCGCCAGCCGTGCGGAGCTGATCGGGATCATGCGCCCGCGCGTCGAGGAAATTCTGGAAGAAGTGCGCGCGCGTCTGGATGCGGCGGGTTTTGACCATTTGCCCTCCCAGCAGATCGTGCTCACCGGCGGCGGCAGCCAGATCCCCGGCCTCGACGGGCTGGCGAGCAGAATTCTGGGTCAGCAGGTGCGCCTCGGGCGGCCCCTGCGCGTGCATGGCCTGCCACAGGCGGCAACGGGCCCGGGGTTCTCCTCGGCGGTGGGTCTGGCGCTGTTTGCGGCGCATCCGCAGGACGAATGGTGGGACTTCGACATCCCGTCAGACCGCTACCCGTCGCGCTCTCTCAAGCGGGCGGTGAAGTGGTTCAGGGACAACTGGTGACCCCCATATCGGGTGTCAGGGACGAAATGCGGTGGGTAGTGGCGAAAAATCGCCTGTATTTAGCGCTAAATTAGCCTTTTTTACGTGACGGCGGAGCGGCAGGCGTCTACTGTCGGGTAAATTTGGGACACATACCCGTGTGGTGCGGGCAAGCAGAACAGGCGGAATCAGGATGACTTTGAATCTCTCAATGCCCGGACAGGACGATCTCAGGCCCCGCATCACCGTATTCGGTGTTGGTGGGGCCGGGGGCAATGCGGTCAACAACATGATCGACAAGAACCTCGAGGGGGTCGATTTCGTCGTGGCCAACACGGACGCACAGGCGCTCCAGCAGACCAAGGCCGACAACCGCGTGCAGCTCGGCATCAAGGTGACCGAAGGGTTGGGCGCCGGGGCGCGCCCCTCCGTCGGCGCTGCTGCGGCTGAGGAGAGCATCGAGCAGATCGTGGATCATCTGGCCGGTGCGCATATGTGTTTCATCACAGCGGGCATGGGTGGCGGCACCGGGACGGGTGCAGCGCCGATCATCGCGCAGGCCGCCCGTGAGCTTGGCGTGCTGACCGTGGGTGTGGTGACCAAGCCCTTCCAGTTTGAGGGCGCCAAGCGGATGCGTCAGGCCGATGAAGGCATCGAGGCGTTGCAGAAGGTCGTCGATACGCTGATCATCATCCCAAACCAGAACCTGTTCCGGCTGGCCAATGAGAAGACCACCTTCACCGAGGCGTTTTCCATGGCGGATGACGTGCTCTATCAGGGCGTCAAGGGTGTGACGGATCTGATGGTCCGCCCCGGCCTGATCAACCTCGACTTTGCCGATGTGCGCGCGGTGATGGACGAGATGGGCAAGGCGATGATGGGCACCGGCGAGGCCGAAGGCGAAGACCGCGCTATTCAGGCTGCCGAAAAGGCCATCGCCAACCCGCTGCTGGATGAAATCAGCCTGCGTGGCGCCAAGGGTGTGCTGATCAACATCACCGGGGGCCATGATCTCACGCTGTTCGAGCTGGACGAGGCCGCGAACCGCATCCGCGAGGAGGTGGACCCGGAGGCCAACATCATCGTAGGCTCGACGCTGGACGAGACGATGGGCGGCATGATGCGCGTGAGCGTTGTCGCCACCGGCATCGACGCGGTGGATGTGAACTCCGAAATGCCGGTGCCGCGCCGCTCCATGTCGCGCCCGCTGAGCCAGGATGCGGTCGAAGACGCCCCTGCCGCAGCGCCCGCACCCGCAGTGGCCGCAACCCGGCGTGACCCCGCGCCTGTTGCCGAAGCGCCCCGCGACGTGTCTCGCGATGTGCCCCGCGACGTGCCCCAGACCCCCAGCTTTTTTGACGATGCACCGCAGGAGGCCGCACGCGAGGCCACAAGGGCCGACAGCAGCCGCGACATGTTCGAGGGCCGCCGCAATGAGTATGCCGAGGATCTGCCCCCGCCGGCCTACGCGCCTGCTGCTGCCAGCCACGAGCCGCAGTATGACCCATTGGAAGCGGAGCCCGAGGCCTTCATCGCGCCGCGCGCACCCGCACCGGGCACCCCTTCGCCTGAGGCGATGGCACGTCTGCGGGCTGCCGCACAGCGCTCCGCTCCTGCCGCACGGGCCGCCGAAGCCCCCGCACCGCAGTCCCGCATGACGGCACCGCAGCCTCGCGCCGCAGCGCCCAAGTATGAGCAGCCGCAGGCCCCCGCCGCACCCCAGGCCAGTGAGCGGCCGCGCTTTGGCATCAACTCGCTGATCAACCGCATGACCGGCACGCCTGAGCATGAGGGCCAGCCCCGGTCCGCAGCACATCCCGCAGCACATCCCGCCACCCCGCCCGCGCGCCAGCAGCCGCCGGTCCAGCGCCAGCAGGCTGCAGCAGCGCCTCAGCCCCGGCAGGAGGCCGACCCGGAGCAGGAGCGCATCGAGATCCCGGCGTTTCTGCGCCGTCAGGCAAACTGATTACAGCGTTTTCGTGATCGAAAAGGCCGCCTCCGGGCGGCCTTTTATCGTTTTAGAACATGAGTTTGACCATCTCTGGGCCGTATTGCGCCGGGCGGGGCTCCCGATGTTTCAGTTGGTTGCAATGAGTGATTTGAATGCGGAGACCTCAATCCGTATCTAGGAAGGGAACAAGTGTAATCTTGAATAAGACCAGAGGTCGACCAGGTGCAGAATACAGTAAAAGCAGCGATCAGTTTCACGGGGAAGGGCCTGCATTCAGGCGCCCCGGCGACGGTGACCGTGCGCCCTGCAGCGCCCCATTCGGGCATCTGGTTCAAGCGCACGGATGTGGATCTGGGTGACCGGATGATCCCCGCCCGCTGGGATGCGGTCAACCGCTCGCCTCTCTGCACCAAGCTGGAGAACACATCAGGGCTGCAGGTCTCCACCGTCGAGCATCTGATGGCAGCACTTGCCGGCTGCGGCATCCACAACGCCCTGATAGAGATTGACGGACCCGAAGTGCCGATCCTCGACGGCTCCGCCGCGCCTTTCGTACGCGGGATCATGGAGCAGGGCGTGCAGATGCAGCATGTGCCGGTCATGGCCTTCGAGGTGCTCAAGACCGTTACCGTGCGCGACGGCGATGCGGTGGCGACACTCGCGCCCTCCGACACGCTGCGCATCGACTTCGAGATCGAGTTTGCGGATGCCGCAATCGGCCACCAGAAGAAATCGCTGGTCATGAACAATGGATCCTTCGCGCGGGAGCTGTGTGACAGCCGCACCTTCTGCATGCAGGCGGATGTGGTCGCGATGCAGCAAAAGGGCCTCGCCCTCGGCGGCAAGGCGGGCGAGAATGCTGTGGTCTTTGATGGCGGAGCGGTGCTCAGCCCCGGCGGGTTGCGCCACGCCGATGAGCCGGTGCGCCACAAGATGCTGGACGCGCTGGGGGATCTGGCGCTGGCCGGTGCGCCGCTGCTGGGCCATTACACTGGCCTGCGGGCAGGTCATTCGCTGACCAACACGCTGCTGCGGGCGCTGTTCGCCACGCCGGGCGCGGTGCGTCTGGTGCAATGCGACGGGGCGATGGCCGCACGCCTGCCCGGTCACGGGCTGGTCTGGGACGAGATTCCCGCTGTCGCGTGACAGTGCGGGTAAAGATTGGCCCAAAGGGGTGATTTGCCTGAGTAAGTACCAGCCCATGGTCCAAAATCGCCCCCCAGCGCGCGCTGCGGGCTTTTTGACAAAGTGGGAAATGGACGTTTTGCACCGCTGATTTCTGTGCTAACACAAGCGGCACGCAGGGGTGTTACGCCTGCAACAGATGCAGCAGTAGAAGAATAAGGATGGCCAAGGATGGGTTTTGGAAGGTCTGCAAGACGTCTTTCCGTCACGCTGGTGGCCGTTGCGGCATTGAGCGCCTGTGGGGGCTCGCAAAACACCGGGCGCTTTACGGCCAATTTCTTCAATCCGCAGGAAATCCCGCTGGAAACCTACACGCCCGAACAGATTTTCGAGCGCGGCGAATTTGAACTCAACCGCCGCCGCCCCGCCGAGGGTGCGTTCTACTTCTCCGAGATCGAGCGCCTCTATCCCTATTCCGAATGGGCCAAGCGCGCGCTGATCATGCAGGCCTTTGCCTTTCATCAGGACACGGATTACCCCAACAGTCGCGCGGCAGCCCAGCGTTTCATTGATTTCTACCCCGATGATGATGACGCCGCCTATGCCGCCTATCTGCTGGCACTGAGCTATTATGACCAGATCGACGATGTGGGCCGCGATCAGGGCCTGACCTTTCAGGCGCTGCAATCCCTGCGCATGGTGATCGAGCGTTATCCCAACAGTGAATATGCCAGTGCCTCGATCCTGAAATTCGATCTGGCCTTTGACCATCTGGCGGGCAAGGAAATGGAGATCGGGCGCTTCTATCTCAAGCGCAAGCATCATGCCGCCGCGATCAACCGGTTCCGCGTCGTGGTGGAGGAGTTCCAGACCACGACCCACACCGCCGAGGCGCTGCACCGGCTGGTGGAAGCCTACCTGAGCCTTGGCCTCGTGAATGAGGCCCGGACAGCCGGGGCGATTCTGGGCTATAACTACCGCTCGTCGGAGTGGTATGAGGACAGCTTCAGGTTGCTCTCGGGGCAAGGGTTGGAGCCGGGTCTGTTCGGGGACAACTGGCTGTCGCAGATTTACCGCCAGACGCTGAAGGGCGAATGGATCTAGCATGGCGATCCGCACCCCTGTGACGGGCTGAGCCGATGCTGCGCGGACTTGATATTTCCGATATGCTGATCATTGAACGGCTGGAACTGAGCTTCCAGCCGGGCCTCAATGTGCTGACCGGTGAGACGGGGGCGGGCAAATCCATCCTGCTGGACAGTCTGGGGTTTGTACTGGGCTGGCGCGGGCGGGCCGATCTGGTGCGGCAGGGCGCGGCACAGGGCGAGGTGACCGCATGGTTCGATCTGACGCCAGACCATCCCGCCCGCGCCGTGCTGGAGGGTGCAGGGCTGCCCGTCAGTGATGAGTTGATCCTGCGGCGCATCAACGGGGCGGACGGGCGCAAGACGGCCTGGGTCAACGACCGGCGCTGCTCTGGTGAGGTGCTGCGCGCGCTCAGCGAAACGCTGGTGGAGCTGCACGGCCAGCATGATGATCGCGGGTTGCTTAATCCGCGCGGCCACCGTGCCATTCTGGACGCCTTTGGCGCGCTGGAGGATCTGCGCGCGGCAGTGCGCACGGCCTGGGGGGATAGGACCCGTGCGCGCAAGGCGCTGGAGGCCGCGATGAAGGCGCAGGACGAGATCCGCGCCGAGGAGGAATTCCTGCGCTACGCAGTGGCAGAGTTGGACAAGCTGCGGCCCGGCGAGGGCGAGGAGGCGGAGCTGGACGCCAGGCGCCGGATGATGCAATCGGCGGAACGGATCCGCGCCGATGTGGTCAACGCCTATGAGGCCATGGGCCAGAGCGGCGCGGAGGCGCAGCTGTCCGATGCCTTCCGGTGGCTCGACGGGGCTGCGGCGCGGGCGGACGGCGCGCTGGAAGAGCCGATGGCAGCCCTGAACCGCGCCATGATCGAGCTGGACAGCGCAATGGAAGGCGTGGTCGCCGCGATTGAGCTGATGTCCTTTGACAGCCACGAGCTGGAGAATACCGAAGAGCGGCTCTTTGCCATCCGCGCGCTGGCGCGCAAACATGACATCCAGCCCGATGCGCTGCCGGGATTTGGCGAGGTTCTGCGTGCCAAACTCACTGCGCTGGATGCGGGCGAGGCGGAGCAGGGCAAGCTGCGCGCGCAGGCCCAGGCCGCCGAGAGGGCTTACGGGGCTGCGGCAGATGCCCTGAGCGACGCTCGGACGCTGGCCGCTGCAACGCTCGACCGGGCGGTCAGCGGAGAGCTGGCCCCCCTGAAGATGGAGCGCGCCGTCTTTGCCACGCGGATCACCCCCGAGGCCGCAGGCCCCGAGGGGCGCGACGAGGTCTCCTTTACCGTGGCCACCAACCCGGGTGCCCCCGCAGGACCGCTGGGCAAGATCGCCTCGGGCGGCGAGCTGAGCCGGTTCCTGCTGGCGCTCAAGGTCTGCCTCACCCAGAGCCAGTCTGGCCTGACGCTGATCTTTGACGAGATTGACCGCGGCGTGGGAGGGGCCACCGCAGATGCAGTGGGCCGCCGTCTGGCCGCGATCGCACAGGGCGGTCAGGTGCTGGTGGTGACCCATTCGCCGCAGGTGGCGGCCTTGGGCGCGCACCATTGGCGGGTGGAGAAATCGGTCACGGGGGGCATGACCACCACCAATGTGGTGCCGCTCAGCGCGTCAGAGCGGGTGGACGAGGTCGCGCGCATGGTGGCGGGCGATACGATCACGGAGGCCGCCCGCGAGGCCGCCCGTGCGCTTCTGAGTGCCTGAGGAGGCAGAGCGCGGCTTGTATCCGCAGCGGCGATATGGTCTGCCGGACCTGAGGTAACCCTGCCACCTCTGCATGAGAAAACCCCGATGACCGAGCCGTCCCGCTCCTTTGTGTCCCAACAGCTGGCGCTTGCACGGTCCAGCTGTGCCGGGGGCTGGCGGGTGCTGCGCGCGCGCGGGCCGTCCAAGATCACCTTCTGGTTCATCGCCCTTCTGGTGGGGATTGCCGCAGGGTTTGCGGCACTGTTCTTCCGCAAGGGGATCTACGCGCTGCAGACCACGCTCTATGGCACCGATGATCCGCAGCATCTGCATACTTTCATCTCGGGGCTGGAGTGGTACTGGATCATCGCGATCCCGACCTTTGGCGGTCTGGTCTCGGGCCTGATCCTGCATAATTTCACCCGCGATGCGCGCGCACGCTCTGTCGCCGATGTGATCGAGGGGGCGGCCCTGCACGAAGGCCGGGTGGAGACGCGCGCGGGCCTCGCCTCGGCGCTGGCGTCGATGGTGACGCTGGGCACGGGCGGATCCTCGGGACGCGAGGGGCCGGTGGTGCATCTGGCGGCCGTGATCT
>Ga0136559_1000838_pt1 | contig 10295 bp, 10 predicted proteins | sample AntRauMeHopE1496_FD_104633 | JGI IMG/M metagenome (GOLD analysis project Ga0136559, IMG submission 104633) | Saline lake microbial communities from Rauer Islands, Antarctica - Metagenome Hop E1 #496 | ecosystem: Environmental > Aquatic > Non-marine Saline and Alkaline > Saline | place... | reverse complement strand
ATCATGCCAAAGCAGGTACGAAAAACGAACCTTGACATGTTTTTGGTACCATTTCAAAAAAAGGGTTGGAAAATCGATCATCACGTTTCGAACCTAAGAACTCTGGGCTTTCTTTTTCAAGGGGTTCAGGTCCACCCTTAAAATATAGTCACATACAACGCACGGTCCGCAGTTCCAGAACAGCAGGCGCAGTTTTTCGAAGCCTGAGGCAGCTTTGCTTGAAACCTGAAGAAAGATTGTTCAATGAAGCCGGCCCAAGGGCAGAGCGTGCTGGTCATTGGTAAAGTTTTTTTGGGTATCTAGCGAGAGTGAAAAGAGAAAGAGGAAAAGAAAATGAAAAAAAGGAAACAACAGGGGCGGGACCAAGTGGTCTCGTATCGGCCAAGTACCTGCTTGAATCTGAGTGGAATTTCAACGTGTCCATTGTTGACCAAGGAGACTCTATAGGTCTGTTGTACTTGCGAGTCTGCCTACAATGAAATCTTCAATGCATCTATGGTGCAGAGCATGTCTGATATGTTGAGGTTGTGTGTAGGAGGCACGTTTGCGAACAAAACTTACGACAACACAACATTGGTATCAAGCAAGTATATTACTCTCTTCGCTGACCTCCGATGTGAACCCCACGAAGCTGAGCACATGGTAATTTGCAGGTTTCTGACGTTTCTTACAACATGAACAATGAATCATGTCGGTGTTTGCGTCACGCAGTCACGTACGTCTCTCTCTCTCGCTTTGACGCACTCACACATTCTCTTTCATACATCCTCATCACACCCACGCGCACATACACGTACACATTCACACACCACACTACACAACTACACACAAACGATTTTGGAACCAGGCGATTTTTAAAAAGGGACACAAAACCGACATACGTGGGTCCCTTTTAAATCCATGTGGGTCTCTTGTAAATGGCCACATTGTCACAAAAAGTCCACTAATCCCATGAACGTACACGCACACATACGCACGCACACTCAAGAATGCAATCTGCTCATTTTTTCGTCACAAATTGAATTTGTACTTTTTCACGTGTAAACACATTTTGAAGTATGTCACCCTGTACCTGCACCCACACACACAGACACGAACCAAGCTCAAATACACACACACACATACACACACACACATACACAAACATAAAAATTTAACTGTGCACACGAACACAGACGGCGGTTCATTACGTGGAGTATTTAAAGCGGTACGTCGACGCCTTCGCCTTGGGCCCGCACATCCAATTTCAAACGTCGGTTGTCAGGTCATACATACTGCATGCAGGACCCACAGAACATATGCATACGTGTACGTTTACTGACTCTCTCGTATGCTGATATGATATTTGTCAGTGTACTTTTTCATGTACCCTCTTTTTCTCAAAGCAAGTATCTAGGATGAATGTGCAGATATTTCTGCATTCTATGAGTACAAGTACCTGCCATGTGTGTGCTTGTGATTGTGTGCGTGTGTATACGTATGCGCGTGCGCACACACAGACATCACGCACACCAACACACACATAAACACTCATACGGGTATTCCAAATGGCGCGCGCGCGCACACACACACAAACACACATTTTCTTTGAGTAACAGGCACAATGCGCAAAGACGAGGCCCTGCAAAATATTTCGGAAGCCGTTTTTCACGCGTGTTTGTGTGTGTGTTTACCTGTGTGTAAAATAGTGTGCGCAAAGTTGAGAAAGACGCACAATACGAAGTGACATCGTTAGATCTCAAGACGCAGACACACACAGATGCTCTCTTTGACTATGTCGTTGTATGCAGGTGTGTGTGTGTCTCTGTATGCCTGTGACCGTGTGGTTTGCGTGTTTGCACAGATCTGTTTGTCGTTGTGTCGGCTTGTACTGTGTGTCTCCTTATCTGTGTCTGAAGCACTGTGATCTCTTCTTCACAAATCTCTGTCTCTCTTTCTCTTCGTCACCCCGTCTTCCCCTCCCTTATTCTACCCTTGTGTATGATACTCGCTAACCCCCCTCCTCTTTTCCTACACACCCGCTTTGTTTCGCTTTTCCTCACTTTCTTTCTTTACCAATCCCGCTCTGTTTCTTGCCTGCTCGCATGCAACCCCCACCCGCGTTCTATGCAGTGGCCTGCATAATGTTCCCAAAATACCGCACTTTGATGGCCTGGACAATTTTCGCGGCAAGGTGTGTGTGGCTCGCGCGCGCACACACACACACACACAGTGTTTGCATGTGCGGTGTAGTGTACATGTCAGTGTGTTTGCATGTGGTGTAGTGTATAGGTATAGTTACATTTACATGTTTCCGTTTTCAACAAGTTAAGCGAGAGAAAGAGAAATGGATTGAATGCGATAGTTGTCAACTTTCGCGCTATATGTAGTGCCAAGGTGTATGTATATCTGTAGGAAAAGATGCATTGTTTGATAGATAGTTCAACACATACTATATGCATCTACTAAAAGATGCCCCAAAAATACGCAATTATCCGCACACACATCATTCAGGTGATACACTCCAGTGATTATAAGGATCCTTCAATATTTCAAGGAAATAAAAAGGTTCTAATCGTCGGCTCTGGAGAAACTGGTTTGTGTGTGTGTGAGGGGGGGAGAGTATCGTCATCTTTTGAGAAACTGGTGTGTGTGTGATGGGGGGGGAGAGAAAGAGTGTGTGTGGAAGAGAGAGAGGTGGATTGCACGTGTGTATGTTGAACCCTCTCCGTCGATGCCTCTCCTTCCCTCCCTTGTGCACACGCACATGCTTTTGATGTGCTCGCACACACTTTTGATTGTGGCCTCTGTTTGTCGCTTGCTGGCATATCACACACACAACGCACCCACACACACACACACACACGCACACACACACACCAGCAATGGACATTGCGTATAGGGCAGTGCAGCAGGCAGGCAGCACCGTGGCTCTGTCGTCGCGTCACGGTTTCCTTAGTATCCCTGCTATTATGGATAACGGTATCTATCTATACATAGTTCTATGAATGAATGTGTGTATTTGTGTGCATGTGTGTTTGTGTATGCATGTGTACGTATCATGTGTACGTATATACATAGCTGATGTCAATCGAATTTAACGATTGATATTTGTGCTTTACATCAATCGTCAAATTCGATGGACGCAGGTGTCTATCATGCATTGAAGCTGTCCTTCATCGAAGTCTCACTGTACAATTTCAGGTACCGAGAGTCGATTGATGACCTTGCTCCGGTCTCTTCCATTTCAGATAATCGGGAGCCATTTTAGATAATCCCGAGGTTGGTATGAAGCGAATGTGCTTGTGATACGCACACGAATGATTGTGTGTTATGAATGTGAGCTTTCGTACCCACATACGTAAGTACATACCTACACACATACGTACGAACATGCATACATACATGCATAATACTTATATTCAGCATACATCAATACATACATAAATATGTGTTTACACACATACCCACGTGTATAGATGGATATATTCACACATGTATAGATGGATATATTCATACATGTATAATTACTACACAATTCGTTACATACACACATACTCTCAAACACAGATGAATACATTCATACATTCCGAATCATGGAAAAATACCTGCAGCTTGTTGAGTGTTGCAGAAATGTAACATAGCAAAAGAGTCGTTCAGTTATCAAACATAAAAAGACCGATACGTATGAACACAAGCATATACACATATTTGCTATTGTTGTTACATTCATATGTATGCATGATGAGAGTTTACGCATAAGTCTCTTGTGAAAAGGATCCCTATTTTTTAAGGGGTTTTGTACGAAAGAATGACAATTGATCGAGGTTACACATCCCATGAGGGAGTTGAGTACGGTATTCTGTGAAAAGATAGGTGTATTGAATAGTATCTAGGTGTATGGCAAAGTATCTCTTGTTTAACAGTCCTTCTGTATCTGACTATTTTGTCGACTATTTTTTTTCTCCTTGAAAATACGGGAGAACCGGTAATGTATATCTTACTATCGTAGACATTGATTGTTCAAGGTAGACCCTTGATTTACAATGATTAGTCAAGATGGATCCTTTGACTATCTACATAAACGTTGGTGTACGAAATCGTGATTACAGTATGTCGAACTTTGCGACAAGAAGGAGCTGTAAGCGTCTTGATTTATTTGCCTCAATGATTATTTTACAATTGTGTCGTTGACATTAGCTTAATTTACGTACACAAAAATTTGCTCATCTCTCCGTTCCACACCCTTCCTATCTCTTTCTCTCTCCCTTTACTCCCCTCCTCCCCCTGGATGCAGGCAAACCGCTCGACATATTCATATCAAACTTGTTCGAACACTCGCATGAACACCCGTGGGTACACTACTGGCAGGTTACCCCCACCCCCCCCTTTACACACACACTACGCACACACAGTCTCCTCCCTCTTCCCCCCCTCCCCTGTATCTCTCTCCACCCCCGTCTCTTTTGAGAGCCCTCTGCCGCCCCCATCCGCCCTCTGTTCTCATAGATATACGATACACAAATACCCACACACATGCATGCACGCACGTACGCGCACACGTGCAGTTAAAGTGGAGAGCTTCGACTTGGGTCATTCGCGCGGGACTTTTTCTTGCCACTGGTAGTTCGTGGGGCTGGAATCAGTGGGCTTGCCGTGTTGAAGAGGTAAATAATAATTTTATGTATACGAATACATAAATGTATCTATGTATCGATTTGTATCTACATTTGTGTGTTTGTGTGACTTTTGGTATGTTTTTTTGTGTGAGTGCATAGACATATGCGAGTTAGTAATCCAATTTATTCGTACATATTTATGCAACTTTCCTATATATCTGCCTTTCTGCCCTACATTGCAGGTATTTTGCCGATATATCTGGCTGCTAATGCGTGCATGACACATTGAACAAATGTGCTCATTCCAGCACCTTGAATGCCTGACATACCATGCGTACATACGAATATCTTTATATTATACATACATCACACACTCGCATACAGGAATGTGTGTGCGTGTGAATACATATCAGGTGCGGTGCGGTATTATCATTCAATTTTGAGTAAAAGCATTGCAACGATTTGGGTTATTTCAAGCGTTTGCATGCTAAACATTCCACGTTGGCACAAAGTATATAGCTGTGTGTATTCCACGCACAAGTACAGAATAATGTGTTTGTGAATGTGTTTAAACATATATCAGGTACGGCGTGGGTATCACATCATCAACAAAAGCGGTGCTGCAATGCCCTTTATATCACGTGGACACAAGAAATCTTCCTTTCTTGGACAGTTTTTTTTTGGCTGGTGTGGGTTTGTCTCTATCTCTTTCTGTATGCTCTCTCTCTTGGATGGTCTTCCCCTGTCGCTTTCTGTTTCTCTCGCTCTTTCTCTCGTTCCTTTTCTCTCTTGTCACACATACACAAGCCGTCAAGCACAAACTCACACGCAAGAACACGTGTGCTCCCTCCGATCTCTTTTCCTGATCCTCCTTCCCTGGCTACCCCCCCCCTCCCTCCTGCACTCTTTTTCTGTGCGTCACTCTCTTTTTCAATTCTATCTCACACACGCATTTTTGGTGTCAGCAAATTTCGAATACGGCCTACCATATTACATGTGTAAACATATATATATATGTATATATATATCTATTTATATACATGAATGCCGAGAAGCACGAAAGTACATGTGTGTACATGTGTTTGTGTGTGTGTGTGCGCGTTCTAGTCCAAGTACATACGTGTATGTTGGTGTCTCTCCCCACCTCTCTATCCCTCATTTTCCGTGTAACAGGCTTGATGCAAACGCGGAGCCGCGCGACAAAATAATCAGCACGCACTCAGGCATCTCGCACATCGACAATTCTACGCAGGTTCTTTATGTATACGTCAACAGGTGCTTGCGAGGTCTCAGTACATCTGATTTCAGCCCCTTTTATTTTATACTTCGCTAGCCCGCCCTCTGTCTTCTTTCTCGCCATGCAAATACCTGTGTGTGTCTCTCTTGTCGCTTGGGGATGTCTCTGCACTTTCTTTTCCATTCTGTCCCACCGCTGAACTTTCTCCATTTTCTCCCCCCCCCCCCCCCCCCCCCCCCCCCCCTCCTCTTTCCTTATTCCTTCTTTCTCTCAGACATCTCGCGTGATATTTAGGGACGGCTCAAGCGTTGAATGCGATTGCATCGTTCTTTGTACTGGATACAGGTCACACACAACAGATTGCGCTGCAAGAGAGATACAGACATACACTACTAGAAACCGATCTGATCTCATACTCCAAACACGCACACACACACGCGCAGGCAATATTTCCCTTTTCTGCAAGGGCTTGCCCCATTTCCACAACAGGTAGTACGTTTCTATGTCGTCTATGTGTGAGTATGTGTTGTGTAAATACAATTTGGGTCCTTGCAAAGAGCATTACGTCGAATACAATATAATCGCACAATAAAGAGTTTCACAGTGCAAGCGTGCACGCGCGCACATACACACACACATACACATGCGAAAGAAAGACTCAAACACACGAATACAACCACCCACACACGCACGCGCGCGTTGTTTCTCACATTTACGCATATCTGTAGTTCAACGTTATGCCTCCCATGTTTGTCAGTACACTGAAACACATATGCACAAACACACACTCACATGCACACACGCAAATTTTTTTTCAATGATTCATTTTCACTATACATGCACGAAACCATTTCTCTGTTTGCTGGCGGGTGGATAATGTCGGTGGCGGTTGGTGATAGTATGATGATTTTGTCGAGTTGAGCATTCCCACATTGATAAATTACCACGTTGTACCAGAAGTGGTATTATCTACATACTACCACTTGCAATAGACTGTTTTGGACTGAGATTCGACTGATTGTTCGCACAGTGATAACTTGTCACTTCGTGCCAGATGTGTTCATTCATCGACTGGATCTCCAGATATAAAACCAAAGTGAAATGTACTGGTTTAGTGCGGAAAACCTCTCACTCAATAAGTTAATGGAAAAAGATAACATGAGATGGACAGATTCGAATGAGGGGCAGGTATTTGTCTTTCCATTAACAGTTATGCAGTTGAAGCAGCGGGTGAATTGATTGTCAGATCGAATGTTCGAGGGAGAATCGACTGCGGAGATTACAAGTACTTGCAGAATTGTGTGCGTATTTTTAAGGTTGCATATTGTGCACTCCGTGGTGCATGAGAAATTATTATCATTCCAGAAATCATCTCTCCCCCCCCCCCTCTTGATTCCCAAACACCAGATGTCGTGTGGCGAGCATGAGGATGCCCTTCCATCCTGGCATCATGTGATAGGTATGCATACATATGTATATTGCACTCATGTATGCATATCGTGCGACCCACGCACACCGTCTTTAGCCCTCATCCTTTCATGATTCTCGCTTCCTTATCAGACACTCTTCCCACCTCTTCACCTCCCTTTGATAGATCCGAAAGAGCCAAGGATGGCATTTGTGGGGTTTGTTAGGCCTAATGTCGGTGCTATTCCACCCATGTCTGAGATGCAGGTGTGTGGATGTCTGTGTGTGTGCACATATGTGCGAAGATGTGTAACACTATATTTCATGCGGGTGGAAGTAAAAGTATATTGGGCTGCACGCTACACGCTATAATGTAGGCGCTGTTCAGAATTAAGGGGAAGGGTGTAGGCCCCATTGTGAGATAAGAGTTTGTGTGTGTGTTTATGCGGGTCTGTATCTTTGTCTCTGTGTGTATACTTTCTACACAACCAAGAATCATTACTTTCGAATTTTGACAAATCTCTTTTTAAAACAAAAAAGGTCATGTGGTGGTTACGGGTACTGGCGGGAGATATCACTCAGCCTCTAGGCTTGCCTTCATACCACGTCCTTGCTCGTAAATATTCTTATGGCGTTGATTATGGTCTGTGTGTGTGTATGCATATGCATGCATACATGTACATACATATGTTGTCTTAAATATCCTATTCTCTCTCTCTGTCTCTCTCTCTCTCTGTCTCTGTCTCTCTTTCTCTCTCTCTCTCTTGCCGGGATTGTCGGGAGGCTTTGCTAACATTTTTTTTTTGTACAAATATATGCATACGTTATAAGTGTGTGCGTTTGTTTGTATGTCGATCTGTCTGTCTGTCGGTCGGTTTGGTTGGTCGGTCGGTCGGTCGCTTGCTCTGTGTGTGTGTATCTCTCTCGCTCTCTCGATTTCTTTCTCAGGAAACTACATGCATAGACTGGCAGAGGAAATAGGGGCTGCACCAACCTTTTCCAAAATGCTGCGGCGCTCTTTTAAGGTTTCCTTTACCTACGCCATGGGCCAGGTATATACATCTATGTATACATATGTGTACGTTTTCATACATGTACATGCGCACGTACCATTTTTCACGTTGCAAGGCACACACCACGTGCACACGTATACACACACACACACACTCATCCATTCTGCTCATGCGCATCTATGTGCGTACTGATGTGTTTGTGAGAGAACCAAAGAGTGTGCGTGTGCGTGTGATGTGTGTGTGTTTGTTTCCCACACAGGCAATGATCCCATTCTTCAAATTACAAGGCCCCTACGCGTGCGAACATGCGTGGTCTGTGTGTGAGGATGAAATGTGGCACACCATAGTGCGACGTGGGTTGCCTGAAAATGTTGCGTTGGTGCTCATGGTGTCGGGGTTTGGTTTGCTTAATGCGGCTGTCTGGGCTGCTGATGCTGCCCTCTCTCTCGCCTCCTTTGGCAGGTTTTGTATATGTGTGTGTGTGTTAGATATCCTCTGTATCTGTCGCTGTTATTGTCATCTGGCATTGTCTGTGTCTATCTCTGTTTCTATCTCTACGTCTTGTTCGCATTTGTACAAGCACACATTCACTTACACATTCCGTTCGCCCACACAGTCACTGACATGCACACAAACTCTGTGTATGTCTCCCACGCACACAAAGGCGACCATTTGTTGGCTTCTCGCAGTACACTTGAGTACACTTTGACCAAGCCACTTCGCATTGAGAGAGTACGAGTGAGAGACAAGTAAGCAAAGGGAGAAGTTAATATCAAAACGTTTTACCTGGGTATGGCGGCGTGTGTGATCTTGAGTGTGTGTAAGAATATGATCTGGTGGATTACATCCAGAGAGGAGGGAACAGAATACAACGGAAAGAGACACTGTTCAAAATACAGCAGCGGGAAAAGATTAGAGGGATACAGATGGAGGGTGAGACGTAAAGCCCCCAAAAGTAACCTTTCTTGCACAAAAATCTAAAAGGGATACATTCCACACGAGGCCCGTATAGCCCTGCTGATACGCCCCGTGGCGATAAGGGCACTTCGGGGTGGATCTGGCCGTTACCGATGCACAATTGTATTGAACTTTGCATTATGGGAAAAGATGTTTATTAATAACAGAAAGTCCTAAACCCCCAGTCACTATAGGTACCAAATTCGGGTCCTCGGCTACATCCCTCATACGGGATTGGCGGTGTTCAGCTTGCGATTTCTCGTGTTTTTGTGTATACTGCGATTTCGAATTTTTAAAGTTCGTGTTCTCAAAGCTTCGGGGTAGAAGTTGCTAGCAGCTAACTAATTCCTGTTTACTGAGGAGGTATGAAGGCTTATTGCTATTGATAGACATCCTATCTTTTTTGTTACCGATTGGTATATTTTCGATGTGGTTTGTTGGGTTTTTTGGTACGATCAGTATGTTCTCGTTCGCATTACTCTCCCTGTTTTGTAGTTGTTAGTTAATACTAGTGTTAATATCCTGTAATTACTGTAAGTATGTTTTGCGCCCTAGCCTTTGATGCATAGATGTGCGTGGTAGGTTGGCTGCTCTTCTTTCTTTTTGCTCAACTTTGCGATCTGGTCACAACCTGAGCGGTTGGAGGTGTAGATTAAATCGTTCCATGTTCTTGTTGACGATTTCTGTGGGTAGGTTTTGGAGTGTCCAGTTTGTCTTGGAGTTTAATGCGAAAGAGAAAAACTTGAGGATCATGTCCGACATAAATAGGGTTTTTTGGACCGTTCTATTTCGTATGGCTTCTCGCGTGTTTTTATTCTTTACCCCGAGCGACTCCAGTCTCATAAGGAACTGGCTTGTATGTAAAGAGCCTCGTACTCCTGTTGTGAAATTGGTTTGAGAGGCTTTCCAGCCGCTTTTTCCCCGGTGGCTGAGATGGTTTATGAAGCCTAGATGGGAGCTATATCTGTCATTTTTGTCCTGCTCCTTCTTCTCTGCCCAGTCTTCATTCATGTCCATGGCTCTAGTGTATTCCAAGAATACACATAATTTTTTTTCCTTGTCAAAGGCTGGGCCTTCCGGCCT
>Ga0136559_1000836_pt1 | contig 10332 bp, 11 predicted proteins | sample AntRauMeHopE1496_FD_104633 | JGI IMG/M metagenome (GOLD analysis project Ga0136559, IMG submission 104633) | Saline lake microbial communities from Rauer Islands, Antarctica - Metagenome Hop E1 #496 | ecosystem: Environmental > Aquatic > Non-marine Saline and Alkaline > Saline | place... | reverse complement strand
TTTCCATCCTCCCGAAAATACCTAGCAGTTGTCATCATGATTGTAGCGGGAGGTGGTTTGGAATTTAATACTGGAACCCCCGGTTCCGCAAGCTCCACCGGGGGCTATTCATAGTTCAACCACTTCGTGGTTTTTGTCTCGAACGCTGGATTCTAAATCTCAATTCGACAGTTCGACAGATAAGCAATTCGACAATACCAATTCAACAATTCAACAATCTTGATTCTCGCCTCTAAAGTCTTAATACTAACGTCTAGCCACTCGATACTTACGCTTGATTACTGTCCACTATAAACTGCCACTTGCTCCCCAACATACACTGACTTCACAGTATAGGTTTTCTTATTCTGCGATTCAAAGTAAGTACGGACGATGATCTCCGCAATGATTCCTGTCGTGATGAACTGAATTCCCCCAAGCACCAAGATAAATCCCAAGATCATAATCGGTCTGCCCCAGATATCTTCCCCCAAGATCTTCAGGATAAGTAAATAGAAATTGATCAGTATTCCGATCAAAAACGCCATCAGTCCTATTCCCCCAAATAAGTGAATCGGACGTTGAAAGTATTTTTGGAAGAAAAGCATCAAAATCAAGTCTGCCATGACTTTGAACGTTCGACTCAGCCCATATTTAGATTCTCCGTGGATTCGAGGATGATGCTTCACATCCACCTCAGTCATTCGGGCACCTTGCTGCTTGGCTAGGACTGGAATAAATCGGTGAAGTTCACCGTAGAGTCCCATTCCCTGAGCTATTTCAGCTTTGTAGACTCTGAGGGTGCAACCATAATCATTTAGGTAAACTTTGGTCGTATTACGGATCACCCAGTTTGCGATTTTGCTGGGAATCTTGCGAAGTACAAATCCATCTTTACGATTTGCGCGACGACCGGCTACCACATCCCAGTCTTCATTTATTGCCTTATGAAGCATCATCGGCAGATCTGTGGGATCGTTTTGTAGATCTCCATCCATCGTAGCGATATAAGTACCGGTAGCCATGTCTATTCCAGCTGCCAGGGCAGTGGTCTGTCCATAGTTTCTGTTGAAAATGATCAGCTTGGTACGCTCATTCGCATATTTTTTCACTTCACGCACTGTTCCGTCTGTCGAACCATCCTCAATCAAAATGACTTCATAGTCAATCGAATCCAAGGCGGCGTAAGTTTGTTCTAAAAGTGGTTTTATATTATCCTCTTCGTTATAAACAGTGATTACGACGGACAAAAGGGGCTTGCTCATGGGCTTAAGTTTGATCAAAAATAAGGCTTTTTATCAAATCGGGCTAAAATGGGTTCAAGTGACTGTCTATTGAATAGGCAAAAGCAGCTCAAAAAAATCATTTCACCTCCCTAATGTCTGGTATAAGAAAAACCTATATGTATATCCGCTATTGCACCAGTAGCCTTATTTTCTTTGCCTATTGGGACAGAAGACGCCTGCCTGCCGTAGGTAGGGGAGACGCCTGCCTGCCGATAGGCAGGGAAGACCGAAACGCCCAAATATCAATTTGGCACCAAATACATTCTTGTCTTTTTTGCCTACGGGCAAAGTAGCGAATAATCACACTAACCTATATAAGAATAAGAGCAATAGCTATTTGAAATGACAGAAGTCAAAATCTTTCACTGCCCAACTCCTCTCAAAATCAGTTGGGAATCCTAAAAATATCTCTCAATACGTTTCAGGAACATAGGGATTAAATTCTTTCAAATTTTCCCAAATCTGGATCTTTGTGTTTCGAAGGGAATCTCCCTTATACAATACCTGAAAATCCTCTTCAAAAAGCAACAAGTCAAATTGTGCATACTCACTCGGAGAATCGTGAATCCAACTTACAAAAATGCCTGTGTTTTCTTTTTCTACAAACTGATCCATGCCAGCCCACAGATCAAACTGGTTTTTTCGAGAACCCATATTTAAGACGTAGCTTTGAGGATTGCCAGCAAGATAAAATGAGAGTTCGGAGGCGATATGATACGAATCCGAGAAGAAAAACTCATTTTCCAGCTTGAGGCTATCTGTCAAAAAATCCAAACGATTGGCAACTTGTTCGTGTCCACTTAGCCTCTTAAAAGCACTTTTCTCCAAAGAATGAATCGGTGTTGCAGATTTTAAAGAGGTAAAATCAGGGAGGAGGAAAATCACAGGAATCCCGATGCTTAAGATAATTGCGAATAAGGCAAAACGTCGCCAAGCTTTGGACTGCAGAACGATCCATCCACCCAACACCACAGCAAATCCAGTATAGGCAAACACAGGCCAATTGACCTCCACTCTCTTCACCAAACTGAGAATTCCAAAAGCTACAAAAACCAATATCCCAGGCAATAGCAGAAATATCTCCGCTTTGTTTTTGGTTTTAAAAGTCTCTTTAAAACTCATAAACCAGCAGGGCAATAAGAAAGCGGAAATTATGGCGAGCTGACCACCAAGATATTCTGAAGCCCACTTGAGCGAATTGGATATTTCAAAAGGCTTGGAGCTTCCTCCACCAGCACCTCCAAGCGCTGCAAGATGCCTGAACGTATCGAAGTTATTCTGCCAGTTCCAAATCAAAGCCGGTACAAAACCCATCAAACTGATTCCCAAAAAAGCCCAAAAATTCCGTTGCTGAAGTTTAAACGTACGGGTATAAAGCAAAAAGATCAACGTAGCAGGGAAGATCAGAATCATCACCAGTTTGGCCATTATCCCAAAAGCTGTGGCAATCCCTGCCAAAACCCACCATTTCAACTTAACTTCATTAATTCCTTGATAAGTCCAATAGATACTCAATAGCCAGAAAAAAGTAAGTGAAGTGTCCGTCATGTGAAAAGTGGATGCCAGCCACCAGGTAGGCATAGCCTGCAAGACCATTGCTGCCCAAAAACCTGCTCGCCTATCGTGCAAATACGACCCAAAAAGAAAAGCCACCCAAGACATCCCCAGCCCAAGCAGAATCGGGCTCATGCGGACTCCAAGCTCTGTATTGCCGAGAATAGCAGTGCTGAGGAAATTAAATACGGCTACCAAAGGTGGCTTGGAGTAGTAATGCCAAGCCATATTTTGTGACCAAAGCCAATATTGTGCTTCCTCGGTGAACAGGTCAATCTCAGGTCTGAGAGTAAACAAAATCTTGACGATAACTAAGCCAATACTGACCAGCCAAAAGTAAAGTGTATAATTACGTGACATCTGCATAAGGGAACGAATCAAAAAAAAGCACCTCCCAGAAGCTGAGAGGTGCTGCAAAAGTACTATCCTAAGCCATTACTGCTTAGCAAGCACTACTTTTTCTTTGTACTTTTTGATTTGCCTTCTCAAGCCTTCTACTGCTTCGTCAGTTGCTGCTTCAAACGAATCTGCTTGATTCTTGGCAAAGAACTGTTTGCCAGGGACATTCATTTTTATTTCCACAATTTTGTTTTCATTTCTTTCATTATTATCGAGTCTCATAAAGACTTCCCCGTCGATGATTTGATCATAAAAAGTATCAAGTTTATCAGCTTTTCTCTGAATAAAGTCAATGAGCTTTCGATCAGCGTCAAAGTGAATGGAGTGCATCTGCAGTTTCATGTTAATTTGCATTTAGAGGTTAACAATTAATTAATTATGCTTTGGGGTGTGCTTGTTCGAACACCGCCTTAAGTTTTTCGAGTGAATTATGAGTATAGATCTGTGTCGCTGCCAGATTCGCATGCCCCAACAGATCTTTGACTGCGTTGAGATCGGCGCCTTTATTCAGTATATGAGTCGCGAAAGTGTGTCTCAGCACGTGTGGACTCCGACTGGAAGTCTGCGCAAAAAGGTCTAGATAATGTCTGACGGTGCGGTAAATCAGCATAGGATAACTTTGCTTTCCAAGATTGGTGACAATAAAATAGTGACTTTGTAGGCCATTTGAAAACCTTTCTCCAAATACTTTTTGATACGATAGAATATTCCGATTAAGTACGGAAGTGATAGGGATTATTCGTTCTTTCTTCCGCTTCCCCAGCACGCAAACGGTCCCTTCATATAGATTGAGATCTGACCATTTCAAGCCAATCAATTCCGATAGTCTTATTCCCGTCTGATACAAAAATTCCAAAATCATTTTGTCGCGCTGTCCTTCAAAAGTTGCTTCGTACACTGCTTCCTCAAGAACGGAATTAATCGTCGATTCTTGTACAAACTCGGGAAGTCTTTTGGGATTTTTGAGGGATTTTAACTTATAAGTGGGATCCTTGTTGATCAGCCGGGATCTGAGCAGGAATTTATAGAAAGATCGCAGTGTAGCCATTTTTCGATTGACTGAAGTGCTGCTGAGGCCTTCATCTACCAAGTCTATCACCCAAGCCCTGATCTCAGCATGATCCGCAGTTTCGATTGCGCTTTTCTCAAACGATAGGGTAATAAACTCCTGAAACTGCTCCAAATCATGACGATAAGCCGTCACAGTGTGTACACTTGCCTTTTTTTCGTATTCCAAATAATTGATAAAAGATTCGATCATTGCTCAGGATAAGCCTTCAATTTAAGGGAATAAAGGAGAAGGATAAGTGATTTTGGACACCAAAGGCACAAAAAAAGCAGCACTTGGTTAAGTGCTGCTATGAGTATTTTAAAATCAGGGCTGATTAAGCGTTCTCTTCGTTCTGAAGTTTCTGCTTATATGCTGCCTTGATGACCTGCGCTCTTCTTACGATAGAAGGTTTAATAAAAGCCTGTCTCGATCTCAGTTCTCTGACCGCTCCGGTCTTATCAAACTTCTTTTTAAAACGCTTTAGCGCTTTTTCGATTGATTCGTTCTCTTTTACGTTTACAATGATCATAGTGTACACCCCCTTTCGTGGGCACAAAGGTAAGGAATTAATTGAAAGATCGGAAGATTCAAAATTAAAAAAACCCAATAGCCGTATTCTATTTCCATTAAGCATCAAACTCTGAATTGGTCTAGGTTAGGTTGGCGATTTGTTCCATTCTAGTTTAGAGCTATTCAATCGAAACTATTTTTCGACCATCCACAAAAAAAAACGCCGTTCCAGTAATTAGCAATTAATTTCTTATTTGAAGTATTGCAGCTATGAAAACAAATTTCTAGTCTCACAGCGTCATGACATTCAATAAATTAATCAACTTTAGACAAAAACGTTGATGAAAAAAATGATGATTCTTACCCTTGCCGTACTAGGTATGGTATTGGGTAGTTTTGCGGTAGTGCAGCCAGTAAGTGCACAAAGTCAGGTAACTCACGATTGTGTATATTTCGAAGATTCCTTCGGCTGTACGGTGGCAGACTGCGGAGATTGTGTGGGTTGGGCCTGTAGTGAGCCCAGTCAATGTGGGGATGGAGATTGTGGTGAGGTAATGACGTTCGGATGTTAGATTAGTCAACATGAAACAGTACCTCTTTCTTGGAGCATTCTTTTTCGTTTTGTGGTCATGCAAACCATCGGTGGAAGAGAATGCTCTTCCTGAATTGTTAGAACTAAATATTATTGATTCCACTCTTACCGGAAGAGAGCTTTTTTTCATGAACGTTACTGATCAAGTACAATTAATCGGAGATAGTCTTATTGCTGTTTCCTCTATAAGGAGCCCGTCAGTGGGCATCATCCGAAAGAATGGCCAGCAGATAGGAAATATCGCTTCAGGCGATTTCCCGATTGGAGCATTTTCCCCAGCTTCTTTTGATATCTCAGATTACCCTACTGTTTACATTCTTGATAAGAAAAGTGAATCAGTTTTAGTATTTGATGTGGAACATCAAGAATTTATTCGAAAAATAAAATTAAAGCTTCCAGATGATAAAATCATCCGGACTGTTGGCGCTAAATTCAAAAAAACTAATTTCGGATTTATAGCTGAACTGTATAGTCTGAAGCATGATGCGTTTTGTCCTGAATTTTATCAAAATTCTGAAGGCCTTCTTTATTTTTTTGATCACGATGGCGAAATCAACAAATCCATCATGGAATACCCAAAAGAATATACTACTAAGAAGGGCTCGTTAAAGCCTTCTAATTATCTGGCAGTAAGTGACCGTTCAGATGGTATTTTGACATCCTTTCCCCATACTAGAAAACTAAATCGATACACTTTAACAGGGGATAAAATCGAGGAGATTACCCTTCCAAGAAGTCGATTTTTTGACTACGAGCTTAAGGCAGCAGATAAAATCGTCGATTTTCAACTTCTTATGTCTGGTCAGAGATTAGGTGTTCCCAGCAATCATTATTTCAACTCAATATATGAGAATAAAGAGTCTATTTATATAGAAACCTGGATGAAAATCGGTGATGGAGGAATTGAAGAGACAAGATTTTCACATTTGATGATCTATAATAAAAAAAGTGAAAAATGGTATGAAACCCAAAACCCGAAAGGCATACTTGATATCGGAATGCTTGCTGGCGTTGTCAGGGATACCTTATATTTTTATGAAGGCAGTATGATGAAGTACGATGATAAATACATCAAACGTGCCGTCCTGCGACCCATTGAAGATTAATAAAACTAGTTGCGCATAACTTTTCCAAAGCTCCAAACTTTGGAAAAGTTTGGCTTAGAAATTAAACCAAAAAAGGTCTCCCATATACACAGGAGACCTTTTTATATATTCGGCTGAATTGCTTAAGCGACCACTTTCTCTGCCAGTAAAACAATCACATTATCTTTCACTTCCACTACGCCGCCATCCACGATCATCTTCTACTTGCCTTCTGCGGAGTTGAAAGAACAGCTCCTTTTAAAATTATTTATGCATCGCTCACAATTACTTGCAGTTAAGCTTTTAGAAAATCAGCTACTAGCATAGATACATCAAACCAATCGAAACTGACTTCGACCATCCACAAAAAAAAACAACGCTCCAGTAATTTGCAATTAATTTCTTATTTGAAGTATTGCGTTTATGAAAACAAATTTCTAGTTTAATAGGGTCATGACAGTAAACTAATTAAATAACTTTAGACAAAAACGATGATGAGAAAAATGATGATTTTAACCCTTGCCGTACTAGGTAAGGCAGGATTCTCACAAACAGTGAATGCAGAAAGGTGTGCATTTATAGGAGAAGACCAATACGAATGTGCCACCTATTTATGCCCCAGTGGCTGTGTGATTGTGGCTTGCCCCGAAGAAGATGCATTTTTAGAATGTTAATACCTAGAATTAAATGAAACAATGTTGTTTTTTGTATTTATTACTAACTCTTTGTGCTTGTGGTGAGAAAACTGATTATGATCAATTACCACAAGCCTTAGAGTTAGTATTAATTGATTCCGTGGAAATCATACAGGTTAATGGATTCCTATCAAAGCCCTCAGACGCAACACTGATTAATGACACTCTAATTGGCATTGAAAGTTTCCACAGCAGGGGCATTTGGGTTTTTGACATTAGGAATGGAAAAGAGGTCATTTCTATAACGAATGGTCAGGAAAAGGGAATTAATTTGCTTCCTACAAAAGTACACTGGTCCGAATATCCAATGGTATATGTATTTGAGGGCACATCAAAAAAGATTCATCAGTTCAACCTTTCCAAAGAACTTGAAGTTGGCCAAAAACATGTGAAAACCATTTCCTTAGCACCACCAAATGACATCAGATTCAAACCCATAATGCTTGGCTTATTTTCTAAGGATCAAGATCATTTTTTCATTGAGCATTCAACTAATCAGACTGCATTTACATCAAACAAGTTTTATAAGCTAACCGACAAATTGATTGGCAAATACGACGTAAACGGGAATTTTATTGAAAACAGTATATCATTCCCTAATGAGCTCAGTGAAATGAATAAATTTATTGCCCCAGGGAAGATTTTTACTTCAGGATTTAATAACCAGCAAGAAATGGTGATTTCTTTTCCTTTTACTGAATCGATTTTAATCTTTAAAACCGATAACCTGACTAAAATATTAGAAAATATTTCATTCCCAAAAAGCAGACATTTCATATATGAGATCCCATTTTTAGAAGTGGAAGTAGAAAACATTCCAGGTACTTTAGTATATCATCCATATCCACATTACTTTAGTGACTTTAAAGTATATGAAGATGGATTTATCTTACAATCATTTATGAAAGATCAAAAAAATCCACAAGCAACAGACAACATGTCACATATTATGAAATATAATAAGGTTGAGAAAGCATGGTCTGAAACAATCAAATCTTTCAAGTTTTTGGATTTTGGACTTGTTGCAGGCATAAAAAATGACACTTTATATATAGTAGATGCGGCTTTAATAAGCAAAGATAATAAATACATAAAACGGGCCGTGCTGAGACCTATTGAAGAATAAGAATTGATTAAAACTCGACAACTTTTCCAAAGTTTGAAACTTTGGAAAAGTTCACACCCCAACACTATAAACAAAAAAGTCAAACCCGCAAGAGTTGGACTTTTTCGATTCTATCTATTTTGATTAGCCGACTACTTTCTCTGCCAGCAATACAATCACGTTGACTTTTAATTCCACTACGCCTCCATCCACCATAATCGTCTTCTTCCCTTCGGCGGTGGTGAAAGAACATCTCCTTTTAAATTATTTATACATCGCTTACAATTACTTGCAGTTAAGCTCTTAGAAAATCACCTACTATCATAAATAGATCAAATCAATCGAAACTATTTTTCGACCATCCACAAAGAAAAAAACGCCGCTCCAGTAATTTCAAATTAAATCCTTGTTTCAGGTATTGTAGTTCCAAAATCATTTTTTTAATTTCATATCATCATGACATTCAATAAATTAATCAACTTAATAAAACGATCATGAAAAAAATGATGATTTTGACCCTTGCTGTACTAGGTATGGTATTGGGTAGCTTTGCGGTGGTGCAGCCAGTGAAAGCAGAGGGAGGGCCATGTACACACTTTGTGGGTGATGATGGATGTAGCTATGCTGATTGCGGAGAATGTTTATTTTGGAATTGTGGTGGTCCGACTCAACATTGGTGTGACGTTTAATTAATAAATAAATGATTCAGCGCTGTATTGTTTGTTTAGGAGTATCATTGATTCTATTTGGATGTAAAAACCCATCAGATTCGGATACTCCTTCACCAACCTTAGTAGAAATGGTTGTTGTTGATTCTTCAATAGTAAAAGAAAAAAACTATTTTCTAAATGGGCAATTGGAGTCTAAACTAATTCAAGATTCTATTATTGTTGTATCTTCTATAAAATCACCTGGAATTAGTTCTTTTCATATCAACGGAGATGAACTTGGGCAAATCACAGCAAAAAATCATCCGGAAGCACCATTTATTCCATCATCATTCGATCTAACTGATTACCCTATTATATATATCTTGGATAGAAAAAGGGGGGTGATTCAAAAATTTGATTTGGAAAATAATTTCTATTTTAAAAGTATTAAACTAAAACTACCTGAAGGAAAAGCGCCCAAACTAGCCTTATCCAAATTCAAAAAAGTGGGAGATAACTTTTTTGTGGAATTAGAAAATTCGTTCTTTGATGCCTATGACCCAAACTATTATAACGATTTAAATAAAATGATATACTCTTTTGACAGTTTAGGCAATCCAATAGATGGATTTTTGCAATATCCTAAAATAATCAAAGATTATCCTGGATCCATTAGTGCACAAAATTATCTGGTTTCGAGTCATTTAAATAAATATTTTCTCTTTAGTTTTCCTCATGAAGGATTAATAAGTCGAATATCAGATAGCTTCCCATTTGAAGTATCAGAACAAATTATGCTACCTAAAAGTAGATACTTTAACTACCAACTTGTTGGATCGGAAAGATCAATTTCATCAGAGGACATGATGGCTGGAGGCGAACTAGCTTCTACCCCACTTAACCACAATTTTATAAAAATTATAGAAAATGATGAGAAAATATATATCCAAACTTGGATGATTGAGCAGAATAGCTTTTCAGCAGAAAGACAATTTTTCACTCATTTAATAATTTACGATAAAATTCAAAAGTTATGGTATGAAAATATTCCTAGACTTTTCTTTGAATTAGGGCATCTTGCTGGGGTAGCAAATGACACATTATATTTTTTTGAAGGAAATCTAAGATTAAATGACGAAAAATACATCAAACGTGCTGTTCTTAGGCCTATTGAAGATTAATAAGGATAGCTACCCATAACTTTCCTATAGTTCCAAAATTTGGAGACGTTTAACAACTAAAAAAAAACCCAAGAAAAGGTCTCCCATTCACACAGGAGACCTTTTCTATATATTCTAAAAAGTTGCTTAGCCGACTACCTTCTCTGCCAGCAATACAATCGCATTATCTTTCACTTCCAATACGCCGCCATCGATAATCATCGTCTGCTTACCCTCGGTGGTGGTGAAGGATAAGCTCCTTTAGA
>Ga0136559_1000835_pt1 | contig 10337 bp, 6 predicted proteins | sample AntRauMeHopE1496_FD_104633 | JGI IMG/M metagenome (GOLD analysis project Ga0136559, IMG submission 104633) | Saline lake microbial communities from Rauer Islands, Antarctica - Metagenome Hop E1 #496 | ecosystem: Environmental > Aquatic > Non-marine Saline and Alkaline > Saline | place... | reverse complement strand
CAGGAGTACGAGGCTCTCTACATACAAACCAGTTCCTTACGAGACTGGAGACGCTCGGGGTAAAGAACAAAAACACGCGAGAAGCCATACGAAATAGAACGGTCCAAAAAACCCTCTCTATGTCGGACATGATCCTCAAGTTTTTCTTTATCGCATTAAACTCCGAGACAGACTGGACACTCCAAAACCTACCCACAGAAATCGTCAACAAGAACATGAAAAGATTTAATCTACACCTCCAACCGCCAAGGTTGTGACCAGATCGCACAGTTGAGCCAAAAGTAAGAGAAGCAGCCGACCGACACAATCTCACACACATCTATGTATCTAAGACTAGGGCGCAAAACATACTTACAGTAAATACAGGACATTAACACTAGTATTAACTAACAACTACAAAAACAGGGAGAGAAATGCGCACGAGAACATATTAAGCGTACTAAAAACCCAACAAACCACTTCGAAAATATACCAATCGGTAACAAAAAGATAGGATGTCTATCCATCAGAATGAGCCTTCATGCCCCCTAAGTAAACAGGAATTAGTTAGTTGCTAGCAACTTCTACTCTGAAGCGTTGAGAACACGAACTTTAAAATTCGAAATCGCAGTATACACAGGAACACGAGAAATCGCAAACTGAACACCGCCAATCCCGTATAAGGGATGTAGCCGAGGACCCAAATGAGGTACCTATAGTGACCGGGGGTTTTAGGACTTTCTGTTATTAATAAACATCTTTCACATCATAATCAACAATCTTCGACCTAGAGGGGTTTCACTTGATGACAGACAAGTTTCATACGACTTGAGTTTTTTTTCCTATTTAACCCTAACACCAAGACCTCAAATATCATGTCTCCTGATGTTGGCGACTCGAACCCACTGATCTGGCCCAGTATGAGCGCACACCATCACGGAAGCATTGGTCCACCGCAAGACTGGGGATTTTGTCTTTTTTTAGCCCAACGCGAATCCTCAAGTATCATGTCTCCAGATGTTGGCGACTCGGACCCACTGGTCAGGCCCAAAAGTACGAGCGCACACCATCATGGGAGCATTCGTCCACCGCAAGTCTGTTTTTGTTTTTTAACCCCCCCAACACCAAGACTTACATGCCTCTAGGTGCTGGTAACCCATTAGTCAAGCCCCAAGGCAAGAGGACATACCATCATGGACGCATCCGTCACCGACAATTTTTTGGATTTTTGAGATTGTTTTTTGAAAGGGCTGCGGGTATACGTTTCTTGGTAGTTAAGGAGATTGATTGTGGGAATTAGTTAGCCCGAGGATGCATGCCAGCCCACCAACATTGTGACCTGTTTTACCCACTAGGTTGGGGACTCGGATCTGCTTTGGTCTGCCGTAAACTAGGTGATGCTCCGGTCCTCCGGTCCGGGACAGGTTCTTGGGTCCTAAGTGACTAATCGGGTGCTTGCCATCCGCTTAGTCCAGTGATTAGGTTGGATCTTCGAAACCCAAGCAAGAAAGAAAGAAAGAGGTCCCACAACCCCAGGGTTTGGGGTCGCTTACCCCCACAAAGTTCCAACTTCGCCCTGACCACTGTTCATTTCTTTCTTCGCCGACCACCTAGTATGTTATCTGATCGCGTGATGAAACGACACAGTGATCATACTCTTCGAACTATGGGAAGTTTTCACTTGCTGACAGACAAGTTATCCACCACAAAATTGGGATTTCTGGTCTTTTTTTACTTCCCAACGCCAAGACCTTTATTATCATTCTTCCTGATTCTGGTGACCCATTGGTCAAGCCCAACGGCACGAGCACACACCATCACGGAGTTCTTTGTCCCTCGCAAAATTTGGGAGTTTTGTCTATTTTGACCCCGACGCCAAGACTTACATGCCTCCAGATGCTGGCGACCCATTGGTCAAGCCCAAAGGCACGAGAGTAGACCATCATGGACGCATCTGACCCAGAAACATTCTTGGATTTTTTGGATTGTTTTTCTAGGGTTGGGGGTCCCGCACCCTCAGGGCTGGAGGTTGCTTACCCCCACATAGTTCCGACTTCGCCCTGACCACAGCATGAAATACCATTCGTTGCTGACCACCTAGTAACTTAGTTGAGTGGGGTACACGAACGCCGAAGAACCTAAACTAGTATCTCTCTGGGACTCCCCTCTGGGTAGTCCTCGCTTCAAGGACTGTCAGTGCATGCACACCTCGACAGTTGCTCCGGTATCATACGTTCAATCATGCTTGCTCGCGGCATGCTCCCAACATGACGGTTGGATGAGTGTTGCAGGAAGACTTGGGAACCACGAGGTTACTGCAGGGGGTGGTCATGGAAGAGTAGATAGGGTGGGTTCTTAGCTAAGGTACTGCTTGGGTACGACTGACAAGTCGCGCAACTTGTTATTTGATTTTGCCCAGACCCAGTTTCTGGACCGTAGAGAGGAGAGTCCCGTAGATTGGAAAAAAACCTGAGTGATGAGAAATACAAAACCGTGACCTGTCAATATACTCCAGAATCAGTTTCTGGACCGTAGAGAGGAGGGTCCCGCAGATTGAAAAAAAAAGCTCAGTGTATGAGAAATACGAAACTTGTCAATATACTCGCGGGAGTTCAGTATTGTTGAGATTCGAAACCGAGTGACAGTAGCCACTCCAGCATTGTCTTGTGACGGTCATGTACAAACCAAGTCGGAAGGGGGTTGTGAATGGTCACGTTCAAAAAAGCCGGTGTGAGCTTGGCTGGGAGTTCTTCGGAGACCTGTGTATAGGCGCTTGAGCCCCAAGTCGGTCGTCACAGCCGACACCTTTAAGTGAACTTTGGCCAAATAAATCAGAAAAAAAAGATATGATGATCTGGTATGGGATGTGTTTCTCGTCTGTGATAGGATCGGCAGCAGCACACAACATGGCCTCAATGGTAAGCTGCAACTCGGTGACTACATAACGCTCGGGCTCGCAGCAAGATCAGAAGATACAGACGTGATTATGCTGTCAAGAACATCGCTTTCGCACCTGCGATCCTATCTGTCGCTTGCAAGATTCACCTTGAATTGTACGTCTCCTGTGGGTGATGGCTGACATGCAGACATTAAGTATTTCAATCTCGTTGGGGGTACATGGCACCGCTCACTTCATGAGTGCCGCTTCTGCTCGTCCTCGGTGGCTCACACATAAGTTAGTGATGGGTGTATAATCCATGTGTGGATTAAAAAAAGAAAACGTATACATTTATTGTAATACGTGTATACATGACCATATACACTCAGTGGAGGGTATATTCAGAGGGAGTAGGAAGAATAGACAAAACAAAGGGTAGAAACGTGATGACGCAAAGTATGTAGGGATTCAAGAACAACTCCATCCTGGGAAGCCAAAAAGAGTTTAGAATCGGGAAAAGTGGCAGTCTCATCCTTCGTATCAGAATCAGGGGGGTTGATGGAGCACAAGGCCCGGATGATTCTCATACTCCATATGAGTCAGCAGGGATGATAGAGTCTGACCAGATGAGGGCCATAACTCCTTTAGGGTTATGACTCGTAAGGAGCGACTCGAATTGTAGAGCACCCTTGCAGAGAACAATATTTATGGCAATAAACTTGTCCCAAAGTGACGATGGTATCGCAAGGCAACACCAGAGGTCCCGTGTAGGACACAGGGATTCTCTCAGTCTTGCGCGCACCAGTACCCCAAATCCGAAGTGTCGCATGTTGCGCACCCTCTTCAAAGTAACCTATTCTGGTGCGTATATTTGTTTCCGAAAAGACCTTCTCTGCATACTCTCGCACATCTATTGCGAAGCCCCTGACAAGACTCTCGTACACATCTGTAGACGGATTTCTTCGAGCAAGTTGACCATTTGAGACTGGCGACTTCTGGAGCGGGGTCTGTGCAAATTCTAAGAAGAGAAGCTGCCAGAGGCTTCTGCTGGGCTGATAACCTGACAACCTCATTTCACTAGAGCATCAGCATATGGAAAACACTCGTGTCATGAGTTTGGGGTAGTTTGGAGTTGGAAAGTCCAAACTACATCAGGCCAAACCTTGGACTCAACTATGACAACAAGAAACGGTGTCGTGGTTCCAAAGCATATGTCAACTTGATTACAAGGGAGTCGACTCAGGCCATTCGCACAGGAATCAAGCGCTGCAGCTTTTTTTGATGGAAAATAATTTGGGATGTGAGCAATGTTTTGAGATCGTCATGCGAACACTTGTCATGCGACCACTAGTGTGACCCACGGACGTCTAGAAGAGATCTACCCTCATCGCTGAGATTAGACCTCTAAAGCCACTTGCCGGCCTCTTCATCCCATTCACGGGCAGCGCGACTAACAATAGCGTCTCTCTTACAAAGTCGACTAACACCCCAATTTCAAAGCACCAAGGAGCGCGGCAGTCCCATGAAGGGGGTACCACCTGCCACCACCTCCCGAGGGAGGGGTGAGATCATTAGATCCTACTGTGTCTACCCCAGCTTACTGAGCTAATACGGGCGCTAACACTCTTACTGTAATAGCTACTGTTGGGATTGTCGCAGGGTTACTGAAAAGAAAGCAGGGAAAATGCAGAGTGTGCACTTTACTATGTTCACAACTGTTACCGCTAATGTCCAAGCGAAACTGGCGTTGTCGCGCTAGGACTCCCCTGCCCCCCCCAAGAACAAACATTCCAGAAACCAAGAAAATACGAAAGCAAACAGACAAACCCAATGGGACGCGCAGCGTGAAACATGTACACACTCATACTCACATACACACGCTGATACATCCACACACAGACACACATACGCACGCACACGCACATACACCAAGCATCACCTTACCATTGATTTTCTTGTGAGGAAAACAGTGCTTCCAGATCAGTTTGGGTTGTTCAGCTTGTCATACCTGCCCAGGCGCGCATGCTGCGTCTACCAAGCTCATTTCCATACACTGGTTTGAATATGTGAAGGGGAACGTGTATGTGTGCCGTACACTGCACGGCACAGTTTAGTTACTGTTGAAGAATCTTGGGATTAACAGTGCAGCGTGCGCAATCATTGATCACTGAGCGAGCAGGGGGGTAAAGCATCTTAATGTTAGGCTGGGTAGCACCATATTTCTCTCCGGGTAGAGTTGTGGCGCATCAGAAAGGGTTTTGAGGACTGTAAGCACGTCAGAGGTGTAGTACTTGTCTAGGCGAACTGCAGAGCATTGTAATTGTCATTGTCATCGTCATTGTCATTGTCATTGTCAGCCGTGCTCTAGGGGTACCGGTTCACTGCGTCGCGTGTTGCAGTTCTTCCTCTCGACTTCGTCTTCGTTCTGCTCCTTGACTGCCCAATTTTTTTATAAATTTTAAAAGATTAAACCCAGCAAGAGGAGGAAGAAACAATAAGATCGAAAGACACCAAAATAGTAGCCGTCAAGCTCCCCAGATGCCTAGGGGGGGGGGTTTGAGGTGGAATAGGCGAGGCACTAAATATAGGCGAGGGCGGTTTGAAGAAACGGGGGCGCCATCGACGAGAGAGTTGGGCATGACCCCAGACAGCCCAGGGCTCATAACCTGAAGGCTCCACGTGCAGTAGAGTGCCCGATTTAGCTTTCTCAAAACGAACCATACACATTTTGTCCATCGTCGTGACCTCATACAAATTCAACCGTGTCTACAGTGACATCTCATCCTCTCCCCCCCCCTCTTTCCTGTACCTCATGTATGTATGTACGTATGCGGGTATGTATATATGTGTCTATATGTTTACATGTTTGTATTTACAATTAAATACATGTAGTTATATCATGTATGTATGTCCTCAATTGTGTATGTAGTCTGTCTTGTCTTTGTCAGCTCATACGCCTACTGTGTGTGTCCCTATTATGTGTGTATTTGTATGTATCATGCATAATTGTGTGATCATTCAATAGTGTTTATTTATGTGTGTAACATTGTAATACGCAACACATATATATAATCTTGATCTGTATGAATACAAATACCTGTCCTCACACCCTTTCCATGGATGTCATGTGATTCACGCATATAGAAGGCAAATGTCTTCTTCTAGCATTTAATTGCCTGCTATTTGTTACACATTTGCATTGGTACAAGCAATACGGCACATGCGCTACCCCTGCGACACTCCCTGGGAGGGCACGAGTGTCGAGTCTCGCAATGATAGTATCCAAATCCACGAACCAGCCTTAATCTTAATATGGATCCTAACTCTAGCTCTACCTCATTATGTAGAGACTTTTTGGCCACTACTCCACATAATTGACTCTTTATAGCTCTTGGCTGTGCATGTCGCTTTTGATCACGATTGGTAAAGTTCTGACATTTGCGGAATCTCCGTAAAATAGCTTATGGAATGAGCGACAATGCTACCAGGAAATCTGTTCGTGTCAATGAACGTAGATACGTATCATGTGCACGTGTAGTTTACCTTCACAAAAACTTCAAGTACGTAGTCCAGCACTTGGAGCTAACAAACAGATCCAAATTTCAGAAAAATTTCGTGATTCAAAAACTCTGTTCTGAAGCCGTAATCTCCTGATCAACTCTACCTGAAGTTTGTGCCCATGGTTGGTGAGTCTAGTCACGAACTCTTGTATGTTTGGGTAGTCTCTCGCTAAATTCAATCAGGTATGCATTTCAACGAATTCGGTGTTGCAAAAGCGAACGAATCGGCCGGCAGAAATATTGATTCACACAAAAGGTCAAAAAAAAACGTGCTGCCAGCGCTCGAGCATGGCGGCTGCGACACCGCAATCAAACGCCGAGCGCTAGCAAATGAGTATTCTGTGCGAATGTTCTATATGTACCTCATATTAAAATGTAGATCTTAACATCAAAATATAAGAGAGACGCGGATCCAGGTCTGTGTGTGACTTTGTACCTTTCAAATACAACGCTGCTGCACACTGTTTACTTCCGACCACAAGATCAAAAAAGTTGATTTCCAGAAAGAAGGGTCGGATTTGGACTCTCAGATGTAGATGCAGCATTGTATTGACAAGATGTGAAGTCGTATATCGCTTGTAGACGCCGGTGAGTCACGCTAGTGGTCGCATGACGCTCTCACAAATGTGTCAGATTTGTTACAGCCTATTGCATTTGGAATGTCGTGCAATCTCAATCTCCAATCTCAATCTTGTGAGTGTCTTTTCAATAAATCAAGGCAACAGAGACCTAGAGAACGAGATCAACGATTGAGATTTGAGAATAAAGAAATGACTTCAAGTGCAATAGGCTGCACTATCGGCCAAGTCACTCAGTTTAGGCGATCAAGTTGCACAACCAACCCGCTTCATTCCACACACACACGTTTCAATGCATGCACGTAATTAATTGAATTGCTCGATTCTCTTTCGTTGCTATAATCAGGCTATAATGGCACAATGGATAAACTAGTTCTGTGCATGCGCGAGCAGTCGGACTCCACCACGGTTGACACATCAGGCAAAGAAGACCCTGGACTACCAGTCTCTTTCTCCGGCTCGTTCTCAATCATGGTGAAATCGACGCCATGGAGGCTGAGATTCTGGCGGCGCCGCACAGGCGGAAACTGATCAAAAGGCTCGACATCCAGCGAGCTCTCGAGCTTGGGCGAAGGCCTCGCGGCCGGGCGCCGAGACGCCCTAGGAGAGTCTGCAGATGAGCCTTCAGGGCCGTCACCGCAAAGCAGCAGGTGCCAGCTCTCAGCCTTGGTGCACGTCCTGGCCATGCCATTCAATTGCGCCGCTCGCCACCACGCCGAAAGTTTGGCGCACAGCAGCAGCACATCGCCCCCCTCACCAGACGGCAGCACACCCAATTCTCCAAGGACGGGTCCGGCCACCACCGCTAGGCCTCGCGTGTCATGCCGGGTTGTCTTGCCGTTCATGTCTGCCAAACGTGCTCACGTTGGTTCGCTCGTCGTGCCAACAATGGCAACAAATATAGAGACAAATCGAGTCCAAATCGAGACAAAACGAACCTTGAGATATTTTACCATTTTACTTCATGCAAACGACTTTCACTATTACCACTGTAATTTACCACATACGAAATACCCTAAAATTTCCGAAGTCAAGCTGCAGTCCGCCCGCCCCTATGAATCATGTAAAATATTTAAGGGCCGGCCCAGCCGAAATGCCTTTTCAAAACTGGTACACCGCCAATACAAATCATTTCCTCATGACGGATTCTGTCAGTATGAAATCAAAAAGACAACTGGATTGAGTAATAAACATCGTACCGCATAATCTTGTGCGGAGGATCAGATTCTGGAGAATAAAAATCTCCGGAACATGATTTTAGATATTTGTACTCAACAATAAGTAAAATACATTTTTGACATCTATTTACCTGTAAGGGAACATAGATCATTGATTGGGTCGGGCGGATAATTACACAGAGTCGTAGAGGCGCACACAGGGTCTTTGCGAGCGCCTGCTGGGAAGCCGACTGGTGCGATCAGGAAGAGAGCATCGGGAGCGTGACCACCGGGCCTGACTTGATAAGTGTGTGGCTTGGCTTGATTTTGACGCGTGTGCGCGCCCCTCCAGAGGAGCAGGATCAATATTGGCGAACAGACGCGGATCGAGGAAGCAGACAAGCCTGGCCTATACGAGGCGCACGGCGCCAGTAGACAGCACCCGCAACATACATACATACACCGCCACACACACACACACACACACACACACGGGTAACATGCGAAATACATGTACACGCGCGTACTGCAATTGTGTACTATGATTCTTTGCAACTAACCAGCAGCATACACGAAGCCAAAGGCAAGGGGCACAGAGCCCACGGGCCAAAAGAAATAATGCATGTCTACGGGCCAAAGTCAACACCTATAGCTCAAGGGCTGGTGGAAGACATAAATGCATCTCATGCCTTTGGGCTGAGAGAATCAAAGCGTACCTACGGGTCAGTATCAACACCCATACCTCAAGGGCTGGTGGCGATCATAAACGCAAAAGACCAAACAATGGTGATGTCTCCAAAAGCCCAAGGGCTTGTGAGCAACACACATCATGGCAAAAAACGGATGTTGAAGAACTGACACATGACAGGATGAGCGGGGGAAAAGCGGCGAAGCGATCAACCTCTGGTCCCACGTCCAAGAAGAAGACGTTTTTGGATGAGAAAAATCACGCGGCTGTATCTATCACTTTTAAGGAAGTCGACTCCAGTCGGTGGGTTTCCACTCTTGCGACCCTTACCCTCCTTAAGGCGGCTAGTAAGTATGCGGCTAAACTGAACGAAAACAGAATGTTGTACAATGTTAGCGATACAACAAAGGCAGCCATGGTGACCCCAACAACAGTGAATTCTGGATTACAGATGGGAGGAGACAATGTTTACAACATGGAAGGATTGATGGGGGTTGATACTTATGACGTCAGGAAGACTGATTTTGACGCGTGTGCGCGCCCAGGATCAATATTGGCAAACAACAGCGGAGCGAGGAAGAAGGCAAAGCCTACGAGGCGCATGGCGCCAGGAGACGGTGTCATATGACACCTGCAACATACATACATACACCACCACACACACGCACACACACACACAGGTAACCAGCGAAATACATGCGCACGCGCATGGTGTAATTGTATACTATGATTGTATGAAACTAACCAGCACCATGCACGAAGTCACAGAAAAGGGTTACAGAGCCCATGGGTAAAAAGAAAATAATGCATACCTACGGGCCAAAGTCAATACCTATACCTCAAGGGCTGGTGGAAGACATAAATGTAAAGTATGTTTACGGGTCGAACTCTGTACCAATAACCCAAGGGGTGGTGTATGACATAAATGCTCCTCATGCCTTTGGGCTGAGAGAATCAAAGCGTACCTACAGGTCAGTATCAACACCCATAGCTCAAGGGCTGGCGGAGATCATAAACGCAAAAGACACAAAAATGGTGATGTCTCCAAAATCTCAAGGGCTTGTGAGCAACACACATCATAGCAAAACATGCATTGTAAAAAAATTGCACACATGACAGGATGAGCGGTGGGAAAGGGGCGAAGCGGACGAACTCTGGCTCCGTGGGCAAGAAGACGACGTTTTCGGATGAGACACATCACGCGGCTGTGTCTCTCCTCCCTAAAAAAACAGATTACAACCGGTGGTTTTCCACTCTGTCACCCCTTACACTACGAGGCGGCTAGAAAGTATGTGGCGAAACTCAACGAAAATAGATTCTGTACAATGTTAACGATGCAACAAAGGTCCAAAAAAGGGTTATTATTTGACCCAAATAAAGGGTCAAACCTTGGACATCCTGTGGGTTTTTTCTTCTGTCGAAATTTTATACCATCGTAATTTTGTGGATACTGTCCACGGCGGAAATCCAGCCACATGATGGTTTCATCACACAGTG
>Ga0136559_1000834_pt1 | contig 10342 bp, 4 predicted proteins | sample AntRauMeHopE1496_FD_104633 | JGI IMG/M metagenome (GOLD analysis project Ga0136559, IMG submission 104633) | Saline lake microbial communities from Rauer Islands, Antarctica - Metagenome Hop E1 #496 | ecosystem: Environmental > Aquatic > Non-marine Saline and Alkaline > Saline | place... | reverse complement strand
TTATTAACGATGAAACTGAAATCAAAGCGATTACGCGCTCCAACCCAACGTTTATGGTTCTGGAAAAGGGAGTGGTAAAAGGGAAATTCTCTTTCCGCTCTACTCCGTCATGGGATTGGTTAAACAAAAACATTTTTACAATAGAATGAGAAAAAAAATAACTGCAGGAAATTGGAAGATGAACCTAAGTTACTCAGAAGCTACTAATTTGGTGAAAGAACTGGCGCAGGTGAAGCAAGAAGATAACGAAGAAATTATTGTTTTTGCTCCTTCTATTTACCTGAAAACCTTAATTGATCAATACGGAAAGACCTGCACTATTGGCGCGCAAAATGGACACCAAGAAGATAGCGGGGCGTTTACTGGTGAAGTAAGTATGTTCCAACTAAAAGAAATTGGAGTAACCCGTGTACTCATTGGTCACTCAGAACGCAGAGCTATTTTTAAAGAATCGAATGATTTATTGAAGAAGAAAGTAACTAAAGCACTTGAACTTGGGCTCACTGTATTTTTCTGTTGTGGCGAGCAGCTTGAACAGCGCGAATCAAACAATCACTTTGATGCTGTGGCGCAGCAATTAGAAGAAAGTTTGTTTCATATCGACGCTACTCGTATGTCACAAGTAGTTATTGCCTACGAACCCGTTTGGGCTATTGGAACGGGGAAAACAGCAAGTGCTCAGCAGGCAGAAGAGATGCACCACTATATTCGAGAACAATTAACCCGTCAGTATAGTAATGAAGTTGCCCAAAACGTACCCCTACTTTACGGAGGAAGCTGCAACCCGACGAATGCTCCAGAACTGTTCGCTCAACCGAATATAGATGGAGGACTAATCGGAGGAGCTTCGCTTTCATCCATTGATTTTATTGCTATTTCAGAAGCCCAGAAAATTTCATGAACTACATCGAATTAAATATCGCCATCGATCCTAAAGCGCCTTGGACAGAAATACTCATAGCTCAATTAGCAGAAATTGACTTTGAAAGCTTTACCGAAAACAATGATCAATTGCAGGCGTATATTACGGAAGAATTAATGAATTCCAAAAAAGTGGATGATGTTATTACGTCCATTAGAAATAATGATGTTTCTGTAGATTTCACAACCAAGAAGATAGAAGAAGAGAATTGGAATGCCACTTGGGAAGCTGATTTCCTTCCTGTAACCGTGGAAGATAAATTAATTATTCGAGCTCCTTTTCATAAAGAGGAAAACGGATATAAAGAAGAAGTAATCATTCAACCACAGATGTCATTTGGCACAGGCCACCATCAAACCACCTGGCTGTTATCTAGCTTGCTTTGCGATAAAGATTTTAGAGGTTTAACTGTACTAGATTCTGGAACAGGCACGGGTGTCCTTGCTATTCTAGCACTAAAAAAAGGTGCAAAAAAAGTAATAGGCACAGATATTGAGAAAGGAGCAGTTGAAAACGCCATCGAAAACTTTGGTCGCAATCATCTGAGTGAGGCCGACATTCGACTGGGAGACATCGATTGTGTAACAGAAAGAAACTTTGATGTTATTATCGCGAACATAAATAAAAATGTATTGAAAGTTCATTTACCTCACTATTCAGAAAGAACCGCTACTTCAGGAGAATTATACCTGAGCGGATTTTTTGTGTCTGACACAGAGGAATTAATTTCAGCAGCCCAAAAAGTAGGCTATCACCATGATGCTACTTATGCAAAAGAGGAGTGGGCAGTTCTCAAATTCACTAAAGACTAAATCATGTATCGATTATTACTACTATTCTTCGTTTTTACCTCTGTAATATCTTACTCTCAAGAGTTGTCAAACGACAGAGAGAAGTTCGTTAAAGAATTTGATAAACTCATGAGAGAAAGCACTTCAAACGACTTGAAGACATTTACTAAGGATGAATTAGGCGTCATGTTAATTGAAACCACTGACTTTCCTGATGATTACTTCTCAAGAATGGTCATGACAGCCAATGCAATGATGGCGAAACGAATGAAGCCTTACCCGGAAGTATATTCCTATGTATTCTCGGTTTATACGCTCGTAAAGCAAAAACAACCCAAAGAAAGTTATCAAGCGTGGCATACTGCGTTGGATAAAATGTTGAATGGAAGGAATGTAAATAAATTCAAAGATTTTATCGAGATTTCAGGTGCTTTTTTTGAACGGAATATCATTGCGCTAAATCCTAACTATGAATGGTTCTACGTTGGAGGAGAATACAGTTTTGAATATGAACAAGATCCGTTTATTGTATTGAAAAAAGGGAAATTAATCTGTAAAACGATAAACAGAGGAAAAAACAGTAAAGAGGAGCCCTACACAGACAGTATAGTGATAGAAGGAACTTCAGGAACTTATGAGTTATTAAGAGAAAGATGGATTGGTGAAGGAGGAAAACTTACATGGGAAAAAGTAGGACTCAGTCCCTCAGAGACTTATGCAGAACTGAAACAATACCAACTCTCCATGAAAGGGAGTGCTTTAACGTGTGACACAGCAATTTTGCACACACCCTACATAGGCAAACCAGTTTTAGGTAAGTTGAACGATAGAGCCCAGCGCGGAAGCATTAATGAAAACATCGAGTTGCCTTACCCGCAATTCGTTTCTTTTCAACGAAAGTTTGAGATAAAAAACATCTTACCCGATGTCGATTACGTGGGAGGATTCTCTATGTCTGGCCCAGATTTCGTTGGGGTTGGAACCAATGAAGAGCCTGCTTCCTTGATATTTAGAAGAAATGGGGAAACGTTTATAAAAACATCCTCTAGCTTAGTGAGTGTGGGAGATACTAAACTCGAGGCAAGAAATGCTAGGGTAGTTCTGTATCTCGCTTCGGAGGACTCCATTACGCACCCAGGACTCAACTTAAGCTACTTGAAAACCGAAAATGAAGTCCAACTAAACAGAGGTCTTACTGGAATTTCCATCGCGCCTTTTGTGAACACCTATCACAAACTTGATATGTATGTAGAACAAATTGTATGGAACCGATCAGGAAATGAATTGGACTTGAAATACAATTTTTCAACCTCACAACAACAGCGTAAAGCGATGTTTGAGTCTTTTGACTACTATGATTCGCAGTTATTTGAAAAGCAACAGGCTTTAGAAAGTATTAATCCGCTCACGGCGCTGTACAAGTATGCCTACAAATACGATGAATTTGTCATGTCAGAAGGAACTGCTGCCTCTGCGCTTGGCAGGACAATTGAACAAGCTAAGTCAAAACTTTTGGAGCTTTCATCGTTAGGTTTTATTTCTTACGATACAGAAAAAGCAGTGGTTGCTATAAATGACAAATTAGAACGATTCGTTCGCGCAAGAGAGGGAAAAAAAGACTTTGACTATATCGCTTTTGCCTCTGATTTAACACCTGTGCGATTAGACGGAATGTCGGCAGAAGAACTTGCTGGTGATAAAAACCTAAGAGAGTACAAGGAGCGCATGGAAAAGCGTAACACAGAAAGAGGAAGAATTACTTCATTTGGGACACTTGATTTAGGGACACTTGATTTGTCGCTAAATGCAGTAGATAACGTTCCGATCTCCTATTCACAGAACACGTTGATATTTCCCGAACTGGCTGAGGTAGTGGTTAAAAAGAACCGCCAAATAAAATTTAACGGATGGGTGAATTCCGGGAAATGGGAAGTTCATATTCTAAACGGTGATTACAGCTATGAAAACAATAAATTCAATATTTTTGAATCCGATATGGCTTATTTTAGAGCTAATCCTTTAAAAGAAGAGCACGGTCAAAAACCGATTGTTATCAACTCAACCATCACAGGACTAAAAGGTGAACTAGCTGTTGATCATCCGAAAAACCGTTCTGGAAATAGACCGGGGAAAGTGTTTGACAAATACCCCATTCTTACATCGAAAGAAAAAACACGGGTTTACTACAACTACAAAACGATTCACCTTGGTGCGTATGACTCTTCAAGATTTTATTTTGAATTAGCACCTTTTGATATTGATAGTTTAGTTTCCTTCAATGAAAAATCATTAAAACTAGCTGGAGAATTGACCTCTGCAGGTATATTTCCTAAAATAAAAGACTCCATCAAATTAATGGGAGACTATTCCCTCGGGTTTTCGAAAAAAGTACCAAAAGGAGGATATGACTTTTATGGAACAGAGGGGAAATACGAAAATCAAATTATTTTATCCAATAATGGCTTGCAAGGTGCTGGAGTTATAGAGTTTGTGAATTCGACCTCCACTTCGAAAAACCTCTTCACCTTTCTGCCAGATTCCACCATTGGAGTTGCCAAGTTTATAAATCGTCCGCAAGAAGCAAGTGAAGGAATTGCTTTACCAGATATTAATGGTGAAGATGCATTTATTACCTTCTTACCACGACAAAAAGTATTGAAAGCTAGGTCAAATAAAGAATCCTTAGACTTTTTTGATGGAGAAGCTAAATTAAAGGGATCTACCACTATTAGAGAGTCGGGTATTATTGGATCAGGCTTCATGACATTTAAAGATGCACAACTTTCATCCAAACGTTTTAGATATAATAGATGGGAGATTGATTCCGACACCGCCACGTTCAACCTCATAAACACCTATAGGAAACCAGGCGACTTAACAGAAGATGAATCTGCTTTTAGAACGGAAAATGTTACGGCAAATGTCAATTTTGAAACAAGAGTAGGAGATTTCAAATCAAATGAAGGCGAGTCTCTCGTAGAATTCCCTATCAACAAATACGTTTGTAAAATTGATATGTTTAAATGGCACATGGACAACGATGAAATTGTTCTTGAAAAAACGGATGAAGACCTAGCTATTGAAAGTGAAATGGATTTAGTTGGTCCTAACTTCTTCTCCACTCATCCCGACCAAGATTCCTTATCATTTCGATCACCTACAGCGCGATTTAGTTTAAAAGATAAAACAATTTATTGTTCTAAGACCCCCTTTATTGAGGTCGCAGATGCACGTATTTATCCTGATAGCATGAAGGTGACTATTCGTAAAAACGCAAAAATGGATCGACTTGAAAACTCTGTGATTGTAGCAAATTTCATCACAAAATACCATAGAATTATTAATGCAAGCACTCAGATTACCGCTAAAAGAGCCTACGCTTCAAGCGGCGAATACCCCTATTATGATACGGATAGTAACGAGTACATTATTCTACTTCCAAAAATTGGCCTAGATACCACTTTTCAAACTGTAGCATCAGGTAAGATTAGTGAGGATAATGGTTTCAAATTAGGGCCGCAATTTGATTTCTATGGAGATGTAAGTTTGAGAGCGGCAGCCCCAAATCTATTTTTTAATGGAGCAACACGAATAAATCATGACTGTGAAAAGTTTGATAAAAACTGGATGGCCTTCAATGCGAATATAGATCCTTTAAATATTCAAATTCCTGTATCCAACGAAATGAAAGACTTATACGGAAATCCTATTTCAGCGGGTGTGGTATGGAGACATTCTCAAGACCTAGAAGAAGTAGCACTATACCCTACTTTTTTATCTGGAAAACTAGATCCCGAAGATCCTATTGTAATTACAGCATCAGGTTGGTTACAGTACAATCCTGATGCCACCGAATTCCAAATTTCAAGTCGTGAAAAATTGATCAATAGAGGTGCAAAAGGAAACTACATTTCTTTGCATACCAAGTCCTGTTCAATGAATGGAGATGGTTTAATCAATCTTGGAATGGACTACGGAAATTTAGATTCTGAAGCAGTTGGTGTTGTAAACTACAATCAATCTACAGGAGAAACAAGTATGAATATTACCCTGAAACTAACATCTGCCATGGATGCGAAACTATTTGAAGATGCGGCAAAACGTATTTCTAAAATCGAAAATTTATCAGATGCTGATTTCAATTCTTCCACGCTAGAACAGGCGTTACTTGAATGGGAAGGTAGAGCTGCAGCAGATAAGATCAAGTCTGATTACACGTTGAGAAAAGAGTTCAAAAAGATTCCGAAAAGCATGGAATCTTCTATAGTAATAACAGGATTGCGACTTTCTTCTTATACGAGTAATGAAGAAGTGAAAGGAATAAAAACAAATACAGATAATGCTGCAATTGTTAATTTTTATGGCGAATCTGTTATGAAATATGTTCCTATGAAAGCTTTCTTTGAACAACGAACAATCATGGCTGACCGCCTCGGTTTATTGATTGAAATTCCTGGAGGCGCTGTTTATTTCTTCGACTATGACAATAGAAAAACCGGAACAATGAGTATTCTTACGAGTGACTCTGAATTAAATGATGGAATCAATGCGTTGAAACCAGACAAACGAAAAGATAAAAAATTCATGTATCAAACTACTCAAAATTCGGCTTACAAGAGTCAGTTTCTTCGTGTATTTCAATAAGTAACTATGGTTTTTACAATTTATATTTTAATCGCATATATATTAGGTTCTATTCCCACGGCTGTTTGGTTAGGGAAATCAAAATATGGAATTGACGTGCGCGAACATGGTAGTAAAAATGCCGGAGCCACGAACACTTTTCGCGTATTAGGGAAGGGTGCCGGTATTGTTGTGCTGGCCATAGATATTGTGAAAGGTTCACTCGCTGTATTGTTGCCGTTTATTATTGGTTATGCCTCTTGGGGAAGTGATACATTAATTCATCTTCAACTGCTTGCTGGAATCGCAGCCGTATTGGGGCATGTATTTCCTTTATTTGCCAACTTTAATGGCGGCAAAGGTGTGGCAACTTCTCTAGGAGTGATAATTGGTATTCATCCGCTGGCAGCTTCTATTTGTTTAGGTATTTTCCTTATTGTATTTATAATAAGTAATTACGTTTCGCTTGGAGCGATAGTTGCCGCCTTCTCTTTTCCTTGGTTGGTCCACTTTATGTTTTCAAACGACAACTTGTATCTAATGATTTTTTCTATCGTATTGTCATTAGCCGTTATAATTACTCACCACAAAAATATAACACGGATTGTTAAAGGAGAAGAAAACAAAATGAACCTTTTCAAGAAGTAAACGTACTTTACAGATAGTGAATAACTTATAAAACTTTTGAGCCACTTGAAAATATACATATTATGCTGCTTTCTTTTACTAGGAGGAGTATCATTATATGGGCAAGAAACTAAGGAAGATATAGAACAAAAAGCGCTCGAACATTTCGAAAAACAGGAATTCATTCAAGCAACTCCGCTCTACCTTAGGCTCTTATCACTAGAACCAAGGGACCCCAACTATAATTACCGCTACGGAACATGTTTACTCTACAATTCTAAACGGAAAGAATCTGCTTTCAAATATTTGAATTTTGCCGTAACAAATGGAGAGGTAGATATGGAGGCCTATTACTACTTAGGTAGGGCATTTCACTTGACGTATCAGTTTAGAAAAGCAATTGTCAATTATGAAAAATATAAGCAATTAGCTGGCGCAAGAGCAAGTAATAAATTGAATGTAACACGTCAAATAGAAATGTGTCAAAATGGACAGACATTACTATCTAATTTATCCGAAACACTGGTGCTTAGTAAACAAGAAATTCCTATTAATGAATTTTTCAGGATCTATCAACTCAATGACATTGGCGGAGAGCTAATCGTTACAGCTGAGTTTCAAACGAAACTCGATAAAAAATATGAACACGTACCCCTCATACATTTTCCGTCCAAATCGGATCGGATTTTTTACTCGAGCTACGGAGAGAACGAAAGTTCAGGAAAAGATATCTTTATGAGAACCCGTCTCCCAGATAAATCTTGGTCTCTCGCTCAAAAAGTATTTGGAGAGGTAAATACAGATTTTGATGAAGATTTCCCCTACATGCATCCGGATGGGCGCTATTTATACTTCTGTTCAAAAGGACATAATTCAATGGGCGGGTTTGATGTATTCAGAAGTAAATACGACCCTGAGACAAACACTTATCTAAAGCCGGAGAATATGGATTTTGCTATTTCCTCTCCTGATGATGATATCTTATACATTGTGGATAGTCTTGACCGATATGCCTATTTTGCCTCACAAAGAGAAAGCGAAGCAGGTAAAATAAATGTTTACCATGTCCGTGTAGAACGGTTCCCTGTCCAAATTGCCGTCATCAAGGGACTTTTTGCTTCAACGATTGATGTTGGAAATAAAGAGTTGAGTATTGCCGTTTATAGCGATGTTACTGGAAAATTAATTGGGAATTTTGAGACTTCAGACAAAGGAGAATATCTCGTAACTCTTCCGAAAGGAGGGAAATACCAATTCGTTCTGCAAGTCGGAGGAAAAGACACCGAGTATAAACAACTGATCGATATTCCTTTCTTAAAGGAATTCAGGCCACTAAAACAAAAAATAACTGAAACTATCCAAGAAGGAAATGAGGTAGTCCTCATACAAAACTTGTTCGATGAATTATTTGATGACCCAATTGCTATTATGGCTGAAGTGATAAAGCAACAATCTCAAATGCAAGTTAATAAAAATGATTATAACTTAGATTCATTAGACCGTGTAAAAGAACAGCGCGAAATCTTAGCTACTTTAGGACTTGAAGCGTACAGCAATCTTGAAATTCGTCAAATGGCTCAAAGTAAGGTGGACGATTTAACAGAAAGATTAGCCACCAGTAAAGAAAGGTTAGCTCAAGCTCTAGACGCTATTGTAAAAACGAATGACCGAGTAGCCTTTTTGTTAAAAAGAGCTGACTCATTAACAACTCTTGCCAATAATACAGACGACCCAGGAGAGAAAGCAAGTATAACGAGAAGAGTTCAGCAAGACTTATTGAATGCGAAACGACAATCCAAAAATATTGAAAGTGCCAAAGTGATAGCAGCATATATGGAAAAAGATCAAACGGAAACCTTTAAACGTTTGGAAGAAGCAAAAAAATTCAATGCAGAGCTGATTGCCGTGGACAAAGTGGATGAAAATGGTTTCCTTGCTGTTCTGAATAAGAATAAATTATTCATTGAAAAAGAATTAAAAACTCGGACAACGCTTGATGCTCAATTTGAGCTAATGGCCGAAATTAATCAGCAAATAGAGAAAAGCGAAGAAGCTAGAAGAAAACAAAAAGACCTCCTAGCACAAAGAGAAAGTTTGGAACAGGAAATCAATGTGTTAAAAAGTGAATTGCCGAACGCCAAACGAAAAGATGCTGAACGTATTCAGCAAGAAATTGATAGTAAAGAGAATTTACTTTCGGATATCATAAAGGAACAAAACTACTTCAATAAAGAAATAGAGAAGTACAACGAAACTGTTAACCAAAAAGAAGTACTCGCCGAATTAGATAATTATGATGGACAAAAAGAGCTTTCTTCTTTTGAAGATGTTATGAAGACAGATTCACAGAACATGGTGGATATAGACACGAAAATAAAGGAAAACGAAGAAAGTATTGCTCTTTTTGAAGCAAATGAATCTACCAATCCAACGGAAAATACTACCCTAGCTTCTGTAAAAAGCAAAACAAAAGAGATCCAAATTGCCAATGAGAATATTGATATCCGCTATTCAAACAATCAAATCACGACGGCACAATACAGCGAAGCCAAAGAAAATAGTCTTACAGATCTAAAAGCGCAACGAAATGAATTGGAAAAGGAAGATCCTGAAACAAAGTTAAGTCAAGATTATAAAAACGCCCTAGCGGAACTTAATGAACTCATTGTAGCTACTGAAACTGATATTGAACAAATAGCGCGTATTCGTCAACTGGAAAAAGAGCTGGAAAATCAATATGATGAAGCGTCAAGATTGCCTAGTAACAGCGGGAAATCATCTACAGAAATTGAGCAGGAGTTATTGAATAATTTGGAGAAGAGAAAAACAGAAATTAATAATGAGGAGAGTCTTTCTGCTGCCGCTAAAGAAACTGAATTAGCAGTTATTGATCAACTAATTGCTAAGTTCGAAAATGGGGATGGTAATTATTTCAAAAAAGATGGCAGCGTTGCCAATAATAACCAGAACGCTTCTTATACTTTAGAAGAAAAAGCAGCTGTCACTTCAAAAGCCGATCGTTCCTACTCCTTCGACATTGGCGACTTGGAGGATAAACTTCGCAACAACCAAGTTTCTGAATTAGAAGTCGTAGAGCGAAAAGAGGAATATGTACGTAATCTTCAAAATGCCCTCGATGCTATCAATGAAGAAATTGAACGCAAAGGCGAAAGTCCAGAAAGACTGAAGGAAAAAGCCATTCTGACGCAAGAAATCGCTACTGTTGAAGCAGAAATCGCAGAACTCATTCAACTTATTGCTGCCAAAGATGGCAGCGTTGCCAATAATAACCAGAACGCTTCTTATACTTTAGAAGAAAAAGCAGCTGTCACTTCAAAAGCCGATCGTTCCTACTCCTTCGACATTGGCGACTTGGAGG